>Ga0209425_10002672_pt1 | contig 19593 bp, 19 predicted proteins | sample COG_05_FD_184749 | JGI IMG/M metagenome (GOLD analysis project Ga0209425, IMG submission 184749) | Pelagic Microbial community sample from North Sea - COGITO 998_met_05 (SPAdes) (version 2) | ecosystem: Environmental > Aquatic > Marine > Neritic zone/Coastal water | place: Helgoland, sampling...
CTAATAAAAATGATTTTTATAAATATACTTTTTCTATATATTTTTTTATTTGATCTCACTCTCCTAAGATTAAAAGATTTATACATAACTAATACTATATAATATTTTTAAGTCTTTTGCAATAGAGACACCTAATCTAACGATATTAATGCAAATTAATCACATCACCCTTAGCATATTGAGTCAAGATTTGGGGTCGTGGTTTTTTTATGTGGGCTGATAGATAAAATATTAATCTTTTATTGTAAGATCTCTCAGCTTCAACCAATGTATCAAATGATCGTTTTGTTTACTGTAGTAATAATTTTCTTGGATTCTATGATTTTTTAGATACAGTTAAAAAAACAAGGTAATAAATCTTAAATCTCAAGAGAACTGAGTAGAAAGTAATGTTAAGAACATATAGACACCGACAAATAAAAACTAACCCCAAATTTCTATCTTCATTATGATTTATGCATTAACAGGGATTACTGGTCTTTTAGGAAGAAATTTGTTTTTAGAGATTATAAAAAAGAATAAAAATGATTTATTTAAAACTAAATTTATTTTATTTGGTCGCAACTCCAAAACCAAGACTCTTAAAATCTTTAAAATCTGTTTAAATTTAGTGTTAGCAAAGCTGTTGACAGATCTACAGTAATTTACCCAAAAAACTCTCCAAAACCTTATCATCAACAGGCCTAACTTCACCAACCAAGAGAGATCCCAAATGAAATGGACCAAAAGATATTCTAATTAAACGACTAACCTGCAAACCAAAATGCTCTAAAACTTTTTTAATTTCACGGTTTTTACCTTCTTTTAAAGTAACTTTTAACCAAGAATTGAGACTCCCCTCCTTTTCTACCTCCATTTCTATTTTGATTGATCCATATTTTATACCATCAATTTTAATCCCCTTATCTAATTTTTGTAATTCAGTCATATCTATCTTACCAAAAACTCGAGCACGATAAACTCTGCTCCAAGCAGTTTTTGGCAATTCAATGTGACGAGAAATGTCGCCATTATTAGTTAAAAGTAGTAACCCTTCAGTATTAATATCTAACCTTCCAATAGTTATGACTCTTGGTAAATTTTCTGGCAAAATGTCAAAAATTTTCTTTCTATTTTGAGGATCGTTATTGGAAACTATAGTATTTTTCGGCTTATGAAAAACCCAAACTTTTGGTTTCTGATTTTGATTAATTAATTTATCGTTAATTTTAATAGAATGATCAGTAATTAAAGTGGCAGGATTGTCAATAACCTTACCATTTACCTTGACTATACCATCTTCAATCAATTTTTCTGCCTCACGTCGTGAGCAATATCCACTATTAGCAATTACCTTAGCAACTCTTCGACCTTTTTTAACCTCCTTATTTTCCATTATTAATTGACTTTTTATAAAAAAATATTATAATTTTTAATCATCAAGACTCTAAGAAAATGAGTAAAAACATTTTAACTACCCACTTAGTTAGGTCACTAAGCTCACAATTATCGGTTAGCATTGATTTTTACTAAGGACCTTCAAACTCAAGAGTGAGTCAAAATTTTTGATTTTACTAGCTTGATAATTATAAATTATAATCCAACACAACACTATGTCAAATACATTAAAAGACCTATTATGCTCAACTTGTAAAGTAATTACACCTAAAGTTCACCCCGAAGGTATTAAATTTATTCTTATCTTTGCTTTAGTTACTGTAATTTTATCAATGTTAAGTTCGTTTTTAGGCGCCATTGCTTTAATTTTAACAATTTGGTGCATCTATTTCTTTAGAGATCCAGAAAGATTTACTCCATCTGGCGATAATTTAGTCATTAGTCCTGCAGATGGTATTGTTAGTGAGATCAGTAAAGACCAAAATCCTCCAAAAGATCTCGACTTAGATAAAAAACAAAAATGGCAAAAAATCAGCATATTTCTTAACGTCTTTAATGTGCATGTTAATCGCGTCCCTATTTCTGGAAAAATTACAAATGTTGAATATAAGGAGGGTAAATTTTTAAACGCCAATCTAAAAGAAGCTAGTACTCACAATGAACAAAATGTTGCGGTGGTTAAGACTAAAAATGATCAGGAGGTTATTTTTGTTCAAGTTGCAGGATTAATTGCCAGAAGAATAGTTTCTAACCTTGAGGAGGATCAAGAAGTTACATCTGGTGACAGATATGGAATTATTCGATTTGGCAGTAGAGCTGACATCTACTTACCAGAAAAAACTAAAATTAAAGTTTTAGAAGGTCAAATTATGGTTGGCGGCGAAACTGTTTTAGCTGAATTATCTAATGCAAAAATAGCTATAAAAACAAGCACGAAACCTATAACAACAAAGAGCGCTGACACCAAAACTACAGCAAAAAAATAATGGCAAATTTAATTAATGCTTTTATTAGTCTTGCTAGTTCAGCCCTTGGTATCTACCAATTTTTCCTGATATGCTACGTTGTAATACATTATCTATTTTTATTCAAAATCATCAACCCCTACAATCAATTTGTAAATCAAGTTCATGGCTTTTTAATTAAAATTTTTGAACCTGTTTTAAAAAAAATTAGAAAATACATACCAACAATCAACGGTATTGATCTATCAATAATTGCGCTATTTTTACTTATTGGCTTTACTCAGCAACTTTTATCAAGCTTTTATGTGCGTTAATATTTTCCTTGCCAATCCAAGGGGTTTTTGCGCTGGAGTCACAAGAGCAATTACTACGGTTGAAAATGCTTTAAAAAAATTTGGCAAACCAATTTATGTTAAGCATGAAATTGTACACAATAAATTTGTAGTCAATGATCTAAAAAATAAGGGAGCAATTTTTGTTGATTGTATTTCTGATATCCCAAAAAATTCCAATGTTATTTTTTCAGCCCACGGAGTCTCTGAGAAGGTTGAAAATGAAGCAAAAAACAATGACCTAAAAATTATCGACGCCACCTGCCCTCTTGTTAGTAAGGTTCACAAAGCAGCGCAAAAATATGAAGAACTAAATTATGAGATTATTTTGGTTGGCCATAAAAATCACCCCGAAGTTGAGGGTACAAGAGGTCGCGTAAAACAAAAAGTAATGTTAGTTTCTAGTAAAGAGGATGCTAAAAAAATACAGGTCCAAAATCCTAATAAAATTGCTTTTGTTACTCAAACAACATTAAGTCTCGACGATACTAAGGAAATTATTGAAATTCTTAGTCAAAGATTTCCTAAAATAGAGAAAAAACTATATAAAAAAGATATCTGCTACGCTACTCAAAATCGTCAAAATGCTGTAAAAAATTTATCTCAAAAATCTGAATTAATTTTAGTTATTGGCTCTAAAAATAGCTCAAACTCCAACAGACTAAGAGATCTCGCTATTGAAAGTGGTAGTAAAGCCTATTTAATAGATGATGAAAATTTTATTAAAAGTCAATGGTTAGACAATGTCAGTAATATTGGCATTACTGCAGGCGCCTCGGCTCCTGAAATTTTAGTTGAAAGAGTGTTAGAAAAATTACAAAAATTATTAAATAATAATTGTAAAATTCAGTTACTAGAAGGTAAAACCGAGGCTATTGAATTTGCTTTGCCTAAGGAGGTAATGAATGAAACTGAGTAATGCCAAAAACTCAAACCTATTCATAAACCCTATTATGCCAATTATCAAATTTAACTACAACATACAACTGCAATATTTCCTTCTATTCTTCATCTAAAGGAAAAATCTTTTTGTTAAGTTATGTAGTTAAATTTGATAATGGGTGTTAGTTAAAATTATTTTCAATTTATTAAACAGATAAAAATGAAATTTAGAGTAAAATTATTAACCAGAACGGCAAAACAGCCAACTAGAGAAAATCCTGGTGATCTATGGGATTTATATGTCGATAATTTTTGCGGTAACTTCCTGAAGGATATAAATATCCCAGAAATTAACACCGACGAGTATAATTTAACATCAGGCTCAAGAATTTTAATCAAAACCGGTATAGCGTTAGAATTACCAGTTTTTAATACAAAAAATCAAAAATGGTCTTTTGAAGATGTCACGGAAGAAGATATCGAAAGATTTGCAGTTGCTGATATTCGTCCAAGATCAGGATTGGCACTAAAATATGGTGTTACAATTATTAATTCACCAGGAACAATTGATAATAAATATCGCAAAGAAATTGGTGTGATTTTACATAATTTGGGTCATAAGGATTATAAGATTAATAAAGGAGATAAGATTGCTCAAATGTTAATTAGGTCTCTTGATGTTTTTAAAATGGAAATAATTGACGATTTAAATGACACTGGTAGAGGAGGTTTTGGTTCAACTGGAAAATAAACATGATAATTAAAATTATTCAAATCATATTAATCTCTTTATTGCTTACTTCTTGCAACAAAAAAGACAAAACCTCAAAAGAGGCGATTTCCGTTTTTTCTACCAATTTTTCTCCAAAAATCGACCCGAGATTAACAAAGAAAGAAATAAAACTGCCAAAACAAATTGAAAATACCAATTTTAATGGTATTTTTTATAAAAATTCTAAAAAAATTGAAAACTTTTCCCTAAATAGCGAAATTAAACAAATTAAAAAAATTAATAATGGCTACGTCACCTCCAGCCCCTACGATATTATTTCCAACCCAATAATTCATAATAATATTATATATTCCCTCGACGCTAGAGGAAACTTAACGGCAATAAATTTAAAAAATAACAACTTAATTTACCGTAAAAGAATTGTAAATTGGCTTGATATTAAAAACCTTTCTCAAGGTAAGATCTTCTATGATCAAAACATAATTTATATCACAACTGGCTTTAATGAAGTTTTTGCAGTTAATGCCAAAAATGCTGATATCATCTGGTTAAAAAAAATAACTTCTATCGCCATTTCTAAACCAATAATTCATGAAAATAATCTTTATTTTATCAGTAACGACAATAAAACCTACGCCCTGGACAAAAAAAATGGCAATATAAGATGGATTCACAATGGGATTATTAAAAAAACTGCCATTTTCGGCTCTGCCAACCCCATAATTTATAAAAATTATATTATCTCTTCATATTCTTCTGGTGAAATTTATATTCTAAATCAAGAAGATGGTGCAATTATTGATTTTTACGAATTAAACGCCTCAAGAGCAATAAACTCTAATTTTATTTTAGATGATATTGATGCCACACCAATTATTAAAAATAATATTCTTTATGTTGTTGGAAATGGAGGATTGATGATTGCCATCAACTTAGACAATAAAGAAAAATTATGGCAAAAAAATATTTCATCGATTTCTAATTTTTGGTTAGCTGATGATTTTATATACATAATTGATAATGAAAATCGACTAATTTGCCTATATAGAAAAACTGGAGGCATAAAATACTTCACTCAGCTAGAGAAATACCACTCTAAAAATAAATTAATTCATTATTTTGGCCTGGTTTTAGCTGGCAACAATCTTATAGCAACAAATTCCAACAGGGAAATGATTTCAATCTCTCCTTTTGACGGAAAAATATTAAAAAAACATAAATTTAGCAAAAAAATTCAACATCGCCCAATAATCGCTAATAAAAAATTATATACTCACATTAAGGGTAGATTTGATACTGATTTAATTATATTTGAATAGTAGAAATTATCCTAGGGCCAATCCCCACCTACAACAGTAAGTGATAGATTCTTCTTGCCATATTAACAATGAACTCACCCTAAGATAAAAAATGATCAAGGAGATTTTTTGTTAGAATATCTGATTTTGGTGGGGGGTAGAATTTTGGCACAAACCAAGGTTTCTTGCAATAAAACGCCGCAAATTTCTATGACCTAGACCTAGGGAGATATGTTTTGCTGCAATAGGAATGCTACTCTATACCGAGACCTAACATTACACGATCTTTTGTCGTAGATTTACTAAAATTGTTAATTTAACTCCTGATATTTAGTTATCCTATCTTCAATCTCTCCTCGAAAATGCTTAATCAGACCCTGAATCGGCCAAGCAGCAGCATCACCCAGAGCGCAAATTGTATGACCTTCAATTTGCTTGGTTAAAGCATATAATTTATCAATCTCTTCTATTTTAGCATTCCCTCTAACAAAGCGATACATAATACGCTCTAACCAACCAGTACCCTCACGACAAGGTGTGCATTGACCACAAGATTCATGTTTATAAAAATGAGAAAGTCTGGCAATGGCTTCAATAATATCGGTTGATTTATTCATTACAATTATCCCTGCAGTTCCAAGACCGGAGCCAACTTTTTTTAAAGAGTCAAAATCAAGATTAATATTATCGCAAATAGATTTTGGAATTAAAGGTACCGAAGACCCTCCAGGAATAACTGCCAAAAGATTATCCCAACCACCAATCACACCTCCTGCATATTCATCAATTAAGGTTCGAAGCGGGATACCCATTTCTTCCTCAACATTAAGGGGATTATTAACATGTCCAGAGATACAAAAAACTTTAGTACCCTTATTATTTTCTGGACCAATTGAATTGAACCAATCTGCTCCACGACGAAGAATTGTTGGCACAACGGCGATTGACTCGACATTATTAACAATAGTTGGGCACCCATAAAGACCTATAATTGCAGGAAAAGGTGGTTTTAAACGAGGCTGTCCTTTATTACCTTCCAAACTTTCCAAAAGAGCAGTTTCTTCACCACAAATATAAGCGCCAGCACCACGATGGATATAAATATCAACGTCCCATCCAAGAATAGAATTTTGGCCAATTAGTTTTGCCTCATAGGCTTCGTCAATTGCTTTTTGCAAGGCAATTGCCTCATTATAATATTCCCCCCTAATGTAAATATAGCAAGTACGAGAATTAATGGCACGACAACCATAAACAATACCCTCTAGCAACTTATGAGGTTCATAACGAATAATATCGCGATCTTTACAAGTTCCAGGCTCAGATTCATCAGCATTAACAACTAAATAATGTGGCTTTTCAACATTTTTTGGAGCAAATGACCATTTTAACCCAGTTGCAAAGCCGGCACCACCACGACCTCTAAGGCCAGAAGCCTTAACTTGTCCAATGAGCCAATCAGAACCTTTTTCTAAAAAATTTGCAGCATCTTTCCAATCACCTCTCGATTGTGATGCCTTTAAATCTGGAGATTGATTACCTAAAAGATTAGTAAAAATTATGTCTTCCTTCTTAATCATTAATAAATTTAATGTTGTAATTATAAATTATCTAATAGGAGTGTCTGGAATTGAAATATCCACAGAGATTTTCTATTCTTTTAATATGAGAAACTCAACTTACTTAAAGTAAATAAGTATAACAAAGTTAAAGAATAGAACAATATCAAGAGCGACTTTAGATTCCATACATCTTCTAAATTTAAAATTATCTTTTTTAAGAGATATATCAAGAAAAATTTTAAAAAAATATAATTTTATTTTGAAATTGTAGAAAATATTAATAAGATAGGAGGTCTTCATAAAAATCTATCTTTATAACTATTAAAAATATGACAATTTGCATTATAGCTGGAAAAGGCGATTTACCAAAAATGGCTATCAAAAAACTACAATTGGAAAATAAAAAATTTCAACTGATCCTGATAGAAGGACAGGAATATGATGAAGACATTAAGCAACATCCGCACGTCTTTTTTTCTTTCGGTTATGTTGGTAAGTTTCTGGAATTTCTAAAAAATCAAAATATTTCTAAAATTGTCATGACTGGCTCCGTAAAAAAACCTTCACTTTCCGAATTAAAGTGTGACAAGGTAGGGTTAGTATTGGTTTCGAAGATTTTAAAGAAAAAAATTTTTGGAGATGATAATTCACTTTCAACTATTATTAATTTTTTTGAAAAAAGAGGATTTAAAATTATTGGAATTGAAGAAATTATTGATGATCTATTGGCATCACGAGGTATTTTAGGAGAAGTAAGTCCAAGCAAAGAAAATATTAAAGATGTTGAGATTGGGAAAAATGCCTTAAAAATTACTTCTAATTTAGACCTTGGTCAATCAATTATCGTGCAACAGAAAGTTATTTTAGCGATTGAGGGTTTAGAAGGAACTGATGAACTTATCAAGAGATCAAAAAATATTCAATTTCAATCTGGATCTAAAGCAATTTTAGTTAAAATGAAAAAAATAAATCAAAATAAAAAAGTTGATTTACCAGCTTTTGGCATCGATACTGTTAAAAATTTAGTAAAAAATAATTTTGCAGGAGCCGCTCTTGAGGCTGATTCTTGCCTTATTATTAACAAAAAAGAAATATTAGAATATGCCAATAAATATAAAATTTTTATCTTAGGTGTCGAAAATTAATCATAATAAATTTGGATTAATAGCAGAAATTATCGCGGTTATTTTTCTTAAATTTAAATTTTATAAAATTTTACAAAAAAACTATAGAAATAAATTAGGAGAGATTGACATAATTGCTGTAAAAAATGGAGTTTTAGTAGCTGTTGAGGTCAAAGCCCGAAGAAAAATTCGATCATTTGAAGAAATTTTAACAAAAAATCAGATGAATAGAATCAAGAGGTCAATGAACACCTTTTACTCTAAGAAGAAATATTATACTAAATTTGACATTCGATTTGACTTAATTATTATCAGACCATACAAATTTCCACAACATTTTAAAAATTTTTGGAATTAATAAATTATAATGTATAGATTATATCATCAAAAATTATGCCCCTTTTCTAGAAAAGTTAGAATATGTCTAGCGGATAGAGGTGTGGAGTTTAGATTAATTACTGAAAATTTTTGGGAAAGAAGGAGAGAGTTTATTGCCCTAAATTCTGCTCTCACTGTTCCAGTTTTATTTGGACCAAATAACCAATCCATCTCTGGCAGCTATGTTATTACTGAGTATTTAGAAGAAAAATATGGTCAAAATAATTCATTAATTGGAAGAAATCTTGAGGAAAAGGCGGAAGCTCGTCGTATTCAATATTGGTTTGATGAAAAATTCTTTACAGAAGTTAGTAAGCATCTAATTTATGAAAAACATTTTAAGCAATTTCTGAATAGAAAATCATCATCACCAGAATCTTATATTTTAAATATTGCGTCTGAAAATTTAATTACCCACCTCAATTATATAGAATTTTTAACTGAAAATAGGCAATATTTAGCATCAGACAGAATTACCATTGCTGATTTTGCAGCTTCCGCTCATATCTCAATTGTTGATTATTTTGGTTGTATTAATTGGCGTAATCATCCATCTGTAAAATCTTGGTATTCTTTAGTTAAGTCGCATAAAAGTTTTGACGGAATTTTAAGAGATAGGGTTGCCAATATCACTCCACCAGAATACTATAGTAAATTAGATTTTTAAGGATTATACCAATTATCAAACTTGACCGCAACACTTCCCTTCTATTTTTTCTAAAGGAAAAAATTTTTTGTTACAGGTGGAAAATGGTATTATCTCAAAAATAACCTTAATTATTTTTTTACTGTAAAAGAAATTAATATTATAAGGAGCTATATGAAAATAATTTGAACAGTTCCTAAATGTTTAAACCGCATTTTTATCTTTCTGGTCATAACTATCCTGATCTTTACGAAGTAAAATTTCATTGTGAGCAGCGCCAGCTGGAATCATCGGAAAAACATTCTCAGATTTTTCTGTTACACAATCAAATAAAACTGGACCATCATGATCAAGCATTTCTTGGAATTTGTCCTTAATTTCACTTGGATTGTCACAATAAATAGATTTAATACCAAAAGATTGACCTAATTTTACAAAATCAGGCAAGGAATTCATATAACTTTCACTTTCACGATTTTCATAGACTAACTCTTGCCATTGACGCACCATGCCCATGTAATGATTGTTAATAATAACTATCTTAATTGGTAAATTATATTGTGTGATAGTTGATAATTCTTGCATGTTCATCAAAAAGGAGGCGTCACCAGAAATACAAATAACTAGATCATTAGGATTGGCAATTTGCGCTCCAATTGCAGCGGGAACGCCGTAACCCATAGTACCAAGGCCGCCAGAAGTAAGCCACTTCTTAGACTCTCTAAAAGTCATATATTGCGCTGCCCACATTTGGTGCTGACCAACGTCGGTAGTAACAATTGGTCCCTCTTCCTTTACTAAGCTATCTAATGTCTCAAGAGCAAATTCTGGCTTAATAACCTCCTTACTACCTTGATAGGAGAGACTACGAATTTCTTGCCATTTAGAAATCTCTTGATACCAGCTATCAATATTTTTCGTTACAATATTATTATTTTTCCAGTAATTAATAATCTGTTCTAAAACATTCGCTGCATCAGAAATGATTGCCAAATCAACTTTAATAATTTTATTGATTGACACATCGTCAATATCAATATGAATCTTCTTAGAATTTGGTGAAAATTTATCAACAAGACCAGTTATTCTGTCGTCAAATCTAGCGCCAATATTTAACATTACATCCGAATCATGCATCGCCATATTAGCCTCATATGTTCCATGCATACCAAGCATACCAAGAAAATTATCATGATCAGTCGGAAAAGCACCCAAGCCCATTAAAGTACCAGTAATTGGAAAATTTGTTAATTCTGCAAATTCTTTTAATAATTTACTGGCTTTAGGTCCAGAATTAATTAATCCACCACCAAAATAAATAATTGGCTTTTTAGAGTTTTTTAATAAATCAACCGCTTGAGAAATTTTATCATCAGGGATTTTTTCAAAACTCTTCGACTGAACTTGATAAGAAGGTCGATTAATTTTTTGCAAACCTCCATAATTCCCTAAGTTATTTTGAATATCTTTTGGTATATCAATTAACACTGGGCCAGGACGACCTGTTTTTGCAATATGAAATGCCTCATGAATTATATATCCTAGATCATCAGTATTTTTTACTAGATAATTATATTTAGTACACGACCTTGTAAGTCCAGTAATGTCAGCTTCTTGAAAACCGTCAGTTCCAATCACTCCGGTTGCCACTTGACCAGAAAAGCAAATAACAGGAATTGAGTCTAAAAATGCATCAGTTAATCCAGTGATGGTATTGGTTGCTCCCGGACCAGAGGTGACTATGATTATACCAACCTTACCAGTTGATCGGGCATAGCCTTCTGCAGAATGAGCTGCTGCCTGCTCATGCTTTGATAAAATGTGCTTAATATCTTTTTGCTGAAATAGAGCATCGTACAAAGGTAAAATTGCGCCACCAGGGTAACCAAAAACTGTTTCGACCCCTTCATTTTTTAACGCCTCTATTATTATTTCTGCACCTGACATCTTGTTTTTTGACATATTTTTGTAGTTTATAATTGTGAGAATGAATTATATACAGGCCCGAATACTCCAATAGCAATCCAAGCCACCATACCTCCCATGACCAATGTTAAGAAAGGTTGTATCGTACCGATTACTTTATCAATTGAATCATTGATCTCTCTATCATAAAAGAATCGAACATTTAAAAGTGAATTACCAAGATCGCCACTCTCCTCTCCAATAGTGATAACACTAACAACTAAAGATGGAAAATAACCAGTTCTTTTTATCGCCTCTGCTAATTTATTACCATCTTCAACATCCTTAATAGCCTGGTCAATTGATTGTTTAATAGCCTTATTAGCAATAGTAGATTTTGCAGCATTTAAACAGTCTATCATTGACATCCCACTATTAAATGTTACAGCAAAAAAATGTGAGAACCTAGATGCGTCCAGCTTAGTAAGTAATGATCCAAAAAAAGGAAGTTTTAAATTTACTTTATCTAAAACATATTCTCCGCCTTCAGTTAATCTAGCTAATCTATAAGTAACAATGGTAAGTATAAAGATAATTAAAATAAAAAAACCATTAGCTGTTAAAAATGATGAAAATCCAACCAAAGCTTGCGTCATTACTGGTAAGTCACCACCTGTTGTGGCGTTCAATAGTGAAGTAATCTGAGGAACAACAACCGTAGTCATAACTGACATCACTATGAGACTAATAGCTAGAGTAAATAATGGATATCTGATTGCTTTTACAGTTTTTCTCTTAATATCAGATGACCATTTTAAATGATCAATTAAGCCTTCGAATGCCTTGTGTAACTTACCAGTCTGCTCTGATGACGATACCAAGCCAACAAATACATCATCAAATATTTTTGGAAATTTAGCCATCGCTTCAGATAATAGGGCGCCATTTTTTACAGACTCATGTAAAGTTCTAGATAAATTACGAATAGAAGAGTTTGTGGCAGACTTAATTACATCTTCTAGGGAATCAATAATTGAAACACCAGCTCTATCGAGCTGCTCTAAATGTAATAGCATAGTAATCATGTCCCTCGTCTTAATTTTAGTAACGAATAGACCGGATAAGCGATTTTTCTCTTCTACCCAAGATATTAAATCCAAACCATACTCACTTAAAACTGACTCTAAATTGAGGTGATTATCAGCATTAATTTTCCCCTTAACGTACTTACCATCATTATCGACCGCTTTATACTTAAAATTTGGCATTTTGTTTTTTAATTTTTTTAAGAATCATATCTCTTTTTAATTTAGATATTTTATCTATAAAAGTTATGCCATTTAAATGGTCAATTTCATGCTGCACACAAACAGCAAGAAGGCTATTTGCAGTTTTAAGTATTTGTTTTTTATTATAATAGTCTAAATATTCAATTTCAACAGAACCCGGCCTCTCAACTGACGACTCTAATCCAGGAAACGACAAGCAACCCTCCTTATACGCTGATAATTCCCTAGATGATTTAATTATTTTAGGATTAGCCATAAAAATCTTTCCATCATGTTCACCAACCTCGTTCTGTTTATTTTTATATCTTTTTGAATCCCACAAGGTATCCATTACTAAAATTCTCTTTAATATTCCAATTTGTACGGCGGCCAAGCCAACTCCATTATTACTATACATGGTTTCCATCATGTCATCCATCAACTTTCTAATTTCATCACTAACATAGTCAACTTCTTTTGAGACTTGTCTTAATATTGGATCTGGAAAATTTCTAATTTCTAAAATTGCCATATTTTTATTCTTACTTCGGATCTTGATATTGTGATAATTCACATCTTTACATTATTGTGAGTGTGTAAACATAGAAATGGGTATTATACCGATTTCTACCTTTAAAATACACAAATTAAGGCAGATTGTTTCTTTATTTTTTATACCTCTAAATTATTAAAAAGCCTTATGACATACTAATATGTGACAATCTTTTTTTAATAATTTATAAATAAAAATATTTAAAAAACTGCTTTAAAGATGGGAGTCAGTATTATCTTCAATATAGTTAGTTTGAAATCTAAAAATAATATTTTATAATGACCTGATTGCAAATCAAGTGATTAATCTTAATATCAACAACATGCATAATTTTATTACTTTTGAAGGAATTGAAGGTTCTGGCAAATCAACTCAGGTCAAGATGCTTAATGATTATTTTTTAAAAAATAATATTGACTCTATTTTAACTCGGGAACCTGGTGGAACAGCATTAGCAGAAAAGATTCGTGAATTACTGCTTAGCGAAGAATTTGGGAAAATTTGCTCCAAAACAGAAATTTTACTTAATTATGCCGCAAGAAAGGATCATGTTAAAAAATTAATTATTCCCTCCTTAGAAAGTGGTAAAAAAGTAATTTCTGATCGTTTTTTTGACTCTACCTTTGCTTATCAAGGTTTTGGTCGTGGCGCTAATCTAGATTTAATTGCCAAAATACATGGGCAAATTTTAAAGAATTTTGCTCCAGATATTACTTTTCTAATAGATACCGACGCTGATAAATCTATGAAAAGACTAGAATCCAGAAATGACATTAATAAGTTTGATAAAATGGGAATCGAATTTCACCAAAGAATTAGAGAGGGGTTTTTGCATATTGCCAGAAATAATCCCAATAGAATCAAAATAATTGACGGTAATGGATCGCAAGACGAGGTTCATCAAGAGATTTTAAATAATATTACCTTATATTAATGGCAATTCTCGCTCAAAAAAATGTATCGAGAATTAAAAAGTCAATTTTCATTTAAACAAATTTATTAAAGACCTTAGAAATAGATATTTTTTACTCCCCTCTCATTTAGAAAGATAAATAACGTCTATATGAATAAATCTAGGACTATGTTCTTTAAATTTTTTAACTTCATCTTTTTTTCTTGTAAAATAACACTTACTCCATTCTCACAAACGTTCAGGTTAATTGATATGTTTTTTTCTTTATCACAATTTAAATTAGTAATTGAAATTGAGTCCTAAGTGTAGCATACTTTTTATCTTAGGTCAGATCTTTTATCTGGATTTTTTACAAATTTACCTCTAAAGTCTATATCACAACATATTAACTTCATAATTGACCATTTATGCCTTCATCTTATTGAGGTTAAAAATCATCGATAAAATATAACTGCATATTACGATATGCTGTTGATTTTATTCATGATTTTTTTTTCTAAAGTTATTTTGACCTAAATGATCAATTATAAAGTTAAACGGTATTAATCAAAACTAATCAATAAATCTGTAATGACCAAAAAAAGAACTCAGTTAGAATTAGAAGCTTTAGATTTTCATAAGAACCCTAAACCAGGTAAGGTTGGGATGCATGCTATAAAAAATCTTAACACTCAAAGAGATTTAGCACTTGCTTACTCACCAGGTGTTGCAATTCCATGTGAAGAAATTGCAGCTGATCCAGATAAAATTTATGATTACACGTCAAAAGCAAACTATGTTGCCGTAATTTCTAATGGTACCGCAGTTCTTGGCCTTGGCAATCTTGGGGCAGCAGCTTCCAAACCTGTTATGGAGGGAAAATCTGTTCTTTTTAAAAAGTTCGCCGATATTGATTCGGTTGATATTGAAGTAGATACTGATGATATTGAAGAATTTATTAACTCTGTTAAATATCTTTCTCCAAGTTGGGGTGGTATTAATCTTGAAGATATCGCTTCACCATCTTGTTTTATTATTGAAAAAAGACTTCGTGCATTAATGGATATTCCAGTATTTCATGATGATCAACATGGAACAGCAATAATTTGCGTTGCGGGCATGCTTAATGCTTTAGAAATTGCTGGTAAAGATGTAAAAAAATCTCACTTAGTTATTAATGGTGCCGGCGCTGCTGGAATTGCTTGCTTAGAATTGATTAAAGAAGCTGGTATGCCAGCAGAAAACATTCTTCTTTGTGATAGAACTGGCGTTATTTACAAGGGTCGTAAAGAAAGTATGAATGAATGGAAAACAAAGCATGCCGTAGAAACAGACCGCAGAAGCCTGATCGACGCTGTAAAAGATGCTGATATTCTCATGGGTCTTTCAGTTAAAGGTGCCTTCAGTAAGGAAATGGTAAAATCTATGGCAAAACAGCCAATAATATTCGCTATGGCTAATCCAGATCCTGAGATTCGTCCTGAAGAAGTTTTGGAAGCTGTACCCGATGCTATTGTTGCAACTGGTAGAAGTGATTACCCAAATCAAGTTAATAATGTTATGGGCTTTCCTTATATTTTCCGTGGCGCATTAGATGTTAGAGCTACCGAAATTAATGAAGAAATGAAACTAGCTGCAGCCTACGCTTTAGCTGACCTAGCCAAAGAGGATATTCCCGATGAAGTAATTAAAGCCTATGGTGGTAAAAAAATGAAATTTGGCCCAAATTACATTATTCCAACCCCTTTTGATACTAGATTAATTAGTAGAATTCCCGTTGCCGTTGCCAAAGCTGCCGTTAAAAGTGGAGTTGCTAAAAAACCAATTACTCAATGGGATGAATACGCCAAATCTTTACAAGCTAGAAGAGACCCCACGGCAAACTCTATGAGCATGATCTTTGATCGTCTTAATGAAGATCCAAAAAGAGTTGTTTTTGCCGAAGGTGAGCAGGATGAAATTATCAAAGTTGCAGCTAAATGGCGTGACAATAATTACGGTACTCCAATTTTGATTGGCAAGGACAAGGTTATTTCAAAAAAAATGGCCGAATTTGGTATCAAAAAAGACGGTATCGAGGTTCATAATGCAGCTATTTCTGCCGAAAATAACAAATACTCTGACTATATTTACAAAAAATTACAAAGAGAGGGTGTTTTATATTCCGATTGTGAAAGAATGGTAAAAACTGATCGTAATATCTTTGCCTCAGCAATGTTAAGTCTTGGTCATGCTGATTGCTTGGTTACTGGCCTAACTCGTGGTTATCGCAAGAATTTAAATGATATCTCCAAAGTTGTTAAGAATAAAGAGGGCGAAGTTGAGCTTGGCATATCTATTTTAATTTCTAAAAATAGAACTGTCTTTGTTGCTGACACCGCTTGTTCTGAATTATCTTCATCTGAAAGATTAGCACAAATTGCTATCCAAACTTCTAAAAAAGTTGAAGATATGGGCTACAAACCAAGAGTTGCATTTTTATCATACTCTAATTTTGGTAGCGCTTTACATACAGAATCCAAAAGAATTAAGGATGCGGTAGTTATTCTGGACAAAAAGCATGTTAATTTTGAATATGATGGTGAAATGACAGCTGATGTTGCTCTTAATAAAGAAAAAAGAGCAAAATATCCTTTCTGCCGCTTAACTGACGAAGCTAATATTTTAATTTGTCCAGGATTACATTCCGCCAATATCGCTACTAAATTACTAGAAGAATTTAGTGAGTGTTCGGTAATTGGGCCAATTTTAACTGGCTTTGAAAAATCAGTACAAATCGTGACAATGAGATCTTCGGTTGATGAGATTTTAAACATGACTGCTTTGGCGGCTATTAATCCAACCAGTAAATAATAAAGAGTTCTTATGAAATAACTCATATATTTTAAAAATTAATTTTGCAACATAATGTCTGATATGGCTGAATTAATGTCTCGATTGTCATCAATGAAAGATAGTGACGATGGTGGATCTGGCGGCGGAGGTCGTGCTGAAGGTTTTCATCCCGGATCCGAAGGCTCTGGAGAGGCAATCCACAATTTTAGCTTCATATCTTCAGATGGACAAAGTTTTGGTATGGATGATAAAATTAAGGGTTTGTCGGATATATTCTCCCCCTCCGTATCACTTACTAATTTACTTGAAATGTCAGGAAAAATTGAGGATATCACATTTGATTTTATTGAAAAATTTATGCCAATTGCCATAAAATCAAAATTAGCCGTTACATCTAAAAAGAATTGGTTACTAGGATCTTTACAACCACCTCATATGGGTGTTGGCGGTATTAAATCGGCACTAGGAAAAAGAGGTGGCGACGGACAAGAGCATTAAAGTTACAAATCATGACAATAAAAAAAGAAGTTAAAGAAATTTGCAAGAATAGCAAAAATTCAACACAAGAAATTTCTAATCTTGAAACTGGTATAAAAAATAAACTTCTATTGGAAATATCTAATGAAATTAAAATTAGATACCAAGAAATTATCAACAAGAATCAAATTGATTTAGATTTAGCAAAAAAAAATAACCTTCCCATAGCTAAAATTGATCGCTTAACGTTAACTAAAGAAAGGATATTTTCTATAGCCAACGCCGTATCAGACATAGCAAAACTTCCAGATCCTGTTGGAAAAATTACTTATGATGTTAAGAGAGAAAATAATCTTCATATTAGAAGAATTTCAACGCCCATTGGCGTATTATTAGCAATATATGAAGCTAGACCTAATGTTACCTCAGATGTTGCGGCACTTTGTATAAAATCTGGTAACGCTGTTATCTTAAGAAGCGGTTCAGAAAGCTTTAATTCTTCCAAAATAATCGCTAATATTTACAAAGAAATTTTAATAAAATTTAATCTAGATCCAAATATTGTAAATTACGTCCCTGATACAGATCGCGAATATGTTAAATATTTATTAAAAATGTCAGACTATATTGATGTAGTTGTACCAAGGGGTGGCAAAAACCTAATTATGGCTATTGAAAAAAATAGTAAAATTCCAATTTTTCGTCACTTAAGTGGGAATTGCCATAGTTACATACATTCTTCAGCAGATTTAGAAAAAGCAGTTAAAATTATTGCTAATGCAAAACTTCGAAGAGTTGGTATTTGCGGCGCAACTGAGTCCTTATTAATTGACTCAAATATTGCTCAAAAATCCTTGAAATTAATAAGTGATAAATTAATTGATGAAAATTGTGAAATTAGGGGTGACGCAAAATCGATTAAAATTGACGATAGAATCAAAAAAGCCACAGATCAAGATTTTTATACTGAATATTTAGATAAAATTATTTCGGTTAAAATTGTTAAAAATATTGATCAAGCAATAGAACATATCAACAAATATAGCTCTTCTCATACGGAAGCTATTATTTGTGAGGATGAGGAAGTAAAGAATAAGTTTTTCGCCAAAATAGACTCCTCTATTGTTATGCATAATGCATCTACACAATTTGCTGATGGTGGAGAATTTGGCCTTGGAGCCGAAGTTGGTATTGCTACAGGAAAATTACATGCCAGAGGTCCTGTTGGATTGGAACAATTAACTACTTACAAATATATTGTATCATCAGATATGGCAATAAGGGAATAATTACTCACTAAATGAAAAAGAAAGACATAAATATTTCTTTAGAATTTTTTCCTCCGAAAAGTGATAGGCTGGAAGAAAAATTATACCAAGAAATAGAAAAATTAAAAATATTAAAACCAAAATTTGTCTCTGTAACTTATGGTGCCGGAGGTGGTACCAGAAAGAGAACTCATGATATTGTCTTAAAAATTACTAAAGAAAGTGATTTTAAAGTTGCAGCTCACTTAACTTGCGTTGGCTCAACTATCGAAGAAATTACTAAGATTGCCAAAGATTACTGGAAATCCGGCATTAAACATATCGTAGCTCTTCGAGGAGATTTGCCAGATGGGGGAAATTTTGGAGATTACAAATATGCTAATGAATTAGTGACGGCCTTAAAAAAAATTGCTAATTTTGAAATTTCAGTTGCTGCTTACCCAGAAAAACACCCCGAAGCTCGAAATTTAGATGAAGATATTGACAATCTTAAGAAAAAAATTGATGCCGGCGCTAACCAAATTATCACCCAATTCTTCTTCGAAAATAAATATTTTTACGAATTTATTAATAAGGCGAGGCAAAAAAATATTAATATTCCAATAATTCCGGGTATTTTACCAATTCATGACATAAATCAGGTACAAAATTTTGCAAAAAGATGCGGCTCCAGCGTACCAGACTCTATCGTCAAACAATATCATTTCAACAAAAATCACCTAACTATCTCTAAAAATATTACCACAAAACAATGCCAAGATTTATATGATAATGATATTAGGGATTTCCATTTTTATAGTTTAAATAAAGCTGATTTATTGCTTGATATTTGTAAAGAATTGAATTTTTATGAATAATAGTTTAGAAGAAGGGTTTACATTAGATCAAAGGTTGGAAAATGACTGTTTTTTTATTCAAGATCTAAAATTATCAAAATTGCTCTTAATAAATAATAAATTGTATCCTTGGTTTATCCTTGTACCCAGAAGGAGCGCCTTAAAAGAAATAATTGATCTACAATTTTCTGACCAAGAAATTTTACTAAAAGAAATAAATCAAATAGGGAAAATAATCCAAAATATTTACCAGCCAGATAAA
>Ga0209425_10002687_pt1 | contig 19545 bp, 9 predicted proteins | sample COG_05_FD_184749 | JGI IMG/M metagenome (GOLD analysis project Ga0209425, IMG submission 184749) | Pelagic Microbial community sample from North Sea - COGITO 998_met_05 (SPAdes) (version 2) | ecosystem: Environmental > Aquatic > Marine > Neritic zone/Coastal water | place: Helgoland, sampling...
TTCGTGATGCACCGGTCTCTTCGTAAATTTTCCTGCTCTCTCTTCCCAACCAACCACTTGTTGTCGACGTTGCAGACTTCGTACAAGCCGCCGTCGTCTTGCTTACCTTCCCATCGGCAGTCACCGAGTTTATCTCCGACGTAAGAGAAATCTTTTTCTTGCATGGCCCATAACATTTCCTCGTTGACGACGGCGCCGTGTTTTCGGAAAATGTTGTGCCACCATTCTCTCGGGCGGAGCATGGTGTGTCTGTGCGCCTCGTCGTCTTTGTCCGCGGTAGCTTTGGTGTGTCCTTTCAAGGAGATGGAAAGAAACAAGTGACGTCTAGAGACGCGGACTAATTCTTTGACGACTTGGTCCACCTCTTCCGGGTGGATGTGCTCCAACACGTCCGAGGACATGACCAAATCGAACGAGTTGTCCTCAAACGGCAAGTTGGTAAGAATCCCCGGTTCCACGTAGTTCTTGGACAACAAATCCGGGCACTCTTTTTCCAAAACTGCCCTTGACAACTCAATCCCGTACGCGTTCTTTCCGTGTTGACGCATCAATCTCGTCAACGCGCCGTTCCCGGTCCCCGCGTCTAACATCGTGTGAAACTGCAACTTTGTCGTCACGTCCACGGCGAATCGGCACCCCCAGCACGACTGCGCCGGGTACCCACCTTCCGTCCACGTTTTATCGTATAACGATTGATACGTCGTAGATCTATACACGTACCCTGGTTTCCTCTGCGGCGGGTCAAACGTGTTCTGGTCTCCTAAAAAGAGTTCGTCGTAATGTCCAAACGTCGGCGAGAGCAAACCGGATAAGCCGTACGCGGATTGCTGTTTGTTGTTATATCATTAAAGTATTAGGGAAGAAGGGGGAGAATATATCGTCAGCATATCGCTCATTTAACGTCAACACTCGAAAAGATCGTAAAGAGAGATCCGAAAAGCTCTTCATTACGAAAGAGGAGAGCTCTGGCTCTTTTTTTGTTCAATAAAGCCCTCCTCTGCTCCTTCTCTCTATCCTCTCCCCTCTTGAGAAAAAAAACAGACCAATCAAGAAACAGACGTACCGAATAGTTGGATCCACTGCCGCTAAAAATGCTCACAAACACCGCGCCGACTAAGAATCCGACGATGAGTTGTAACATCGCCGCGTTCGCTGGTTTCGCCTGATGTATTTGTTTTATTATTACACATAGTATGCGTAAGAAATGAGAGATAAAATGTCAGCGATCGAATTCTCAAACGAGCGGTCGTCAGAGAACGAGATGGATTGGATTAGAAAAACCAATGCAATTCTCTCATCAAAACTCTCTCATCATCAAACCGAGGACGCGACGAGACGAGAAATACTCTGCGACAGAACAACAAACACGCGCGAGAGAAAAAGAATACTAAAGAGTGTGTTGTTGTTCTCTCTCGTCGCACCATTAGTATTTTATTATTATATACAGAGAGGAGTTCTCTCTCTTGAGTAAAAGTCTTTCGAGTCTTTTTTGTGCGGAAAAAGTTTTCGCAAAAAAGAGCAAAAAAAGAGCAAAATTTTTCGATTGAACTTAAAACACCTTGTATGGTGTTTTCGTCGAAATCTTCAATTCTTCTTCGTCGCATTATATCATTACTCTCTGAGGAGGAGAAAGAGGGAGAGAAAGGAGGAGAGTGCGCTTTTGCGCTTTCGATCTATGTGCAAACGATGAGTGTTCGTCGTCGTTGTTATTATCATCATCACTGCGTTCTTCTTTTAGTAAAACTCGCGTTTGTGCTTTTTTTATGCGCTGAAGATGAAAGCAACGAGAGAAGAGCAACTTTGTTCGTTTCGGGGGCGAAACCATCACCGCGAGGAAAAGGAGGAAAAGGAAAAGACAGCATCGGTTTAGAGGAGTTAAAAACGAAGTTATCGATTGCGGAGTCGGCGATCGCGAAGGTGACGCAAGAGCTCGTCGCCAGAGGGGAAGATATTGGGGAGAAGAAGAAGATTATGATGAAAGGAGATTCCGAAGAGGAAAAGGAAGAGGAAGAGGAGGAGAAAAACAACGACAACAACAAGAAAAGAGTTGAATACGTTTCCAGTTGGGGATCGCTGAACAACCACTTTCAATACGTCTCGGATACGTACAACGATTATTTTGGTAACAATAATAAGAAAGGCGGTTCCGGCGCTTCGTTGAGTTCGGCGCTGTTCGGCGGCGGCGGCGATAGAAATAGAGGTAGTAGCGACGATAATAGTAGAGTAGCTGGGGAGGGAGAAGAGAAGAGTAGCAGTAATAACGATGATGATGACGACGACAGTGGTGACAAAAACAACGAAGGAGAAATCTCGTCGTCGTCGTGCTCGCCGTCGTGTTCCAAATACCACCGGTGCGTGGATGGGAAATGTCGATGTCCTGTTTTGTATTCGGGACCGAATTGCACGGAAAACGGATTCGAACGAGCCATAGATACGAACGTCTTCGAAAAGGAAAAAGTAATCAAATGCGCCATGGGTGTCAACCACGACCCGTTCTATTCGCAATACGAAGAAAAGTACGGCGAAAAAGCGGACAGAAAAATGCGCGTGGCGCACATTCTCCGTTCGCGATTCATCGCGACGACGAAAGAATCTGCTCCAGATCTGCCCGATTTACTCCCGTTCAATACGTGCGCCGTCGTCGGATCCAACGGTAACATCGAGAACAACAAAAACTACGGCAAAGACATCGATACTCACGACGTTGTCATTCGATTCAACGACGCGCCAACCGTCGGTTACGAATCCGTCGTCGGCGCGAAAACAACCATTCGCATCCAAAATTCCGATTTCTGCGCCAAAGGCGAACGAGGCTCAAAAAATTTCGGCAACGAAGTCTGCGTCCACTACACCGCCTCTCCACCGGATAAAATGTGCGAACGCGATAAATCCAAAGGCGGTAAAGGAGGTTCTTCCGCCGGCAACGGCTCTTGCCGCCTCGTCTACCCTTCTCACCGCGACAGCAAATACATCTTCTGGTACTGGAAACTCAACAAAATCAAAGGCGTCGAAGACCTCTCCTGCGCGGAAAACCAAAAGCTCGGGAAGAAGTGCAACATGTTGAAAATGTCCGCCGGGTATTACGGCATACAATTAGCCTTGAACTTATGCGGTAAAGTCAATTTATACGGTTTCGGCACGAGTCGAGAGACGCGAGAGACGAAACATTACTTCGTGAAGAAAAGCGCCTCCTGGGACCGCAAAGGCTGGGCGCAGCGGCACCACTGGTCGTACGAGAGGTTTTGCATCGACGCGTTCGAAGACGGATTAATCGATGGGTTGAAAGTGAATCGTTAAGATAGAGGGATGACATACATCATAATAGCTTGTAGTATACTCCGCGCAAAGAGCAAAGAGAGATTTTTCATCAACAACACAAACACTTTTCAAGTTTTTTGTCAAATCGATTTTCCCTCTTCTCTAAAACCTCAAAAAAAGCTCAAAGCATTGGATAAAAGAGACGAAGATGTTGAGCTCAGTCTCCTCGAAGTTTCTCTTCCGGACACACCATCAGTGGCCAAATTATTATCGTCGTCATCACGCGCAATGCGTTTTGAAGAGGACGACTTTGCGCGCGCTCTCATCTACCGCGGAAGGTGGTGGTGGTAATGGTGGAGGAGGACGTTCGGTGACGACACAAACCGCCAACGTGGACGCTAAAAAATCCAACGCGCAACAACAACAACAATCACAAATAGAGTTGAATCCTCCGAAAGGCACGCGAGATTTCCCACCCGAGGAAATGCGAAAACGAAACTGGCTCTTCGACAGTTTTCGCCAAACGGCGTTGTTGTTCGGGTTCGAAGAGTTCGACGCGCCCGTGTTAGAATCCGAGGCGTTGTTTACTCGCAAAGCGGGCGAGGAGATTCAAGGACAGCTGTATAATTTTTCGGATAAAGGCGATCGAAGAGTGAGTTTACGACCGGAGTTGACGCCGAGTTTAGCGAGATTGATCATGCAGAAAGGGAAGAGTTTAGCGGTGCCGGCGAAGTGGTTCGCGATTGGGCAGTGTTGGAGATACGAGAGGATGACTCGAGGGAGGAGAAGAGAGCATTACCAGTGGAACATGGACATCGTCGGCGTGGAAGGCGTGGAGGCGGAGGTGGAACTGTTGAGCGCGATTTGCCATTTCTTTGCGAGCGTGGGGATTACGAGCGAAGACGTCGGTATCAAGGTGAACTCGAGGAAAGTGTTAGCGAGAGTAATGGAAAAAGCGGGCGTGCCGGAGGAGATATTCGCGAACGTGTGCGTCGTCGTGGACAAAATTGAAAAATTACCGAGAGAGAAAATCATCGAAGAGTTGAGAGAGGTTGGGTTGAACGAAGAGGCGACGCAATCCGTTTTGACGTGCATGGAAACAAATTCGTTGGAAGGATTGAAAAGTTTATTAGGCGAAGAAGACGAGTGCGCGAAAGAGATGGAGAAGTTGTTCGTATTAGCGAGAGCGTATGGGATTGAAGATTGGTTAGTCTTTGACGCGTCCGTGGTGAGAGGATTGGCGTATTATACCGGGGTTGTTTTCGAAGGTTTCGATCGACGAGGCGAGCTGAGGGCGATTTGTGGCGGTGGGAGGTACGACGGGTTGATTAGCACGTTAGGCGGTGAATACACTCCTATGGTTGGTTTTGGCTTTGGCGACGCGGTGATTGTGGAATTGTTGAAAGATCGAGGCTTGATGCCGGAGGAGGCGTTGAAAACGATGAATGTGGACGACGTGGTGTTTTCCATGGACGAAAGTTGCCGAGAAACGGCAATGCGAGCGGCGAGTGTTTTGAGGAAAAACGGGAGAAGAGTAGACGTGGTTTTAGAGGATGGGAAAAAGTCCAAGTGGACGTTTAAACACGCCGAACGCGTCGGCGCGAAGCGGTTGTTGACCATTGGGAAGAAAGAACAGGAAGAGGGGATTGTCAAGGTGAAGAATTTGGAAACCAGGGAGGAAGTGGACGTTAGCTTAGATAAACTCGCATAAATTATACCTACCTGGTACGTACCTAGTATATGTATATATGATGTGCTATCTATATGTGCTCTATCTCTACTCGCCGCTTCTACATTACTCCTAATTTATCTCAACTCTCTCTCTCTCTCTAAACACAAAATTACCATAATCCGCACGGAAACCACGCGTCGTGAAAATGCTTCGTTCGATTCTCGCACGGCGCCATCGTTATTGCCGGTGATTTCGCGCCATCTTGCCTGGTCAAAATTTCTTTCCACCACGGCGATAGTATTCGCGCAACATCGAACGTCCCGTACTCTCCCCTCCCGCATCGCACGCGAAGCGGTAACGTCTTTACCCTCGTCGAGTATTCTCCGTACGTCTTCGCGCACCCGAGAATGACGCTCCAAGCTTTCTCGAAAGTATATATGTGGTATTCGCTCCGTTCATTCATGAGGAAATCGAATAAGTGCGCGTACTCCGTTTTGGGCAGAGACCGAATCCGTTCCGAGGAAGCCGCAAACATCGAGTGCGAGCATCCTAAAAAGTTCTTGCACGTGTCTTTTTCGCAGGCGTATCGCTCGTACATCGAACACAACAACTTCTCCGAGTCTGTAATGTCCAAGAAATTCTCGCTTCGAGTCGGAAAATCGATCGATTGATCCATCAAACACGCGAACGAAAAGTCCTGCAGATGTGTTTGCTCTTCGCTTTCCAACATGTGTACCCACGCGGGCTCTAAATTCGATTGTCCTTTATTCCTGTACACGCCTTTTAAGAACATCAAATTCGGTTCGAGCTTCTCGTCGTCGTAGTTCGCCAAAATGTGACCGATCCACTCGACGTGCATTTTCGCCTCCGGCCTCCTCGTTATTTTCGAATGAATCACCGTCACGCACGTATCCACCTTCTCCTCCACGTCTTCGTCGAACGCTACGTGTTGCGCGCATTTCACGTACGCGTACACGTTCGTCTTTTCACAATCGATCTCTCGCAACAACGTGCTGATGTTTTCCAAGCACACCACGATAACGATACCCAACTGTTTGTTTCTTCTTCTTTCACTTCTTCCTCCTCTGTTCGCGGCGCTGTTCTCATCATTACGAGTCCTCTCGATGTCAGTACTCCCGCTCGTACTCCTCCGCGTACTCTCGTCTTCACTTTCACTCGTAATCCATTTCCTTTCCGCGCACGTCTTTGCCGGCATGCGCTTACTCGTTTTCACTTTCCAACTCGACGACCCTTCGGCGAACGCGTTTTCAAAGTTCGCGTAGGCTCTCGCTCTTCTCGTCAACGTTTTGTTCTCTTCTCCTCTTCCGTTGTTCTTCAAAACGTACTTCCGGTCTGTTTCTAAATCGTTCTCGTTTCGAGCTCGCGCCCACTTTGGTGGAATCATCGTCCTCGTTTTCTCTTCGTCGTCGTTTACTCTCGTTCGCAGTATTCGTCTTCTTCGTTTTTGTTGCCGTTCTTCTTCTTCTTCGACTGCGTACACACCACCAACACCACCGTCAAAGTCAAAGGCATCGTCCGAAGCGCAAGACGAAGAAGAACAAAAGAAGGAGGAGGAGGAAAAGAAGGCGACGCAGACGCAAAAGAACAGAATAAACAGACGACGACGTTTACGAACCGACGGAATCATTGCTGTTGTTGTTACTGCTCTTGTTAATGAAGTGGTATTAGCGCAGACATTGCGTAAAAGTCATCATCTCTCGGTCATCATCATCACATCATCCGTCACTTAAAATGCCGACATGTACAACTCCGTTGAGGGATGACTTGTGCGCGTTTTGTCGCCATCCTTCTCTGAACGAGTCGAACGACAACGACGACAAAAAGAAGAAGGAACGAATAAAGAACGACTTTAATACCGTCTGTCCGGCGTGTTTGAACTGCTTCTCGTTCTTCTCTTGTCGTTCCTCAGCGCCGTCAAAAACAGCATCGGAAGAAGAAGAAGAAGAAGACAACAACAACAAAGAAGAAGAAGAAGAAGACAAAGACAAAGCGGTGGTAGTCAGCGACGCGCGCGAACTCGCGAAACACCTCGCGTGCAAATCTAAAAAGAATACTACTAAACGCAGAAAAAGAGTCGTTCAAAACGGAGAACGCGTGTGCGTCGACTTTGCGTTTCCTCCCTCCGTGGCGTTTCGACAGGCTCTCGCGAAAGAGATTTTACTGAGAGAAGGCAAAGAAGGCAAAGAAGGAGAAGATGTCATCGATTCAGACGAGGAGAAGGAGAGCGTCAATATGGCGAGAATACAACAACAACAACGACAACAACAAATGCGCGTACTCGAGGGCGACTTTGACGCGATGGCGCGAGAGGCGCGAGAGGCGGCGATGTTGATGGTGCGAGCGCACAGCGGGTGCGAGCGAGTCGAACACGTGAGGGATAAAGCGAAAGCGACGGTGATGGTGTACGTCGAGTACGAAGGCGTACCGTCGGCGGCGAGTTTTGCTACCGATAAGAAGAGCGACTTTAACAACGAGGACGGTGAAAGAGATGATGGGACGATTCAGACGACGAATGTCTCTCTGGAAGATGATTTCAAAGCGATGCGACATTTCAACGTGAAACGACCAAACGATCGACAGAAAAACTGGAAAAAACGGAAACGACGGGAAGGGAGAAAACCGGAGTGGGAACTCGTCCTGTCGCAACCGGAACCAAAATACTTGGCAGCGTTTGAGGACAGTCGGTTGGAGTATTCGAGAGTACGTAAAGAGACGTCGACGGATGGTTTTTTGCGAGCGATTAAAAACGCGACGACGGAGACGTTGATGAGCGCGTTGTACAATAACACGTATAAAGCGGTACGTATGAAACAAGATGAGGAAAAGAAAGAAAATCCAATCGCCGCGCGCGTTCGCGTTTGGGCCTCACCCGTCTACGTTGCCGGAAGATACGCGAAATTCGCGAGAGACGTGCCTCAGTCGCCGTGGTCCAATTGTCCAGTCAAATGGGCGCGAGCGACGGAAAGCGTTCAAGACGCGTTGGAGGATGCCATCGTAAAATCCGCACACGCGGACGGGGCAAAGTTCAACTCCTCCGGGAGAGAAGATTTGGACGTTCGCATGCTCGGCGATGGCAGACCGTTTGTCCTCGAAGTGCACAATCCGAAAGCGAGCGTCTCCGAACTTCGAGAAAATCTCGTGCGCGCTGAAACGCTCATGAACCAATCGAGTTTCCTGAAAACTGACGTCAAAGCTTTCAATTTACGCGTCGTTCCAAAAGAAACCTACAAAAACGTTGGTTTACGATTAGACTCGAACGAAAAAGAAAAGAGTTACTCGTGCGTGTGCATTTGCGATCCGCCGGTGCCAATGGATTCGACGATTTGCGACGTCGTGAGCGCCATGAAAGACGTAGAGTTGAAACAACAAACTCCCATTCGCGTATCGCACAGACGATCGGATCTCGTCCGTCCAAGAACGTTGCGTGAAATTAAAGTCACCGTAGTCCCTGGAACGAGGGGTCGTTGCGTGTATGTCGATCTTCGCGCGGAAGCTGGGACGTACATCAAAGAGTTTTGCCACGGCGATAAAGGCCGAACCAACCCGAGTTTAGGCGATTTACTCGGGAACGGGACCAAGTGCGATATCATTCAATTAGACGTGACGAAAGTCGACGCCGTTGGGTTTGATGATTAGAATTTCAAGCGTAGTAGTAGTAGTGATAAATAGAGTTCTAAAATAAACATAGTAGCCGCTAAAAATAGTAGTACTTCTTTTTACTGAAGAATGGCGTCGAGCGCCTCGGTACCAACCGGGAACGCGCCGGCTTTAATAATCGCCGCCCAAACCTGTCCAGCTACGCCTTCATCTACCACAAAGTTCATTGCCGACTCTTCCCCGCACTTACCGACAAATTCGTTCGTTTTACAACACACCACCGGCCTATTCTCGAACCCAAACACCGCGTGCGCATTTTCGTACTCCTTTCCGGCTTCCAAGACCATCGCTAACCCAGTCGGTTTCAAAACCTCCAAGGTTTTCGGCCCACACGCGGTGAGCAACACGCATCGACTCGCTAAATTCATAACCTCGCTCATCTTACACTCTTTCGCGATGGTTTCTACCCTATTTTCTTTCACGTCCTCCCTCGATGCAATCACTAAAAACGCGCCGGATTCTTGCGCGTAGATATCGAGTTTCCCGTTCACCCGCTTCCCCGTGCCCGGTTGGATGCTTCCAATCTCCTCCATCGAGAGTTTTTCAGACGACAACGACAGAGTTTCTAAAAATTTCACCATATCTCCCTCGGCGCCAGATGCGACTCGAAATATCCCCCACTCCGATCGATCGATAATCGCGCACTCGTTTCGTAAAATTTTAACTTCCTCTTCGATTTCCTCTCCGTATCGTAAAACGAACCCATTTTCGTCAACAACTGCGCCTAAATCTTCTTGCAAAGACTCCAAGTCTAAGTCTACTTTCGGCGGTTCTAACTGAGCGGCGAACGATAACAGCGGGTCGTCTTCGTTGTTTACGCTTCTCCTTTCTGAGTTTCTTCTTCTTCTTCTTGTCGTCGTCGTTGTTGAGAAAACCTTCTCCGCTTTTGTTGCTTTTGCTTTTGCCGCTCGCGATGATGATGATGAAAAGGGAGCAGGAAAAATGTTGTTCATGGTGAGTCTGTGTCTTCGTTTTCGAAGAAATGATGCGTTGCAGTTCGAAGGAATGCAACAACCTAAACAGCGTTTTGGGAGTGCGTTCGTCGTCATCATCGTGTTATGCGTAACACGTATTATTAGGGGAGTATTTGTGTTGCATTTCGTTCCTCATTTCTCCACAAATGAGTACTTAAAAAGTGTAGAGATATACGATCTTTCTCTCACTCTTTTACTCTCTCTGACGCTTTGAAAACGTTGTTGAAATTGTTGTTGTTTTGAGTGGCGAAATCGTTTTTGTGCCTTTCGTCTCGATATCAGAGAGAGAGAGAGATGAGCAACAGCGAGAAAGAATCAATCCGGCATCGACTTGGGAAAGGGAAAAAATTGACCAACGAGATACCAACAAAAGTTGAAGATGATGACGACGATAAAAAGGAAGAACAAGAACAGGGCAATCCAATCGAACACGCGATCGCATCGGTGGTGGAGTACGTCGGGTATTTCTTCGCGAAGTTGAGCAAGTTTCTTTCCTCCAAATTCACCGATGTGAACGAGGAAAACGATGGAAAATTAGAGACGAAACTGAGCGAAAGCGGTTTGGAAACGATGGTATACATTCGATCTCGATTGGACGTGAAGTACGACGAGACGCAAAGAGAACACGTGGACATGTTGAAGATATTATGGAGGAGTTGTTTTGATGAAGATGGGGTTGAGTTTCCTCTTGCATCAAAGTCTTCTTCTTCTTCTTTAGCCGCGTCCGAACGACAACAACAACCGCGTTTGGGACACGCGAGCGAAAAGTGGAAAGACATGGGATGGCAAGGCACGCACCCTTCGACGGATTTACGAGGGTGCGGCGTTTTCGCTCTAGAAAATTTAGTCTACTTCTCGCAAACGAGGAAAGATCTGTTCAAAGTTCTCGTGGAGAAGAAAAACGGGAAACGAAGCGATTGGGAGTACCCGTTCGCGGCGGCGGGCGTGAACGTGACGCACGAGTTGACGAAACTCTTAGACGTGGATGGAATCATCAGAAACGGATCGGTGGATGAAACGTTGAGAGTAGATAAGTGCGTCGTCGGCTTTCTTGAGTTGGTTCGAAGAAGACGCACCACGAGTAGTAGTAATAATAATAATGATAACGATAGTAGCATTAATGGCGGAAGTAGTTTTCGTCGGAAAGAAGCTTTCGTCGCCGCTTTCCACGAGCTGTACTGCGACGCGTTTGAAATCTTAGACCGAGAGTGGTTGCTCGCCGAAGCGACGTACATGGAGTTCCCGAAAGTGCTCGAGAGAACGATTCGCGTTAAAACGAGAGAAAAGTTGGAACGATTCGCCGAAGAAGCGCGGGGCCTACATAATGAATGATACAAGTTTTAAGAGAGAGAACGCATATAATAGAATACTTCAGCGGCTACGAGATTACATACGCATACGTCGTGCGAGTTGAGTCGCTTCGTCATCACCCTTCTTCTCGTTTCGTCGTCGGCGGTTGCCAGTTCTCGTGTGCTAAATTCCCTTCTAATCTAAACCCGGTAAACTTAGGGCAACTGCATTCCCCTCCTAATCCGCACGAACACGTCTTCGCCCCTATTGCCGGTTCGCCTTCGTTTTTAAACTCGCACACCATCACGACCACGTCCTCGTCGCCTTCGTTGATGTCCGCGTGTAACTCGTTCGCAGGGTCTGGAGGTAAGTAATACGCTTTCCCGGTCTCGAATATCAAATCTGTTTTCGTCCCGTTTTCTTCCGTTTTCTTTAACGTGCCGCCTTGTAAGGCGACGACGACGCGAAACCGGTCGTGTCGATGCATCTTTAGCGGCATGTTTGGTCGGACGGTTGTTTTCCAGCACACCGATTTGTCGTTTTCGAACTGGAACTCTCGCGACATTATTATATAGGTAAAGGAGATGAGAAAATTCTAACGGTTTTTAGGCTGCTCTTTTTCCCTTGAAGTCGTCAAAATTAAACATTTCATCTCATCACTTTTTACGCGCGAGTTTACGTGCTCTTTTAAAAGAAGAAGCGCGTGAAGTCTCTCTCTCTCTCTCTCTCTCTCTCCGATTTCAACGATTTGATACGACGATGGGGATGTTTTTGCACGAAGTTTTGGTGCACTACGAGAATGAAAGCGAAGAAGTTTGTTCGAGAGATTTTCATAATCACAATCATCATCTTGGAGGAGGAGAAGCATCATCATCATCATCATCGTCGTCGTCAGAAAATCGTTGCGTGCCTTCGTTCGATGAGCGGTTATCGATCGCATCGTCGTCTTTTTCTGGTTTTAACGAAGAGGAGCTTGAATCGTCGATGGTTTTGGTGACGGATTACGCGCAAATATTTGTATTCAGAGGGCAAGATTTGGAACGGCCGTTAGTGTCTTTGCGTTTGAACGACGAGGACGATTCAGACGTAAACGACCACGACGAAGCAAAAATTGGAGGAGGAGGAAAGAAGATGAAGTCGAAGAAGAGAGAAGATTTGTTCGTTGCGTTCGCGAAATGGTCAAAATGTACTCCTACTCGTCATAATAATAATACGGACGGCGGCGAAGGCTATGGTCAATTTTTCACCTCGCAGGTTGGAGCGAATCGAATGTTTGTACACACGAGAGTCGGGAGGAGAGTGGTAAAAGTCGATTTGAGAGAAGAGATGAAGGCGAACGAACGATTCGTGGGCGGGTTTGTACTCCCGACTGTGACGACGACGAAGACGTCGGGAGACAAAAGAAATTCGTTTACGTTGTGCGCCATCGTGGAGCGTTCGTTTTACTCCTCGAGCGGATGGATGAACGTTCTCTCTTTTGGAAATAGCACGAAGAAGAAAGGGAGGAGGAGAAAGCATTGTCAGTTGGAGGTGCGATCGATTGAGTTTAACGACGAAGAAGACGTGGTCGTGCGTAGTGCGCATCATCAAATGAAGAAGACCACGCTAAAAAATGTGGAAGGCATGGTTTTCGTGAAAGGTTTCGAAGTGGACGAGAAGACAGGAACGGTCGCTGTCGTCGGCGCCGCGTCTGAAGAGGACGAAGGAAAGGAAACGACGATGTGCGTGACGATGTATAGTTTTCGGAGCACATCAGAAAACATCGGAGAGTTTCCAGTCGTTGCGTCGGGTAAAGGTTCCTCTTCCTCTCCGTTTTCTTCAGCTGTTGAAAGTAATAGTAAGAGAATAGTATCCTCGTCCAGATGTGACGTGAGCGTAGAATCGGACGCATCAACCGCGACGACACGAATAGGTATTCGCGACGGGAATACGAGAAGCGCGTCGGTGTGGGAAACAGGTTTTACCGGTGAAGATGAGTTCATCGATGACAATCAGTATCGACCTATTACGCGAGTAGATGACGAGGCAGATAAAACGTTCAATGGGAACAAACCAACCTCTTCCGCGACCCTTCTTTCCAATAATTGTTCGGCGTTTGCAGACGATGAGTCCGGCGAGACGACTTTGCGCGACAACACAAACGGCACGACTTTATTTCAAGGAACATTCGCGCACGTTTCAGGGATGTGCGAAATCACTAGCAGCAGCAGCAGTAGTAGTAGTAGTAGTGGCAATAGTAGTAAAAGAGAATTGAAGCGAATTTGCGTGCTAGAATCGTTTCCGGAAAACGATCAATCGTGGCGATTGCTTACCATCGATGAAAGAACGCCGGAAGAAATGTTTACGAAATATCTCGATACGAAATGCTGGGACGAAGCGCTCGAACTGGCGAATGTATACGGGTTGGACACGAATGCTTTATATAAGAAAAAATGGTTTGCTCTTGTCGATGATTTGTGCAAGCACAATGTTAGTAACAATAGCAAAAGCGTGGGGATCTCCGCATCTGCGATTATTGAAACTTTGTCGTCCATATCGGATCGAAAGTGGGTGGTCGCGGAGTGCTTGTTGCGCGTCGCGCCGACGTACGAGACGCAAAAGTTGTTGCTTTCTCAAGTCGTCGCTGAAACCGATCGATTTAGTAATACTAGCAATATTGGTACCGATGATGAAGAAACAAAGTGGTGGCTGCGAGCGCGCTTAGCGGCTCTTGGTGCGTTAGATCGTCTCGAAACGCTTCGCGCAATGCATCTAGGTTATTTTTCGTCCTCGGCGTACGAAAGTTTTCGATTTGTGGAATACCTAGACGCGGCGAAAGCGGTCGCACGAGCCGGAAACGCGCGAGGATTAGAAGTATTACTTCAAAGACACAACGATTGCTTTCGTGAGCGTGATTTGTTAAACATAGCCGGAGAGATTCCAGAGTGTGCTCGCGTCTCGGAATACAAAAAAGTCTTGCTTGAGATTCTCGACCGTGGAGATACTTCTTCAGGTGGACAACAAAATCAACTTCGCACTCCCGATTGGTGCGAAACATCTGAGATATTAAGCTCAATCGTTTCCGAGGAATACGGAATGACGTTAATTGTTGAACAAGACGACCGTTTTGCAAAAGTGATCGGGTTACAGTCGACGGTACACCGAGAGACCGACACGGAGGAGGAGAATCAAACGACGAACATTGGACAATGGGTCATCGAACGTGCATTTCAGATTGACGAACGATCTGGATCCATATCAAACGCACGCGACTTCTTATTTTGCGTTGCATCGTCTTCGAGCAGCTGCTTTGAAGATGCGAGCGTCGAAAATGCGCTGCAAAGCGCGTTGGCGCTTTGCGCGATGGTGCTCCTTGAAGAGGCGGACGATGATATCGACGCGCTTTTACAAATGCGTGCCCACTCGGTATCTTTGAGAGATTTCCATGGAAAAGCTCCGGGTGATAAACTTTCGTTATTGTTGAACGAAGAAGATACCACGATAGATAACGTTTGGTCAATGCTTGACATCGCGACTCGGTATCTTTACGTCGTTGATGATGATGAAGGCACGCCGATGATGCAGACGTTGTTACAAAAATGGTTGGTATCAATCGCGTTCGATAAACCTTCGCAATTGACCTATCTCTCTCGCGCTTTGCAGTGGTTTACGAAAGATGGTAATAAACATGCGAAAGCATATCTCGGTGGTTTAAATGGTATCGAACGCGTCGTCACGGAGATCACGCACTCGTTCTCGCGCGTCGATAAACGTTCCATAGAAAAACTCAAGTCGATATTATCGGATCTCGTTTTGAATGATAACGATTACGACAACGACGACATCAGTAACGCAAATGAAGAAGATCTAGTTGTTAAACGTTTGCTCTCTTTTATCGATGCCGCAGAAGTTATCCTTTATCGCAAAGAGATGCTCGAAATATCGTTGCGTGAACTATCGGAATCTTCGGCGAATGAGACGTTTGCTCGAGAACTTTTGGTTGATATTTTAAAGGAGGAACACATCCGCAAACTCAATGATTCTGGATGGCTCAGCTTGTTCAAAGACCTTCAAACGATTCTCCTCGGTGCGTTCCCGAAAGTCGACTACAGGGAAGATTCCGGAATTCTACTCTTTGCTTTAGAGAGGCTCGTTCGAAGTCAGTTGCGCAATCACGCGTGGTCGGCGGCAAAGAAACACATTCATCGTTCCGAAAATCATTCGATTCCGATTTTACCGACCAAAGAATATGCTTTGCCGCTCTTGCTTGAAGTCGCAAAAGATTTAACGCGCGCTTCATTATCCATCAACGACCAGACAATTGTAAATGCTGACACCGTCTTGCGATTGATTCCACTCGACGAGGAGACTGGATCGCATTATGCAGAAGTACTCGAAGAGTTGTATTTGATCGACACTCTTAGAAAACTCGGCACTTTCAATGTTTTCATCGCTCCACTCGAGTTTGAAAATGCGAAGGAAAATCGAGAGAGTATCTTATCTTCGTGTCTCACTGGGAACGCGAAAAGGAACTATTTGCGCCTGGACGAACTGATAGAGGTTGGAAACTGTCTCGGTATACATGCACTTCGAGTCGAGTTAATGTGTGCCGAATACGCATTCTCCGCTCAAAGAGATATGCAAGCATCCGCTCGAATGTCTTTACGCCTCATTGCGAATGAGTATAGCGAGTGTTGGCGAATCTGCGCGGCGCTCGGAAGCAGTAGTGATCAGCTAACGGTGAAGACGCGATTGACTTTGTTATCTTTCGCGGTATCGCACTGTGCCACCTCCCAAGTGCCCGGACTTTTGGACGAGTGGCAAAGAGCGCAGGTAGAGGAGCAGCAATCGTTATCTCCCACTCCGAATACTTTGTATGATCTCGGCTTGAAAGGCACGGAAGCATCGGATGAAATGTTGGTATCGTTTTTACGGAAAGAGGAACCGTCCATGCTCAAGAAAATTGACGAGCTTGGTAAGCTTTCGTCAAAGAATAGATCACAAGAGTCCGATCAGCAGCAGTTCCCGAAACTTCCACAGCTCGCGTGCGCAAAGTCGTTCGCCTACCTCGCGATGATTGAGGATCCGAATATTGCCGGAGACGCGGTGGATGCACTCGCTGCGAAAGCTTCGAGCGGACGCGCGCTTCGTATTTTGTTGTCTCTTGGATTCTATTCGAGAGCTGCGAGAGCGTTAGATGATGGTAGCGGTGACGATACGTCAGTTCGTAACGGCGCGTCATCTTTTGCCTCGGCGAGTATGAGTGATTTAACGAACGCGTTGCAACACAGCGGAACCGTCGACGCGAAGTTGGCTGGTAAGTATCGCAGTCGAGTTCACGCGATGACGGATGCAGAGACGTTGGCGTTTTTACTCGGACAAGAAAATTTCGATGCGAACACTTTCGTTGCAGCCGATAATTCAAAAGACGAGTACGGGTACCGCGCCAAAGCGATTCTCGAGTTAGCCAGTAGTGGCGTTTCGGATGCGGATTTATCGCGTCTGCCGAAATCAACATCAGACGATGAGGAAGTATCGAGTGTATCATCGGCACCGCCTCAAACCGTTTTAAAACTTTGCATGCGACTTGCGGATACGTATGGCGTCGATCCGCGAGACGTGTACATTTCCCGAACGGAGACGTTCTTCGAATCGAATTTCGAAAACGACGAAACGTTGCTGAATGCGTACGCGGAAGCTTTAAAAACGAGAACGGAGGAGCAAAAATCCTCCTCTTTTACTGATGTTTTGACGCGCATCGCTTGGCCCGTGGTTTCAAGCGCGCGACGTGTCGATGTGCTGCGATCTTATCTCAAGATTGCATCTTACGACGACGCTTTAGTGCGTCTCGATATGTTCGAAGAACTCGTCCCTTCGCTCGATGCATTTCAAATCTTTCAATCGGATGGCGCGATACACGGGAAATCCTCTGCGATTGAAATCTCGAGATTGTTCGCAAACGAGGTCGCTTCGAAAGCGCACCCCGACTTTCCGAACGCACTAGCATCTGCTCTCGCGAAAGCGTTTGCAAATTCATCGATTTCTTCCGAAAGTATCTTTGCTTCGGCCGTGACGACTGTTTTGAGAGAGGCGGCGACGACGGCGACGAAAAAGAAACGGTCGACGCCGGAATCGAGATGGGAAAGCGCGTGTTCAGCGCTTTCATTTTTGGATACAGATTTCTTGAAGTCCTTATTGTTGACGGACGGAAGCGAGAATTCTTTTCTCACAGAAGCTTCTCGCGCGTTGAAGATTACGGTATATTCGGACATTCTATACGAACTCGAAAATTCTACTTCATCTTCTGCCGACGTTGCCATGAAATCGTTTATAGAAGAGGCAAATCGCTCTTTGAAAAATCTCGAGTTTGTGCATCAAGTGGAAAATGCGTTGCCGCGATTACATCCGGATAAACTCGACGCCCTCGAGGCGAATGTGGACGTATGCGCAGATACAAGCGTAGCGGCATTGGTAGACGTCGTGTCTTCGTGGATGGTTTTGAACAACGGCGAACCTTTCGTCTCGGCTCTCGTCGTCGCCGAGATTTACGCTTCTACTACGAAAAGGGATGAAGATTACAAGTCTCTGAGCTCTACGATGTGCTCGAACGCGCTTGAAATCGCGCTGGATGAAAATCCATTCGACGCAAACAAGCTCGAAAACATGATCATAAAGTCTCTCGGCACGAACGAAGGGTGTAACGACGAGGAGAACGCGTCTGCATTGAACACCGTACGCAGAGAGTCAATCGCTCGACTGGAAAGATTTGTCGGAGAAGCTGTGAATGAAAACGATCGCACGTTTGTCGTCAATTTACTGAGCGGCAATGAAGTACCCTGGATATCGGACATTGCGTCTGAGATGCTGATGTTGATGAGTGTTGACGATACTACTACGGCCGCCGCGGATGCCGTCACAGCTCCGCCAGTTGTTGTCGATGAAGAACGAAATGAGCAAGAAGAAACTACAGTTAAAACATATACAAAGGAAGTAAACGCAGCTGCCCAAGCTCCTCCTCCTCCTCCTCTCCCTTTACCGCCACCACCTCCGCAGCAGTCCGCATCGGCGCTGGCGGCAACCGCGACGACACCATCCGTGTCTCGTTTGTTTATAATTCAAAGCGAAAGTTGTTTGAAAGCGCTGGCGCCGATGAAGAAAATTTCAGAATCTGATTTGGTCGATTTTACGAGTGCAAAAGCATTCATCGACGACACGCTCGAAACAGTAGTCGACGCTTCGAATGTGAATCAATTGAACGCCATCCGCGACGTTTTGTTCTTGTGGGAAGATATCGCGCCTTGGGCGAGATTGGATGAAAACGGAACCGGAGAAAATGTCGTCGTCGAAAGCGCCTTGTCGTCGATGTGGTTCAGTCTTATGAAGAAATCTGGCAATCTTTCCTTCGCGAAAGAGTGCATCGCGCTCGCTTCGACGATTAAATTAAAAAAGAAAAAGAAGCAACTGAGCGATGACTCAAAATTTGCGATTCTCTCCGAGTCAAGAGCGATAGAACTGATGAAGATGAAGTCTTCTGGAGATGACGATCCGCTCGCAGAGGCGACTAAGTACGCTTTACTACTTCCGTACGAATCTGTGAGGAAAGTATCGCTCAACATCTCTGTCGATTCTACTATCGACAGAGAGCTCGCGTTAGCGCTCATCAGCGTCAAATCCGCGTTTGGCGATGTTGTTGTAAACGCGTCAACGACGAAGGATGCGAAAATATTCCTCGTCGAGTTACTTCGTCGACTTCAAGAGTTCAATCCTGCGGCTTTATTTTACGCCGTCTCTGTACTCGCCAACGAGTTCAAACGGACGACAGTCGCCGCAGACGCTTTGTTTTCGTGCTTACGCGTTGCCGAGGCGTTTCGCAACCCAGACAGCGCCAAAATTGTTTTGAATACGTATTTGAGCCAATCAAATTTGAAAAAGTTTACTGCGAATGTGAAGAGCGACGATTTGAAAAACTTCACGTCCACGGAAGCGTGCGCGTTCCAACGCGTTTTGAAAGATTTAAGAGAAAGGCAACAACGATAGCGATACACACAGTGTTTATTCTAAGTTTTATAACTTTTCGCTCGCTCTAGATTACAACAATATTTCTACATTTTTTCTACGTTGCGTACGCATCTCTACTACGGGTACACATTTCCCCTCCCTTTCCCTCTGAATTATGTTTACAACAAAATAAAACAGTCGTTTTACACGTCTAAAATAGGAAACCCTCTGCCCATTCTCTCGAATTGGCTCATCTGTTCGTTTTCCATCCGTCTTCTCAACCGTTCGCTCAATTTCGCCTCTCGGATGCTCAAATTCATCACGCTTCCGTCCTGCGGATCTCGCTCCTCTCTCACTAAATAATGTCTATTTTCCCACGTCGTCGCCGCGAAATAGGTCGACCGAATCTTTCTCACGGCCATTTCCACCGCGAACGCAGATTTCTGTAAGATGAGCTCCGAGGATACGACTTCTTTTTTTCCACCGTTTTTGGTATTTTTGTTGGGAAGATATTGGTCGTGTAAGCCATACACGTCTTCCCCGTCGACGAATAAAACTTCTGATCCTGATCCCACCGCTCTCGGACTGGTTCCTAAACACACGACCGATCGAAACCTGTGCGCATTCTTCCCCATGCGCAATCTGTCTTGCACGGAGAGTTTCAACGTTTGCGACGCAGACTCCGCGTTGTTGTTC
>Ga0209425_10002689_pt1 | contig 19535 bp, 13 predicted proteins | sample COG_05_FD_184749 | JGI IMG/M metagenome (GOLD analysis project Ga0209425, IMG submission 184749) | Pelagic Microbial community sample from North Sea - COGITO 998_met_05 (SPAdes) (version 2) | ecosystem: Environmental > Aquatic > Marine > Neritic zone/Coastal water | place: Helgoland, sampling...
TTCCAATGTGGATGTTCCCAATTGCTATAGCATGTGGAAATACATTTATACTTAAACCTTCAGAAAAAGATCCTTCATGTGCAATCAAATTAGCAGAACTTTTAAAAGAAGCAGGTCTTCCAGATGGTGTATTCAACGTAATCAATGGTGACAAAGAATCTGTTGATGCGATTTTAGAGAACAAAGATATTAAAGCAGTAAGTTTTGTAGGATCAACACCTATCGCTAAATATATTTACGAAAATTCAGCTAAAAATGAAAAAAGAGTTCAAGCACTTGGTGGAGCCAAAAACCATTTAGTGGTTATGCCTGACTGCGATTTAGATGGTGCTGTAAATGGATTAATGGGTGCAGCATACGGTTCTGCAGGTGAGAGATGTATGGCTCAATCTGTTGCAGTAGCTGTGGGAGATATAGGTGATGAGTTAGTTTCAAGATTATCAAAAAAAGCAGAAGCTTTAAAAGTTGGTCCTGGTATGGATAAAACATCTGAAATGGGGCCTTTAGTAACTAAAGAGCATTTAGAAAAAGTTAAAAGCTATGTGGACCTTGGGGTTGAAGAGGGAGCAAAACTAGTTGTAGATGGAAGAAGCTTAAAACTACAAGGTTATGAAAATGGATTTTATATAGGTGGTTGTTTATTTGATAATGTCACAAAAGACATGAGAGTTTATAAAGAGGAAATATTTGGTCCAGTTCTATCAGTTATTAGAGTAAAAACTTTTGAAGATGCAGCTAAATTGATTAACGATCACGAGTATGGAAATGGTGTAAGCATTTATACTAGAGATGGAGATGCAGGCAGAACTTTTGCAAGTAAAATTCAAGTAGGTATGGTTGGTATAAATGTTCCAATCCCAGTTCCAATGGCGTTTCATAGTTTTGGGGGATGGAAAAGATCTTTATTTGGAGATAGTGCAATGCATGGTACGGAAGGAATTAAATTTTATACAAAATTAAAAACAGTAACATCAAGATGGCCCTCAGGTATCCGTTCAAATGCGGAGTTTGTAATGCCAACAATGAAATAAGGAAAAAAATGAGTAAAATATCTTTGATTGGCGCAGGTCAAATAGGCGGAACTTTAGCACACTTAATTGGAACAAAAGAATTGGTAGATGAGGTAGTGTTGTTTGATGTCGCGAGTGGAATAGCAAAAGGAAAAGCGCTTGATATAGCGCAATCATCATCAGTCGATGGTTTTAAGGTAAAATTTTCAGGCACAGATGATTATAAAGATATCAAAGACTCAGATGTAATAATTATTACTGCTGGCATACCAAGAAAGCCAGGCATGAGCAGAGATGACTTATTAGGAATTAACCTAAAGATTATTAAACAAGTAGCAGAAGGTATTAAGCAAAATGCTCCTAATGCATTTGTAATATGTATAACTAATCCTTTGGATGTTATGGTTATGGCATTCCAAAAATTTTCAGATTTACCAGCAAATAAAGTTGTTGGGATGGCTGGAATTTTAGATAGCTCAAGATTTAAATTATTTTTATCTTTAGAATTAAATGTTCCAGTAAAAGAAATAGATGCGATGGTGATGGGTGGACATGGAGATACTATGGTACCAATGCCTAGATTTACGAAAGTTTCAGGAAAACCATTGCTTGATTTAGTAAAAGAGGGAAAAATTTCTCAAGAGAGATTGGAAGAAATAAATCAGAGAACTAGAGATGGTGGAGCTGAAATAGTTAAATATCTTGAAAAAGGATCTGCATTTTATGCACCTGCAGCATCAGGAGTTCAGATGGCAGAAGCATACTTAAAAGATGAAAAAAAATTGCTACCGTGTGCTATTCAATTAAACGGAGAGTATGGTGTAAACAATGTTTATGCGGGTGTCCCAGTAATTATTGGAAAAAATGGAGTGGAAAAAATTGAGCAAATTGATTTAGATGATAAAGAAAAAAAAGAATTTTTGCATTCCATCGATGCAGTTAAAGCTCTTTGGGAAGCAGCATCTAAAATAGATCCTGATCTTTCTAATTAATAATGAATATTCACGAACATCAAGCTAAGAAAATTCTAAAGAAATATGGAGCAACTGTTCCAGAAGGTGTCTTTGCTCTCACTGTTGATGAATTAGTAGAAAAAGCAAAATCATTAAATACAAAAAAATATGTTTTAAAAGCCCAAATCCATGCAGGAGGAAGAGGAAAAGCAGGAGGAGTAAAAATATTAGATACTATTGAAGAGTTAAGTGAGGCAGCAAAAGAGATGATGGGAAAAACTTTAGTCACTCATCAGACAGGTCCTGAAGGAAGAGAAGTAAATAGATTATATGTTGAAGAGTCATCAAACATAGACAAAGAGTTTTATTTATCTTGTTTAGTAGATAGAGCTAGTTCTAAAATAGCTTTTATATCCAGTGACCAAGGTGGAATGGATATTGAAGAAGTAGCAAGTAGTTCACCTGAAAAAATTATAACAACAAAAGTTGATATAAGTAATGAAATTTCAGACAAAGATTGTGAAGAGATAATTAAAATCTTTAACTTAAATGATGGTGCTAAAACACAAGCAATTTCACTAATTAAATCAATTTATCAAATGTTTATAAGCACAGATGCAAATATGGTTGAAGTTAATCCATTAATTTTAACTAAAGAAAAAAAAATAATTTGCTTAGATGCAAAAGTAGATTTTGATTCTAACGCTTTATTTAGACATCCTGAAATTGTTGAGCTAAGAGATTTAAATGAAGAGGATCCAACAGAAATAAAAGCAAGCAAACATGATCTAGCTTATATAAAATTAGATGGAAGTATTGGTTGTATGGTTAATGGAGCAGGACTAGCTATGGCAACTATGGACATAATTAAATTATATGGAAAAGAACCAGCTAATTTTTTAGATGTAGGTGGTGGTGCTTCAAAAGAAAAAGTTTCTGCAGCTTTAAAGATAATTCTATCTGATAAAAATGTTAAAGGAATTTTAATTAATATTTTTGGGGGAATAATGAGATGTGATGTTCTTGCTCAAGGGGTAGTCGATGCTGCTAAAGAAATAAATATTAGTGTTCCATTAGTTGTTCGACTTGCAGGGACAAATTTCAAAGAAGGAAAAGAAATATTAGATAATTCAGGATTGAAATTAATATCTGCTGAAAATTTAGATGATGCAGCTAAAAAAATTGTAGGGGCAATTAAATAATATGTCTGTTTTAGTAAATAAAAACACAAAAGTAATTTGCCAAGGCTTTACAGGTGCGCATGGTACTTTTCATTCTGAGCAAGCAATTAAATATGGAACTAATTTAGTTGGAGGAGTAACTCCTAAAAAAGGTGGTCAAAAGCATTTAGACAGACCTGTTTTTAATAGTGTTATTGAAGCAAAAAATAATGTTGGTGCAGACGCAACCATGATCTATGTACCAGCTAAATTTGCTGCTGCAGCTATTATAGAAGCAATTGATGCATCGGTAGAATTGATTGTTTGTATTACAGAAGGAATCCCCGTTCAGGATATGCTTAGAGTAAGACAAAAATTAAATGGTTCACGAAGTAGATTAATAGGACCTAATTGTCCGGGAATAATTACACCAGATGAATGTAAGATTGGAATTATGCCTGGAAATATTCATAAACGAGGATCAGTTGGAATTGTTTCTAGATCTGGAACTCTTACTTACGAAGCGGTTGCACAAACTACTGAAAATGGATTAGGTCAATCGACATGTATTGGTATTGGAGGTGATCCAATCAATGGAACAAACTTTATTGATTGCCTAGATTTATTTTTAAATGACGATGAAACTGAGTCTATTTTAATGATAGGCGAAATAGGAGGGACCGCAGAAGAAGAAGCTGCAGAATTTGTTAAAAATCACAAAATCAAAAAACCAATAGTTGGATTTATTGCTGGAATAACCGCCCCTCCAGGAAGAAGAATGGGTCATGCAGGAGCAATTATTTCAGGAGGAAAAGGTGGTGCTGAGGATAAAATCAGTAAAATGGAAGAGTCTGGGATTATAGTAGCAAAATCACCGTCAATAATTGGTAAAACTTTATTTAATAAATTGTCAAATTGAAAAATAAAATTAGGGGACTATATTAAGTAAATAGATGTCAGCATCAAAAAATCTTGGATACGAAAAAAATTCATTTTTGAATAAATCTAATAGTGCATTTATTGAACAAATGTATCTAAAGTTTATTAATAATAATCCAGATCTACCAGACAGTTGGAAAGATTATTTTAAAGAAATTGGAGATGAAATAAATATTATTGCAAAAGAAATTAATGGACCGTCTTGGGGGCCTAAAAAAGATAAAATAAATATTGACGAACTTCAAAAAAAAATTGATCAAAACGATAATAATTCGGCTCACCAAAATTCATCTGGTTCAAACGAAGACTCGATAAAAGCTGTCTCCATGATTAGATCTTACAGGCAAAGAGGACATCTTATTGCAAAATTAGATCCACTTGAATTATTAAAGTCAGAATATTTAGATGAGCTTCACCCAGAGTCATTTGGTTTTAAAAAAGAGGATTATCAAAAAAATATTTATTTAGGAGGAATTATTAGTAAACAAAATTCAAATATTAAAGAAATATTAGGTTTTTTAAAAAAAACTTATTGCGGACCAATTGGTTACGAGTATATGCATATTTCAAATCCAACTGAAAGAAAATGGTTTAGAGACAGAGTCGAAAAATCAAAAGATAATATGAATTTTACCAAAAATGGTAAAGAAGCAATTTTAAATAAATTAATTCAAGCTGAGGGTTTTGAAAAATTTCTTCACACAAAATATGTTGGCACAAAAAGATTTGGATTAGATGGCGGAGAGAGTTTAATACCTGCTTTAGAACAAATAATTAAAATTAGCAGTCAGTCAAAAGTCAAAGAAGTCAAAATTGGAATGTCTCATAGAGGTAGGCTAAATGTTTTAGCTAATGTATTACAGAAATCCTATAAAAGAATATTTAATGAATTTGCTGGAGAGTTTAGCTCATCAGTAGAAGATGGTGCTGGAGATGTTAAATATCATTTAGGAGCGTCATCAAATAGAGAGTTTGATGGTAACTCTGTACATGTAAGTTTAACAGATAATCCATCTCACCTAGAAGCAGTAAATCCAGTTGTTTTGGGACAAACTAGGGCAAAACAATTTTTCCATCAAGACAAAGAAAGAAAAAAAGTAATACCGATATTGATTCATGGCGATGCTGCTTTTGCAGGACAAGGAGTAGTAGCGGAGTGTTTTGCTATGTCTGGATTACCTGGTCATAATACTGGTGGTACAATTCATATCATCGTTAATAATCAAATTGGTTTTACAACAAGCCCAAGATTTGCTCGTTCATCACCATATCCATCTGATATTGCAAAGATGGTTGATGCACCAATTATACATGCTAACGGTGACAACCCAGAAGCAGTTGTTTATGCGACTAGAGTGGCAACTGACTTTAGGTTAAAATTTAATCGAGATGTAGTTGTAGATTTAATTTGTTATAGAAGATTTGGTCATAACGAAGGAGATGAACCTGCATTCACCCAACCATTAATGTATGAAAAAATAAGGTCTCACCCATCGACAGTAAAAGTCTATGGAAAAAAATTAATTGATGAAAAAATTATTTCCAATGAAAGTTTAGATAATTCAATTAAAAAATTTAAAAATTTACTCAATGATCAGTTTAAAAGTGCAAAAGATTACAAACCTAAAATTGCATGGTTTGAAGGTACATGGTCAGCATATAAACCTGAAAAAGGTAAAGATAAACGTGGGGTGACTGGCGCTGATACAAAAAAACTTATAGGCATTTCTAAAAAAATTAATTCTTTACCAGAAAACCTTAATTTACATAAAACAATTGTTAAAATATTAAAAAATAGAGATGATGCTGTTAAAAAAGGGTCAAATATAGATTGGTCATCAGCAGAGTCGTTAGCATTTGGATCATTATTAGAAGAAGGTTATCCAGTAAGACTAGTTGGCCAAGACTCTGGAAGAGGAACATTTAGCCAAAGACACTCTGTACTAAGAAATCAAAAAGATAATACTCGATATGTACCTTTAAACAATATTTCAAACAATCAAAAACAATTTGAAGTGGTTGATAGTTTTTTATCTGAGTTAGCTGTCTTAGGTTTTGAGTATGGTTACAGCCTAGTAGAACCAAACACACTAACTCTTTGGGAGGCACAGTTTGGAGATTTTGCAAATGGTGCTCAAGTTGTAATTGATCAATTTATTGCGTCAGGGGAAAGAAAATGGAGAAGAGCCTCAGGATTAGTTATGCTATTGCCCCACGGTTATGAAGGTCAAGGACCAGAACATTCATCTGCAAGGTTAGAGCGATTTTTACAATTATGCTCAAATGATAATATGCAAGTAATGAATTGCACTACTCCTGCAAATTATTTTCATGCTCTTAGAAGGCAGATGCATAGAGATTTTAGAAAACCATTAATTATAATGACACCTAAGTCATTGCTAAGAAACAAATATTGTGTGTCTAACTTAAGTGATTTTAGTAAAGAAAATTCTTTTCATCGTATTCTTTGGGATCATGCTATGGATCCAAAATGTAAAGGATTTATAAAACTTAAAAAAAATTCAAAAATAAAAAAAGTCATTTTATGTTCAGGCAAGATTTATTTTGATTTATTAGAAGCTAGAGAAAAATTAGAAGTAAACGATGTTATATTATATAGAATTGAACAACTTTACCCATTTCCAGCAAAAACACTTGTCAAAGAACTGAAACCTTATGCAAAAGCTGCTAAATTTTATTGGTGTCAAGAAGAACCAAAAAATATGGGTGCCTGGTTTTCAGTAAGAGATTATATCCAATGGACATTAGATAATATTAAGGCTAATAATAATAAAATTTCTTATATAGGAAGAAGTCCAGACGCATCGCCTGCAACAGGGTATGCGAAAAGACATAATTCTCAACAACAAGAAATTATAACAAAAGTATTTAAATAATTATTATAATGAGTGAAAAAATTGTAGTTCCGGTTCTTGGAGAAAGCATTACTGAAGCAACAGTTTCCAAGTGGTTGAAAAAGCAAGGTGATGCAGTCGAAGCAGACGAACCTGTTGTTGAATTAGAGACAGATAAAGTAAATTTAGAGGTACCATCACCAGTTAGTGGAGTTTTATCAGAAATTAATTTCAAAGATGGAACAGTAGTAGAGGTAGGGGCCTTATTAGGTTCTGTATCGGAAATTGGCGCAGGATCACATAAACAAGATGAAATTAAAAAAATTGATCCATCAGTAAAAAGAAATAATATTGTAAATTTAGAAGCCTCAAAAAAAGAACCTAAAATTTTTGACAAAAAACCTGATGAAAATAATTCAGAAGAGGATAATTTATTAGAGGAACCTTTGATTTTATCAAATGAAATAAAAGAGGAAAAAAATTTAAACACAAACACTGAAAACCAAATTTTATCGCCAGCAGTTAGAAAAATTGTAATTGAAAAAAAAATAGACACTCAGTCTGTTAAGGGTACAGGTAAAGATGGAAGAATTTTAAAAGGAGATTTGATAAGTTTGATGGGTGTACAACCCCAGCCTGCGGAAAGAAAAGCTAAATATGGTCAAGAAGAAAGAATTAAAATGACCAGACTAAGACAAACAATTGCAAAAAGATTAAAACAAGCACAAGAAAATGCAGCATTGTTGACGACATTTAATGAAGTCGACATGTCCTACATAATGGAGATGAGAAAAAAAAATCAAGACGATTTTCAAAGTAAATATGGAACTAAACTTGGATTCATGTCCTTTTTTGTTAAAGCTTGCATAGCGGCATTAAAATTATACCCTGCAGTTAACGCTGAAATAGATGGTGAAGATATAGTTTATAAGAATTACTATAATATTAGTTTTGCTGTTGGAACAGAAAAAGGTTTGGTAGTTCCAGTTTTAAAAAATGCTGATGAATTATCGTTTGCTGATATAGAAAGAAATATCAAAGAAATTTCAGAAAAAGCGAAAGATGGAAAATTAACAATAGAAGATCTGCAAGGTGGAACTTTTACAATAAGTAACGGCGGTGTTTATGGTTCAATGTTATCAACTCCAATTTTAAACTTGCCTCAATCAGGAGTTTTGGGAATGCACAATATTGTAGAAAGACCAGTGGTGGTTGATGGAGAAATTAAGGTTAGACCAATTATGTACTTAGCACTTTCCTATGATCATAGAATTATTGATGGAAAAGAGTCTGTATCATTTTTAAAAATGATCAAAGAAAATTTAGAAGACCCTAGAAGGTTATTTTTAGATATTTAAATGTTAGAAAAATTTCAAGTTGTTGTTATTGGTGGTGGGCCCGGTGGGTATGTATGTGCGATAAGATTAGCTCAATTAGGATTTAAAACTGCATGCATCGAGTCTAGAGGATCTTTAGGTGGAACTTGTTTAAACGTTGGGTGCATACCTTCAAAAAGTTTATTAAATTTATCAGAGGAGTTTCATAAAGTTCAAAATTTATCTAGCAAAGGCATTGAAGTAAGTGAAGTTAGGTTAAATCTTGAAAAAATGATGAAAAGTAAAGATAAAGCAGTAACAATACTTACTAAAGGTGTTGAGTTTTTACTGAAAAAAAACAAGGTAACTTATTACAAAGGAACAGGAAGTTTTAAATCTAAAAATGAAATTATAATTAAAGATGATCAAAATAAGGATAGTATTATTGAAACTGAAAAAACAGTGATTGCAACTGGTTCAGTAACAGCATCTTTGCCAGGAATTGATATTGATGAGAAGATTATTGTTTCTTCAACAGGTGCATTAAAGTTAAATAAAGTGCCAAAAAAAATGGTTGTTGTTGGTGGGGGTTATATTGGTTTAGAAATGGGCTCTGTATGGTCAAGATTAGGAGCTAAAGTAGAAGTGATAGAATTTTTAGATCACATTACACCTGGCATGGATAAAGAAATTTCTTCAGAATTTATGAAGATTTTAAAAAAACAAGGTATTAAATTTAACATGCAAAATAAAGTTGAAACTATCCAAAAAAATAAAACAGGAGCAGTTGTTTCCACAGTGGATAAAGATGGAAATAAAAATAATTTTAATTGTGATGTTGTGCTTATTTCGGTTGGACGAAAAGCAAACACCTATGGTTTAAATTTAGAAGCTGTTGGAGTCGAATTAGATAAAATAAAAAGAGTTAAAACAGACAATATGTTTAAAACAAATGTTGATAACATTTATGCAATAGGTGATGTTATAAGTGGACCAATGCTTGCCCATAAAGCAGAAGATGAAGGAATTGCAGTTGCAGAAAATATTGCAGGTCAATCAGGCCATGTTAATTATGATACAATTCCTGGTGTTGTTTACACATCACCCGAAGTTGCATCAATTGGTAAGACAGAAGAACAATTAAAAGAATTAAATATAAAATATAAAACTGGAAAGTTTTCATTCATGGCTAACTCTAGAGCAAAAGCAATAGATGATGCAGAAGGATTTGTTAAAATTCTAGCAGATGAAACTACAGATAAAGTTTTAGGAGCACACATAATAGGCCCACATGCGGGAGAGCTTATCGCAGAGATAGGTGTTGCAATGGAATTTGGGGCAAGCTCAGAGGATATTGCAAGAACTTGCCATGCACATCCAACATTTTCAGAAGCTATTAAAGAAGCATCATTATCAGTAGATAAAAGAGCTATTCACTCTTAGGTTGAAACTATTAAACTTTGACAAAAATATTATTTTTAAATAAGCTTATTCTAAATAAAATAAGAAGGTAAACTATGATAACACCAAGCGGTATAGCAAAAAAAGCAGTTGCTCAGGCGATGCCTGCATCAGAGTATAATTTTTCAAATCAAAAAAGAGAAAGTGATGGGCCAGAGCCAATTTCTTACTCTTTTAACTCAATGCAGACGTATTCATATACTGGAGTTCCAAATGACTCTCGAGGTGATAACTGGGATTAAGTTAGATTTAATCATCGTTAGAATTTGTTATGCAGATTTTAATCTTAACAAATTCTCACGATGGTACTGCGAATATAATTCAAGATATACTCACAAAAAAAAAACAGAAGTTTTTTAGATGGAATGTAGATCTTTGGCAAAAATATGAAATATATTTTGACCAGGATCATTTTTTTATAAAAGATCCATTAAATAATTCAGTATCATCCAAAAGTAACTTAAAAATTTTGTGGCGAAAACCTTTTATCGATTTAATGGAATTTAAATTTTTAAAGGATGAGGAAAATAATAAATCAGACATTAAGTACGCAAAATCTGAAATGAAAGCTATAATTCATAGTATTATGGCCTGCACAAGAGATAAAAAAAGACATTTCATTGATCCCATTGATGAGCATAGACTACCAAAATTGAAACAATTAAATATTGCTAAAAATTATTTTAAGATTTTAAGTTATGAATTTTCCATATTGGAAAAAAAAATAAGTTTTAAACAATCAATTACAAAACCATTAAACAGTGCGGAGGTAGGTAATAAAACACTTTTTACTACCAAAGTAAATCAAGATGAATTAAGCCGTCCTTATCCGTGGTTTATACAAGATGCGGTAACTGAAGGTAGAGATGTTACATGTGTCTATATTAAAGGAGAGGTTTTTTTTTATTACTGTGAATATAAAAGAGGTAGTGAGAATATTGATTGGAGAACAGAGATAAATAGAGAAAATCAATCTAAATGGTGGCCGTTAGATAATAAGAATTTAGAAGAAATGAAAAAAAAGGTATGTCAATTAATGAATGAACTTGATCTAAATTATGGAAGATTAGATTTCATAGAAAACAAAGAAAATCTTTATTTTCTTGAAGTAAATCCTAATGGTCAATTTGGTTGGTTGGACTTTATAGCAAATGATAAAGAACTTATATTACACAACAAGTTTCTTGAAGCTTTTCTAGAATATTAAATATTTAATGGTAAAAATTAACTACAAAGATTTTATAAAGTATCTTTTTAAAAATTTCAGATTTAAAGTAATAAAAATACTAATATTCTCAATCTTAGAAACTTTATTTGAAATTTTTAGTATAATTATATTAATTGGAGCATTAACTATTCTATTAACAAAAGGCTCTTCGGAGGGCTTTCTTGCAAATTTTGTTGGAAAGTTTGATTTTGATTTTAATAATCAATTGAATTTATTTTATTTAATTATATTAATTTATATTATCAAAAATGTTGGCCTCGTTTTCCTGCAATGGTTAAAGTTAGATTTGTGTGGAAAGATATATAAAAAGATTTCTCAATCTACATATCGGGCTTTATTAAAAAAAAATAATTTATTTTTTAATAATTTTTCATCAGGTGACTTAGCTCAAAATGTAATGGCAGAAAGTGAATATACAAAAAGTGTGATAATTAGTTTTGTTGCAATAATTACTGAATTGTTAATTATAATGATGATGTTTATAATAATTGGTTTACAAAATTTTCATAACGCATCAATTACAATCTTATTTTTATCATTTAGCTCATATATGTATTATTTTTTTATGAGGAAAAAAAATATAGAATTAGGTGAGAAAAGACACTTTTTTTCGATAAAAATAATGAATTTACTTTTTCATTCGTTGGCCCAACATAAATTGATTGTATTATCTGATAAGATTAAATTTTTTCTAAAAAGGTTTTCCAATAAGATTAAAGTTATATATCAAGTTTCAAGAGATCAGATGACAATACAATATTCTGCTCGTTTATGGCTTGAATGTAGTGTGTTATTAATATTAATTTTTACAATAACTCCTTTAATAAAATCGGAAAATATATCCAACACAAATATTTCTGACATATTAGTAATTTCTATTATTAGTCTAAGGTTTGTGCCTAGTTTTACAAATATTTTAGGGTCTTATTCTACTATCCAGTATGGAGTTAAAGCAGTTTCAAATATTATGAATATTCTCAAAGACCAAAAAGATGAAAGCATTATTCAGCCAACCAACATTCAATTTAATGAATTAACATTAAAATCCATATACTTTAAATATGAAAATAATAAAGAATTTGTAATTGAAGATTTTAATAAAATTTTACAAAATAAATCATTAGTCGGTATTAAAGGTGACAATGGTTCTGGAAAAAGTACTTTACTAAAAATCATAGCTGGACTGATAAAACCTGATACTGGCCAAGTTATGATAAACCAAAAATCAATTTATGATGATGAAATTCTTTTTTATAATTGGAAAAAAAATATTGGTTATGCAGATCAAAGACTTATTTTCTCAAATGAAAGTGTATTAAAAACTGTTGCGTTTGGAGAAGAAGATAAAAATATAAGCCAAGATAGAGTTATAGATTGTTTAAAAAAAGTAGGTTTATTAGATTTTTTTATGAGTAAGACAGATAAGCTAAATATGATAATTGGAGAAAATGGATTAAAGCTTTCAGGTGGACAGTTGCAAAGATTAAATATAGCTAGAGCTTTGTATCTAAAACCTAAAATATTAATTTTAGATGAGGTGACAAATAACTTGGATATAAAATCTCAAGAAGAACTTTTAAAATTACTAAATTTATTAAAAAATAATTCTTTAATAATCACGGCCACTCATTCAGATAATGTTTTAAAAAAGTGTGATTTAATAATTAACCTTTAGTTACAAAGTACATATAACATAAAGTGTTATGTTGGTTTCTTTGAAATAAGTAACAAATTTCTATTTACACCCATAAGTTGCATATATTAGTAAAATTAGATTTACACTTAGAGTTAAAAGGGATTAAATAAATCTATATAATATGATCAAAACAATAAAAATAATATGCACCACCATTTTATTTTTTGGAGTACAACTATTAATTTTAAATAAGTCAGAAGCTAGTTATCACGCTCCTTGGTATGCCTGTTATAGTGAACAAGGTGGAACTTTACAAAAATGTATGGGTCCTTATCAAAATAAATATGCATGCATGGCAGCAAAATACAGCTTACCGTATGGAGTTAGATGGATAGGGTGTAAGCAATAATGAAAATTATCTCAAAAAATTTTTTATTTTTAATATTATTAATTAGTTTAATTTCTCTGAATTCATGTGCCAATATGACAGCTCAAGACTGGAGAGACATAGAGCAAGGGCTTAATCAGTTAAACTGCTCATTATATCAAGTTGGCTGTTAAAAGAATAACTTTGAAAAAATTATATCTAGATAGATATTTGTTAATTATTAGTTTTTTCTTTCTATTAAGCTGTACTGGCACTTACACTCACAGAACAGGTAATAACTCTAACTTGAGTTATGATTCAAGAACATGCAGCGCTCATGCAAAAGTAGTCGCACCTACTTATCTTTGTAGAAACCCTTTGATGTGTGCTCCTGATGAAACTTCAATTGCTTTATCATCATTGTTTGATAATGCAGCTGCATACGACCTATGCATGTTAAAAAAAGGCTATGATGAAGTGAAATAACCTTTCGTAATTAAAATTTATAAATTGACCATAAAAAATAATTGAAATAGATTTGTAAATGTATTGGAATTACAAATTAAACTTTTAATTTAAATTTATTTAATGGTTTATTCATGGTGTGGAAAGTAGAAAGCAAACAATGTGTTTAGAAGTTATGTCTATCAATAGAAGTAGAGTGGTTCAAAAAAGAACAATACACTCTTAATTTTATATGCAAGGTTCTTGCTATATTCAATTTTAGCATGTTAAAAAAAGGTTATGATGAAGTGAAATAACCATGATTAATAAAAAAAATTTAAGAATTGATATAGAGGCGCTAAGAGGTTTGTCTGTAATCTTAGTAATTTTATATCATTTCAAATTAAGCAATTTAGATTATCAAATAATTAAAGGTGGATTCATAGGGGTTGATATATTTTTTGTTATTTCAGGTTTTATTATAACAAAAATAATAATTGAAAATAAAATTAAAAATTTTTCACTATCATACTTTTATGAAAGAAGAATAAAAAGAATTATACCACTATTGTGTATAGTGCTGATTTTTTCAATATTATCGCTTTTTTTAATATTTGATTTTTTTTTATTGAATAAAAATATTAAGGCTTCATTGGCAATATCAGCAGCTATTTCAAATTTTTATTTTTGGGCATCAGCAGTTCTTTATCAATTCGCCGAAGAAAATAATTTGATAAATCTACATTTTTGGAGTTTGTCAATTGAAATACAATTTTATATTTTTTTCCCTTTATTATTTGTTATTTTTAGAAATAAAGAAAAAATAATACATTTAATAATATTTTTTTTGTTAGTTTTATCATATTTATTTGTCCTCAAAAATTACAAAATTCATAATGTTTTCAATTTCTATAATTCATTTTCAAGAGTATTTGAATTCTTAAGTGGTGCATTAATTTTCATTTATTCTGATTTATTGAAAAATAAAATAAAAGAAAAATTTCATTCTTATATTTATACGTTGGGACTCATTATATTATTCCTATATTTACAATTTTTACAAAATGAAGGCTATCATCCTAGCCCATACTCTTTTGTATTTATTATTGGAATTGGATTAATGATTATTTTTAATAATGATATAAGTTTTGAAAGAATAAAAATAGGTTTTAGTTATATAGGAAAAATCTCATATTCGTTATACCTTTGGCACTTTCCTATCCTAGTAGTGGGATCCTATCTTTTTGCTGAATTTACAGATTATAAAAAACTAATTTTAATATTAGTTTGTTTTATAATTTCGATAATTACGTATTTTTTGATTGAAAAAAAATTTAGAGAAATAAAATTGTTATATAGTTTAATTTTATTTTTAATACTTGTAATATTTTTAGTAAGTGCAAAATATGTGTCAAAATCAAAAAAAGATAATTACTCTAATTTCATTTTAGATAACTATTATTTAGCTGATGAAAGTTTATTATATCTTAAAAATTCTAATAAATATTCTTTACGTCAAACAAAAAATATTTTTTCATTTAAGAATGATACTTTAAATTTCTCACCACAATTTAATCAAAAAAATGATAAGAAAAAAATTTTAATTGTTGGAGACTCTCATTCAAAAGATTTGTTTAATTTTTTTAAAACAAATGAAAATAAATTCAAAAATTATGAATTCGCTAGATATGGAATAAATTTAGCAGATTTTAAGAATTATAGAAAAAAAAACTTAATTATTTCGCATAATTTTCAGTATGCAGATTATATTTTATTTAGTCAAAAATATAAAAAAAAAGATTTGATCGATTTACAAGAGTTAATTGAATTATCTAATCAGAATAAAAAAAAATTAATTATTTTTTTGAGGAGACCTCAATTTGTATCTAATAATAAAAAAAATCAAACTGTCCTGGATTTGTTTTATTTAACAAACGGACAATTACTCAGTAAAGAAAAAATGGACAGTTTCTTTTTTGATCAATTAAAAATAGCAAGTTTCATACCAATTAATAACCAAATAAAAAAGATGTATAATGATCAAGCAATCCTGTATGACTTATATTCTGTTTTCTGTGACAATAAGAATGGCTCTTGTCACAGCATTGATGAAAGTGAAAAAAAAATATTTTATGATTATGGACATTTAACCATAGACGGTAGTAAATTTATTGGCAATATCTTGTTCAATAGAAAATTTCATGAAAATTATTTAAAATAATTTTTTATTATTAAAATTAAAAAGATGAAATACCCAATTCTTTTACCAAATATATTTAATCACCCCTTCACTTATGAAAGCGATATAAATTTAAAAGTAGGCCATTATGTAGTGGTACCTTTTGGTAAATCTAAAATTACAGGAGTAGTTTGGGATGAATTTGAAAAAAAAAATAATAGAAACTTTAAGATAAAGAGAGTTTTAAAAAAAATAGATGTTATTCCATTAAAAAAAACAACTATCAAATTTATTAACTGGTTTTCAGAGTATAATATAATTCCAAAAGGGATGGCTTTAAAACTGGTTTTATTAAGCAGTAATGCAGTAGAAAAACTTCAAAAAGAAACTTATAAAATTTTTGACTCAAATATCAAAAAAAATTCAATAAAGCTTTCAGAAGAACAAAAAAAATCTCTTAAAAAAATGAATGTTTCTAATCATAAATTCAGGGTTCATGTTCTTCAGGGAACTACAGGCTCAGGAAAGACCATGGTGTATTTTGAAGCCCTTAAAGATATTATAAATAAAGGTTTTCAAGGCTTAATTTTATTACCAGAGATTGGCTTAACGGGTCAGTTTGAAAAAAAATTTATAGAGTTTTTTGGTTTTACACCAGCAGTTTGGCATTCTGGTATTACAAAAAAAAAAAAAGAAATTATTTGGAGTGGAATTGCAAATGGAGAAATTAAAGTTATTATTGGTGCTAGATCATCATTATTTTTACCATTTAAAAAATTAGGTTTAATTATTGTTGATGAGGAACATGATCAATCTTATAAGCAAGATGAGGGTGTTACCTACAATGCAAGAGACATGGCTATTTCAAGAGCATCATTTGAAAATATTCCTATCAATTTAATAACAGCCGTTCCATCAATTGAAACTTATGAAAATATAAAAAAGGGTAAATATAGTATTTCTAAATTAGAAAAACGTTACCAAAATGCATCATTACCTAATTATGAAATAATTAATCTTAATGAAACAAAATTAGAAAAACAATCATGGCTCTCAAAAAAAATAATTGATAAAGTGAATTTTCATCTTGATAAAAACGACCAAATATTATTTTTTCTAAACAGAAGAGGTTTTTCTCCACATGTACTTTGCAATAAATGCTTTAATAGTTTTTCGTGTCCTAATTGTTCAATTAATTTAGTTTATCATAAAAATAAAAATAATTTATTATGTCATTATTGTGGTTTTAAATCTTCATTGAAAAGAACTTGTGTAAAACATGGTAATTGTGAATTTATTTTTAGTGGTCCTGGTGTCGAAAGAATATCTGAAGAGGTAAAAAAAAACTTTCCATCAAAAAAAATTGAAATTTTTTCGAGTGACACTATGAATAAAAAAGACTCAAGAGATAAATTAGAAAAAATAATTAATAATGAAGTTCAAATATTAGTTGGAACACAATTAATCTCTAAAGGTTTTCATTTTCCAAGCCTTAATTGTATTGTGGTAGTTGATATTGATCTTTCTTCTCAAGGACACGATCTGAGAGGTGCTGAAAAAAATTTGCAGTTGTATCATCAGCTCTCTGGTCGAGCAGGAAGAACAGGAAAACCTGCTACTGTATATTTTCAAACTTACAACACTAATACTAAAATGATTTCAGATTTAACAAATAGTAATCCTGACATTTTTCTTGATAGAGAATTAGATATTAGAAGACAAAACAAGCTTCCACCATTTCAAAGATTTATTTCATTAATCCTAACAGGGGACAATGAAGTAAAATTAGAGAAAGAAGCTTTTTATTTTAAAAATTTTATTGAAAAAAAAATTAATGGAAGAGTTTTAGGGCCAGTCAGCGCGCCTATTTTTAGATTAAAAAAGAAATTTAGGATAAGAATGTTAATTATAGGTTCGAAATCTCTAAAATTGCAGAACTCAATCGCTAAAATTATCCCAAATTACAAATTTTCATCAGGAATAAAACTTTCAGTTGATGTTGATCCAATAAACTTCAATTAACCTTTAAAAAGAGGACTTTTAAACGAATGTGCTACTTGAAGACATTATAGTCATATGCTAATTAGAGCGTGATTTTATAATAATCTTCTACATAACAGAGGTATTAAGTTGAGTAAAAATAAAGGTTTTTCAATAACTTCAGCTGAAAGATATTCTTTAGCTTTGTATGAGCTTGCAAGCGAAAACAATATTCTTTCAAAAGTAGAAGAACAATCTTCATCTATCTTAAATTTGATGTCATCAAATAAAGATTTTTTAAATCTGATTAAAGACCCAACAAATAATCAAGAAGATCTTTTAAAAGTTATAAATAATATTTCTAATGACAATAAATTTGAAACTTTATTAAAAAATTTCTTAAGTTTTTTAATTACTAAAAAACGTTTTTTTTATTTAGAGCAAATTTTAAAGAGCTTTATTGAAACATGTTCTCAAAAAAGAGGAGAATTAAAAGCAGAATTAAAATCTGCGAAAAAATTATCTGGTGAAGAAATATCAAAAATTACAGATGAGCTTGCTAAAAATTTTAGCTCAAAAATCAAATTAAACTACAAACATGATCAAAGTTTAATAGGAGGTTTAATAGTACAGGTTGGAAGTACTATGGTTGACACCTCAATTAAAAATAAATTAAAACAAATCGAAAACAGAATGATAGAGGCATAAATGGAAATAAATCCTTCAGAAGTTACAAAAATATTAAAAGAACAAATTAAAAATTTCGGTGATAAAGTAGAAGTAACTGAGGTAGGGCAAGTATTATCAGTAGGAGATGGTATCGCTAGAATTTATGGCCTTGATAATGTTCAAGCTGGAGAGATGGTTGAGTTTGCAGATGGCTCAAAAGGTATGGCCTTAAACCTAGAAAGTGAAAATGTTGGGGTTGTAATTTTTGGAGATGACAGAAATATTAAAGAAGGTGATACAGTTAAAAGAACTGGAAACATTGTTGATACCCCAGTTGGAAAAGAATTATTAGGTAGAGTTGTTGATGGATTAGGAAATCCAATTGATGGCAAAGGACCTTTAGATAAAAGTGTTAAAAAAAGCAGAGTTGAAGTTAAAGCTCCAGGAATTATCCCTAGACAGTCAGTTAGTGAGCCTATGCAAACAGGTCTTAAATCTATTGATAGTCTAGTTCCAGTTGGAAGAGGTCAACGTGAATTAATTATTGGTGATAGACAAACAGGTAAAACTGCAGTTGCAATTGATGCAATCATTAACCAAAAGAAAATTAATGAGTCTGGTGATGAGAAACAAAAACTTTATTGTATTTATGTTGCAATTGGTCAAAAAAGATCAACTGTAAGACAAATTCAAAAAACATTAGAAGAGGCTGGAGCAATGGAGTACACAACAATTGTTGCTGCAACAGCATCTGACTCTGCACCACTTCAGTTTTTGGCACCTTATACAGGTTGCACAATGGGTGAATATTTCAGAGATAATGGAATGCACGGATTAATTATTTATGATGATTTGTCAAAACAGGCTGTTGCTTATAGACAAATGTCCCTATTGTTAAGAAGACCTCCAGGACGTGAAGCTTACCCTGGTGATGTATTCTATCTACACAGTAGATTGTTAGAGAGAGCAGCGAAATTAAGTGATGAGCATGGTGGTGGCTCTTTAACAGCACTTCCAATTATTGAAACACAAGGTGGTGACGTATCAGCATTTATTCCAACTAACGTAATTTCAATTACTGATGGTCAAATTTTCTTAGAAACCGAACTTTTTAACCAAGGGATCAGGCCAGCAATTAACGTTGGACTATCAGTTTCTAGAGTTGGTTCTTCAGCACAAACAAAAGCGATGAAAAAAGTTTCTGGATCCATGAAATTGGAATTAGCACAATACAGAGAGATGGCTGCTTTTGCTCAATTTGGTTCTGATTTAGATGCTTCAACACAGCAACTTTTAAATAGAGGTTCAAAATTAACTGAACTTCTTAAACAAAAACAA
>Ga0209425_10002690_pt1 | contig 19532 bp, 33 predicted proteins | sample COG_05_FD_184749 | JGI IMG/M metagenome (GOLD analysis project Ga0209425, IMG submission 184749) | Pelagic Microbial community sample from North Sea - COGITO 998_met_05 (SPAdes) (version 2) | ecosystem: Environmental > Aquatic > Marine > Neritic zone/Coastal water | place: Helgoland, sampling...
AGCTCGACAGCGATTTCTGCGCCTCGAGCGAACACGGGCAGCAGTTTGCGGGCCATCGTTTCTTTGACTTCGCCGACTGCTGCTTTGAGCTTGTTTTGTGCTGCGGTGAGGTCGTTGCCGCCCTCGGCGTAGGCCGCTTGAGCGTCGGTTGATTTCTCAAGAATGAGCTGCTGGGTGGCGAGGGCTTTGTCCATCGCTGTGATGGCGTCGCGCCCGTCGGCTTGCGCAATGTTCATTGCACGCTGGTCGACTTCGGCTTGATTGATCGAAATGCCAAGCGTTTTGAGGCTGTCGCGTTCGCCGAGCAGCGCTTTCTGCAAGATTTCGGCGGTTTCTTCAACGGATCGCTGGCCGCCTGACCATTCGGACAATGCGCCCGACAGCCCAACGACTTCGGTGGCAATGTTGGCGGCTTCATCGGCTGTGAAACCCATCGGTTTCAGCAGGTCGCCGGCGTTCGCTGCAAGCCCGGCCGCTTGGGTCGATGTCAGGCCCATGCGGGCGGCTACCTCGTCGGCCCAGCCGGTTACCTGCTCGAGCGACTGGCCCGAGAACACGGTGCCGATCTTCTGGTCAAGTCCCAGCAGTTCTTCGCCTAAATCGAAAAGCTGTTTGCCGCCGACAACAGCGAGACCGCCAGCAGCGCCCGCCATGAGACCGAAGCCTTTTATGACGTTGGTCGAAACGGTGCCTATTTTGCTGCTGAGCGTGCCGAGCTTGTCGTTGGCTTCGCCGACGGCTTTCTTGAACTTGCGAGAGTCGCCCAGAATCGCGACGTTGATAACGCTAGTTCCAGCAGCCATGACGTAATCCTAGAACGCCTTCCGGATGATCTCTCGGACTTCGCGGTTGTACGTGTCGACGACTTCTTGGCGGCGATCGTCGAGCGCTTCGTACATGAAAGGCTGCGGGCGTATGCCTCGAGCGCCCCAGCCAAAATGGGTCGGGCCAGCGTATGGCACCGAGGTCGGGCCGCTTTTCCGGTTGTTGCCGGCACGTACACGCGCAGCGGTTTTGGTGCCTGATCCACGAATAGATCGCTGGAGGCGACCCGACCGCACTGGCACTTTCGTTTTGGCTGTGCCAGCGACGTCGTCGGCTAGGCGTTTGTGGAGGCCTTTCAAGTCGCTCATATCGTCGCCGATCTCGCGAAACGCGCGCCTCGTCTCGCGTGCGCCCTCTACTCTTATCGCTGGCTGTGCCATCAGCGCCTCCTAGAGGCTTTCTCACGCTCTCGTTGTTGTTCGGCCAGTATGGCCCGAAGTGCCCGTATGACCTTCGGAGAGGCTGCCTCAAGCTCGCTGATCGGTTGCCCCGTGGCGAGGGCTAACGCTGCTAGCTGGTAGGCGGCCCCTCGTCGGCTAAAGGGCGATCGTTGTCAGTCTCGAAGTCCATGTCAACAAGCTGATCGCAGAACTTGCTGAACGTTGGAACGGTCATACCCTCACGTCGCCGGCATTGCCACGCCAGCCACGTCAGATGTTCGACTTTCATTCGTTGCAACGCTTCAATGCCGCTGTCGAGCTTGAAATAGAGCTCCATCTGCAACAGGGTCCCCATGTTTGGGTTACTGCGGATGGCCTCATCCTCGCCTTCCAGTCTTGTCGTTATCGACACGTCGAGCATGAGTGCTCACTTTCTGCTATGCGATAGTGGTCGTTACCGGTCCGCTCATCGGCCAGGTCACCGAGATCGTTGCGAGGTCAGCGACGCCGCCGTCAATAAACGGCGTTTCGGTGACGAGGCACGAAACAGACTTCTTCGGGTTTTCTGCTGACAATGCGCCTGAGGTTGGCGTGACTTCGACAGTGGTCGTCGTGCCGAGCAGCGCGTCGATCGTGGCGTACACCTCAGAAGCAGCGAAATCCTGCAAAAACTCGATGCTGACGCTGCCATCCTGCAAACCGCCGATGCGGGTAATATTTGAGTCGCCCATTGCCGTTGTATCGAGCTCGGCGGCGCTGGTGGTAAACGTGACGCTGGTGACGTGGTCAGTGAGGTCGACCGCGTTGACGGTGACCTGGACGTCGTTTTGGTTGAACACGGCCATTTAGTCGGCCTCACTTTCTTCTGGTGCCGACTTTCGGCTTTTCTTAGGTTCGTCTGCGGTCAGATGGCCGCCGGCGATTAGTGCGGGCACGTTTGCGCCCTTGAGGTCGTCATCGGTGACCGTGTCGCCGAGCTCGTGGCCGGCGAGGCGGTGAGAGGTGACGGTGTATTTGGTCATCTGGCGTGTACCTCCACGAGAAAGCGTGCGCCGACGTAGGCGCTGTCTGCCCACTCTACTATTCCGTAGTCGGTTGCCTGTGTGACCTGCGACGTGAGCGCTGACCCGTCGAGGGTTGGGTCGGCTTCGATCGCTGCCGGTACGGACCCGGTGCCCGAAATGAGGGCGTCTAGGGCGTTTTGGGAGTATTCCTCGGCCATGTTCTGCAACATGACGACGATCTCAAACCGGAACGCTGTGAGGCTGCCGGCGGTGCCCGTCATTGATTCGTGATAGGTGGCGATCGGGCGGGCCGGTACGACAACAGCCGACGGGACCGTAACCGAACCGGGCACCGTGTCGTAGACGGTGAGGAAGGGTGTAGCGGTGACGGCCTCGAGGCGTGTCGCCAGCCCGGCACGGATCGCTGCGTAGTTCGCCACTATGCGACGCCGATGCGTTTGTGAGGCTGTAGCAGGGCTGCCACGTCGGGGTCGGTTCGTGAAATGCGGGCGATGCCGTAATCGGAGAAACCGGTGACGATGCCGAGGGGCGACGCTTTGCGCTGGTACAGGCGGGCGGCGAGGATCAGCGAAGCCTGCTGGATGCCGTAGGGCACGCCGGTGCTGATCTGGTCGCCCCACGCCGCTGTCACCTGGATTGCTGGGCGCTGCGACGAGTACCTCGGCCAGTCGCCGCCAACGTTCAACAGAGCGTTGTATGGCGGCAGGTTGAACGGTTGCACCACGAAATCGACCGTGATTGTCAACGTCGTGTCATAGGTGCCGTCGTTCGACGTGTCCGTTTTGACGATCAGGCCGGCGGTCGTGTTGAACCGATCTACGAGCAGCAGGTCAGGGTCGCCGGCTGAGAACACACGCGCCTCGCTAACCGTCTCGAAAGTCTCGTTGCAGTACCCGTCGACGAGCTCCTGGGCGGCGTTTATAGCTGCCGTGAGAGGCGTATCTTCCGACGTGGTCCCGTACGGGATCGCGAGGTAGTCCTTAAGGATTGCGAGCGTCGTGTAGGCCATTGGCTATTTGGCGACTTTCTTCGCTGCTTTCTTGGCTGGCTTTTCGGCTGGTGCCGGCGCGGCCTCGGCGGCTGGTTTTTGCACTCGTGACGGTGCCTGCTTTTCCCAAAGATTCATCGGGGAAGCCTTTCGGAGTGGGTGCTGCCCGAGGCCCTAGCGGAGACTGGATGCCGTAGGGCCTCGAGCAGCGAGCGGGTGACCTTTAGAAGGTCGGGGTGACGAGGCCGGTGCCGGAGATGACCGAGATGCTTGCCGGGTAGCGGCCTGCAATGAAGCAGGCGTACTGGTAAGCGACCATCGTGACGGTCAGGTTCAGGCCGGCGGTCTGGTCCATTCGGACAAGCGCCGGGCTGCCAGCGTCCTCGAACAGCAGCATGTCGGCACGGCGAACGATGTAGATCTCGTCCTCATCTGTGCCTGCGCCTGCGTTGGTGACGACGTTGGCGTCGGTGACGACCGGAAGGCCAGCGATCGACGCTCCGGTGTTGCCGTAACCGGCGACCGGTCCGACACCCATAGCGTTCGAGGGAACGTTCTGAGCCGGAACGACCAAAGGCCGGTTGCTTGAGTCGACGCCTGCCTGCATGAACGCAAGACGACGCGGATGCATGACGATCAGGTCAGCGCCGGCGTACCGGTTGCTGTTGACCTGCTGAATGCCGTCCACGATCTTCGAGTAGAGCTCGGCGGCGGTCGGCGAGGCGTCGGTGTAGGTGACGCCGTTGGTGCCGGACACGTTGGTCAAGCCGAGAAGCTGACCGGATGCGCCTGTGCCGTTGAGGAGCTGGTTATCGAGGGTGGTCGCCATCGCGCCCATCATGTCGGCCGCCACTAGGGCGTCGACGCCGGTGCCACGCTCGATCGCCTGACGGCTGAGCTGCTGACCTGCGGCAATGGTGCGCACGTCCACGGTGAGAAGCGTGTCGTCGATGTCCGTCTCGGATACTGCCGTGTTTTCTGGATTTTGGACCGCTGCCGAAGCGCCCGTTGTAACCCTGCTTATGTTGATGGAAAGCCCGTCGGCGGGCAGCGGAAGGCCGGTGCATTGGTCGGCGAAAGGCCGGCCGGCGCGTGCCAGGTCTGCTGCGAGCTGCGTCAGGTACTGCGGGACGACGAGACCAGCGAAGTTGGCGGTCGTGCCGTCGCGATGCTCAACAGCCATTTCCTCACGGTGACGGCGAAGCCGGTCGGTGGCCTCGAGGTCGCCGTAAACCTGGCTGTGGTACATGTCCGAGAAGAAGCTGTGCGAGCGTGCCTCGGAGTAGGTGAGCGGTTCGTCTTTGACGTGAACGACGCCGGCAGCCGACCGTGATTCGGGGTCAGGCGTTGCCGCAACTTCGGCGCGCATCGCTGCGGCTTCAAGGTTAGAAACCTGGAGCTCGCGCAGTTCGGTGATGCGAACGTCGAGGGCGTCGGCCCGCTGCTTGATGTCGTTGAGGTTGGCGTCCTCGGTTTCGGTGAGGTCGCGATGGTCGTCGGCGGCACGGGTGAGGATGCCTTCGACGGTTTCGGTGAGCTCGGCGCGTTCGGCGACGAGCTGATCGAGGAGACGCATGTGCGTAGTTTCCCTTCGGGTCGGTTGTCGTGGTCCGTCGGGTGCCTGCGAGGTGCCGGGAGCTACCGGGCGGCGTCACGGGCGGCGCGTCGTGTTTTGATGTTACCGCACGGCGTTAGCCGGCGGCGGGAATTGTCAGAGAAGGAAATGGGCGCGCTGGCGGGCGAGGCGTGGCGCGTGTTCGGCGTCGTCTGGGTCGAAGTGGCGCATAGCAACGACTCGGGCCTCGTCGTAGGCCGGTGTCTGTACAAACCCGACGTGGTCGAGGCGGGCCTCGAGGCGCACGATGTGCTGGCGGTCGCCTCGCATCTCGGACCGGTTACGTATCGGGATGAAGCCGACCGACAGACCTGACACCATGCCGACTTGGGCGAGGCGCAAGACTTCCTCGGCGCGTGATGTAGGTGCCATCCGAAAGTCGGCTACGAGCCCGTCGTTTGTGTTTTGCCAGTCTGTAGACATTCCGACCGGCAACTGGTCACGGGTGGCGTGTTCGATGTAGAGCGGCACCGTTTTTGCTCGTTCGGCGAGCGTTTTGGTGAATGCGCCACGGTGGAACGATTCGGTGACGCCGTTCGGCATTTGGTATTGGCCGGCCCAGGGCACGACAACGCCGACGAGGTGGCGGAAACCGTCCTCGTCGTCGCGTGTTTCAATGCCGTCGAGCGGAACGGTTCGGTTTTCGACTTCGCTGATTCGTCCGTTGTTGACGAACGCCGAGTGTGGGAACAGTTCGGCTGTGCTGCTGATTTCGATCATTCTGGCCCCATTCCTTCCAGAGCTCGGATTTCGTCGACAGTCATGAAACCGGCGCGTAGGGCGATCTCGTGCGCCTGGTAACGCTCAAGGGTCGCTGCCCGTAGCAGGGCATCCATATTGAACAGCGCCCGTTGGCCTCGAGGTAGCAGCGTCGACAGCGATTGCTCGATCTTTACTGCGAGGGGCCGCAGCGTGAACCGAACAAAGAATGCCGAGTCCTGTTGGACGTTGGAATACGTTTTGGAGTCGGTCGTCGGCACGCCGACGAGGTGCGGGTTTACGCCGAACAGCGTGCACACCTGCAAAGCGTTGTAGCGGCGGGAGTCGAGCAGTTCCATGTCGACCGAGGAGAACTCAAGCGGCTGGTATTTGACGCCGCCCGACAGAACAGCTGGGCCTCGTTGGCGGCCGCCGTTGCCAGCAATCCACGCCTGTTTGAGCTCTACGGCTTGGTCGCTGGTGAGCTCGTTGTCTGACATGAGCACGCCGTCGGGTAGCGCTCCGGTCGTGAACATGCCTGAGGCGTATTGGTCGCCGGCAATCGACTGCGCGATCATTTGCCGGTTGTAGTCAAGCGGGCCGAGGCCGACGACGTGACCGGGCAACGTAAAGTTCCGAATGTGCAGGACGTCCTCGACTGGGATTTCGCCTCGGCTGGTGCGGTATCTCGGGATCCCGTTTTGGACGGTGACTTGGATCGCTTGCGGGTCTAGTAGCACCATTGCCTGCGGAAAACCAAGCGAGTCTCGCTGACCGAGCAGAATGTAGGCGTTGCCGTTTACGAGCATCGACACGACCAGCGACGACATGAAATCGGTGTAGGTGCGGTCAGGTTCGGGTATCCGCAACAAAGTCGGCGTCGGGACGCGTTCGCCGTTGCGTTCTACGTGCATTGGCATCGCGCCAATCTGGTCCGAAATCAGAGCGACGCAGCGGTTCGCCACAACGTTCGACAGCAGCGTGTCACGGGTAACTGAGATCGGCCCAGTGATGGCCTGCGACGTCAGCGACCTCGGAGGCAGCTCAATCGTTGTAGACCGTGTTTCGGTGCGGCGGAACAGTTCGCCGATCATTGGTTACCAGCCTCGAGGGCGGTGGAAACAATTACGACAGCGACGCCGGCAGCAGTCAGAGACGCGTAGACGTTCTCGGTGGCGAGGCCGATGCCGACCACTGAGGTGATTAGGCCGGCGGCCTGTGCAAGGGCGTGTTTCATCTAGTGCACCATCGGTTTCGGCTTGTCTGGAACGCTCACAGCGCCCCAGACTGCAAGGCTAGCAGCCACCAGCGGCGTGATAGGTGACTCGTCGCTCGTGCGCTTCCAGGCCCACCTGTCGCCGAGGCGGCGGCGTGTGGCGGCACCGACAGCGTCGGACAGCAGCGAATCCCCCAAATGCGCGAGTTTGCCGTCGGCAATAGCGTCGAACATGGTGCCGCACGCTGCGGCGTAGTCACGCGCACCAACCTCAAGCCGATCGATTTGTTGCAGGTGCGGTAGCAGCGAGGCAGCGGCTGCGCCGGCGTCAATGACAACGGTGGCGTTCCAGCGGCGGGCGATCTCAATTATGCGGGTTGGAAGCCAGCCGACACCGGGCCGATGGTCTACGAGCTCAACGAGGTAGCGGCCTTCGGGCGTAACCGACGCAATGGCGATGCTGGACGTGTCGCGCATCGGGGAAATGTCGACGCCGAGGGCAAGTTGTTCGCCGTGCTGTAAATCGGTTTCTTTGAGTCTTGCAAACTCGCCGACGTCGAGGACGTAGTCGGCGGCGTCTAGCGGCCAACGGTTCAAGATTTCACGGTCAAACAGTTCCGCGCTCATAGTGCCGTGAAAGTCACGCACAGCGTCAATCGTTACGCCGTGCCGCTCGAGCAGCGTCGGGATTGCTTTTTCCCACGTTTCGACAGCGTCAGGGTCGTCGTGCTCGGCTGCGGCCCACTCGAACCATGCGAGCGTTGGCGAATCGCCTGCCCGCCCGAGGTCACGGTAGTGGCGAAGCATCGCCGACGAGCTCGTGCCGGCGTTTGACGCCATCCAAAGCTGCGCCGAGGGGCGTGTTGCCATTGTCGGGCCGAGCGCACCGATCAGCTCCATGTTGTGCGCTAGCGCCTCGTCGATGACGACCAGGTCAAGCGTGAGGCCGCGTGCGCCTTCCCGTGAAGGTGTCACGACTCGCAGGCTGCCGCCGTTTCGCATGGTAAGCGCTTCGGAACCGTTTGCGAGGCGGAGCTGGTCGAACCGGCTGCCGAGCGCAGGGCGTAGCAGTTCTACCGCTTCGAGGAACTTGAGGCGTGCGCCGCCTCGGTCCTGTGCGGTATAGGCGCAATGGCCGCCGGCAAGCAGCTCAAGGCCGATGCGGGCAGTCAGCAGCGCTGTTTTGCCGTTCTGCCGGCCGACGGACACGCCGACGGTGCGGTACCGGTAGCTGCCGTCCTCGTCGACCTCAAGCGCAACGTCGGCTACCTGACGCTGCCAACTGAACAGGTCCAGGCCGAGGAGCTCGGCGACTTGCGCTAGCTGCGGTCCTTTGCTGGTGGCGTCGCTTGCTGGCGTGGCGTGCAGCGCCGGCGGCGTTTTCATCGCATCAGTTCGCGTTCTAACGCTGCCAGGACATCTTCCTCAGGAATCGACAACAATCCAGCCGTATTCAACAAAACCGTCGCCAAATGCGGGATTTGCCCGCCGCCTTCACCAGACTGCTCGATTTGGTCCCAACGATCAGCGAGCCCTCGAAGCGTCTCAACCTCGACCGCATTGCCCGAAGCTTTCTCGAGCAGCGTTTCTACTGCGTCACGATGTCGCCCAGCCATCACCATCTCCTCGTCGTTACGGGTTTGTGATTTCGGCGACTGTGCGCCTGTTTACCGCCTCGGGACAAATTGCAGGCAGCGCACGACGGCACCAGCCGGCCATGCCACTCGCCCGGTGGAAACGCAGCCAACGCAGGAACGTGATCGGCGTGCGTAGCCACAGCAGACCGACACCACACACAAACCGGCCGATCGGCCAACAGTTCGGCTCGAGCGTTCCGATGGGCTCTCCCGTATCCCATGCCCTCCAGCCTAGCCCCACCCCCCCCGAGGAGGGAGGGAAGCATGGATGGGCGGGGGTGTCCGGAAGGGTGCTCTGAAAGAAAACGGGCCGTTATCGGTCTTAGGTCGCTGTTTGAGCCCACGTCGTTGTTTCTGCGGTTGGCACGGGGTTGAGCTCGTCGTCGTTCCATTCCTCGATCCATTGGTTGTGGCAGCGGTAGCAGCGGTAGGAGGTTATGAACCATCGTTGCGGTATTTGACCGCGTGGCGTTTGGGCGTACATGACGCCAGGCCAGCGCATCGACTCGTCTCTTCGGTCTGTCGCGCACCAAATGCATTCGTGTCCGATGGGCAAGGTGCGAATCATGTTTAGCAGGTCGTCGATCGTGATTTCGTACTGATAGACGTAGTCGCTGAGTGCTTGCATGGCTTCGTGGTGCATGCGTTCTTCGGATTTGCAGGTGCGGTCAAATACAACTTTGGTTTTCTTCATCATGTTTGTGTTTTCCAGTCGTTGCGTAGGTGTTGTGTGACGACGCGTTGGACGTACCAGCGCATCCGGTCGGCGTCGTAGGACTCTGGTAGGCCGTGCTGGCGGCACAAGTCTCGAAGCTCGGCGAGGCACAGCTGGTTTAGTTGTGTAGGCATTTGAGGGCGTCGGCTCCTATGCGTTTGGTGTAGGCCGGTGGGATTGCGTTCGATAAGCCTTTAGCGTTTGCCCAGGGCATTTGCATCGCTTGTTTCCATGTTTGAGTCGTGCCAGGCAGCATTCCCTTCGCCGCTCCCTTTTGGCCGTGTGGATGGCCGTAGACGCCGACGATACGTTTTGTGTGGTCGCAGGGCGGCACGAGCGGCGATAGCGGCAGGTTCGACTCGAACCAGCGGTGGCGGCGTAGTGGAAGGCCGAAATGCGAGCCGCACAAGATCACGTCGGGCCGCATTGGTGCGCCAGGCACGTTTTCAATGACCCACGGTCTTTTGGAGTTTTGCAGCATCTGTCTCGTCGCAGGCAGGAGATCAGGGTGTCTGTTTTTGTTTACGTTGCCGCTGCGAATGTAAGCCTGGCACGGTGGCGAGGCGTGTATCAGGTCGAAATGTTTCAGGCGCACAGGCGGCTCGAGAGCGTCGCCTTGTATGAATGCAAACGGATAGTCGGGTTGCAGCGTGTTGTCGATTCCAACAATGTCGAAGCCGGCCTGGTGATAGCCCATTGCTGCACCGCCTGCGCCACAGAACAGGTCGAGCAGCAGCGGTCGTTTCATTGTTTGAGCTCCTCGAGCTCGTCTTTCAGCTCGTGAATGATATTCATCAGCGCAACGACTAGTTGGCCGCTCGTTTGTAGGTGAACCGGTTTCCAGCTGCGTTGCTGGTCATCCCACTTTTGCCACTGCCTGTCGTATTCGCCTGTTGCCTCAAATCGTTCGTTCATCCAAGGCACGCCGTCCATGTCGTGCCAAATGCCGGCCGTTTCAGCCCATTCGCTTCGGTGGTACTGCATTGTTGCCTTTCAAGTAGTCGAGTAGAGCGCCCGCCGCCCCTACTTGGTGGGAGCGAGCGCGAAGCGTCATAGACCCCAGCCCACAATTTGCGAGCCGGTGAAGTCCATGCCGGCGTTGCTTGGCGGTCGGTCGCGCATCGCTTACATAGCCGTCGGGCATTACTTCGACGGGCCGCGTCATATTTCCGGAGCTCTTGGCATGCGCTCGAGGCGGCGGCACGGTGACCTCGACTGGCTGCGGAAGCGGTTTGCGAACGTATTGTGTGCGCCCCGTTGCGGGCATCGCCCTCGTCGAGGGTGACCGACCTCTCACGGGATCGAAACGCACCCATTCGTTCGGCTGGGTGTCGCCTGCCTTGCCTGCTAGGCTTGGCCTCGGTTTTCAGATGCATGGGAACCATGCCACATTTGTGGCGGACACCGCAAGCACCGCCGCCCTGTTGAGTAGTCCGGGGCGGCGGTGTCGCGTCATGACAGGAACTCGGCGCAGGCGTCGCTGAGCCGAACCATCATGTCGGGATCGCATCGGCGAACGGCGTGGATGATCGTCGTGTGGTCACGTCCGAGCGTTGCGCCAATGTCGGTGTAAGGCATCGCGAGGTCGTTGCGGAGCACCGCACAGACGGCTTGGCGTGCGGCCACGACTCGCTGGCGTTGCGACCTGGACAGGATCATGTCGGCGTCGACCAGGAACAGGCTGCCAGCCTTTTTGACGATTCGATATATGACGTCGTCGGTAACGCTTGAAAGCACGTTTTCGTAGCCGCATCGGCGGCAGACACAAATAGCGTCGTTCATAGTGGCAGGACCTCCTGGGCCATACGGCGCGCGGCGATCTCGCAATACCGCTCCTCAATCTCAATGCCGATCGCTTTCCGGCCGAGGTCTTTTGCCGCTCGCAACGTTGAGCCGCTGCCCATAAATGGGTCGAGGATTACACCAGCCGGACATGCCTCTATCAATTGAGTCATGACATCCACCGGTTTAGCGTGTGGATGAACGCCTTTGGCGTAGCTCGAGGCGCTACCAGCACGACTTCGTAGAATTGATGACCGACGTGCAGGCAACGGTTTCCAGCGCCCCAAGACGTAAATCGGTTCCCAATCTCGCCGCCACGATCCAACGTGGCCGAAGAAACCCGTATCTTTTGGTTTTGCCCAAACAAGAACGGCTTTGGTCGATTGCGGAATTGGCATTACTGACGAGCCGAATATCAAAGCAGGACGGTTTCCGAGGTGCTGAATTACTGCGTTACGCGCTGCCGTGCTGTCATCGTTCGCGATGCCGTCGTGTTGTTTGGTTCTATTGCTGCTTCGCCTGCCAACCCTGTTGTAAGCAGGCTGACTCCAATTGATCCCATAAGGCGGATCGGTCACGACAATGTCGAAGTCAATCTGCTCCAGCAACATAAGGGCGTCACCGTGATAGATGGTGACGTGGTCGTCGCTGTAATACGGCTCGGTCATCGTTGCCGCCTCGGTGCGCCGGCCTTATCGCCCCACTGCCGCCAATCGCCCGGTAGATGATCGTCAGGCAGGTCGTGCATCAGGCGCATGTAGGTTTCGTCGATCTTAAGCTGAGCGTCGGCTTCGGTCCATTGGCGATAAGGCGGCACGTGCGGCCGGTTCGGCTCGAAACGGCGCTGCCATTCTTTCTCAAACCGGTCACGTTTCGGGCGTACCGTTTCGGCGTACCGCCAAATCAGGAAACAGCCCGTCACAGTCAAGACGAACACCCAGCCAAGAAGCTGGTGAATGGCGTCGACGTCAGCGGCGAACATCGGCAGTCTCGTTTCTGTAGGCGGCTATGCGGCGGCGGTCAGCGACGCTCATGCGCATCGTGTCGCCGTGGAGGCGTATACCTCGGGCAGCGGCCATGCGTTCGCTGTGGCTGCGAGCTCGAGGCGGGTCAGGCAGCGGTATACGTGCCCGTGCCATACGTTCAGCATGCTTGTTCATTGTTGTTGGCTTTCTTGGTTAGGTACTCGATTACGGTCGGAAGGTCATCGGGTCGCACCAGCGCCGACGTCAACGTGTCACACTGCTCCAGGGCGTCCAGCCAAATCTGCTGATCCGGCCTCACCCGTCCTTTGTCGCTTTTGAGCTCAAGAAACACGACTCGAGGCGGTTTCACAAGAATCAGGTCGGGCAGGCCGGCCGGGTTTAGGCGGCTGTCGTGGTCGTGATACACCAGCCAGCCGGCAAGCTCGGCGGTGTCGATGATCGTCGCTTGCAGTTCGGCTTCGGTTAGCGCCATTTTTCTTGGTCGTCAGGGTTTTCGATAAACAACAGGATCAGCATCGCGATGTTGCCGACGACAACCGCGAACGCCGCCGCTAACACCACGGTCATCATGGCGTCGGGTTGCGTTGCTCGAGCCATGCGTCGATCGCGTCGTGCATCGCTTTGGCGACGTCGTCGGCGTGTATGCGACAATTGAGGGTCCACCAGCCGACATCGACCTCGAGCTCGTACACCTGAAATTCCTCCATGTCTTTGGCGGGCCATGCGGTCATTTGGAAGCTGTACGTCATTGGCGGATGTCCCAAACGATCGCTGCGCGGCCTGTGGCGGTCGGGCGTGTCTCACCGGTGTCGTACACTTGGCCGGCTTCGACGAGCTCGCATCGGCGAGTTCGGATACCAGACACCGAGACTGGCTGCTGCGTTGTCACGGCGAGGCGCTGACAGAGTTCTTCGTCGGACATTGCGCCATTTGCCCGGTACGCCTCGAGAATGCGCTGCTGCGTTTCGGTCACGCCGGTCACGGTGGCAGCCGCTTGGTGCGACGTGCTCGGGTCGGTGTTGCGGGCTCGAGGCGTCGTGTTGTGGTAGATGACGGCCGGGTGGTAGTTGCCGCACCAGCGGCGGTGGCCTTCGCTCGGTGCCTGGCCGCACTCGTGGCACAAGTTAGACATCGGCGGCCTCTTGACGGTTCAGGGCGTGGTTTAGCCGATAGCGGGACTGCGACCACAGCGAAAGTGCCACGCCGAGTTTGGAGGCGGCGCGCCCGATGGCGTCCGATTCGGCGTGTTTGAGGCGGGTGCCGTTGTTGCTTAGGATGTCTGGGCGTTCTACGTCGCCGGCACCGTCTACCGAAACGAGGCGGCCGTCAACCTCAACAGTGAGGCGGCCCACCACTCCGGTGATCGTGCCGTCCGGGTCGGTGATCTCCCGTACGAGCTCCCAAGTGAACGGGCCTACTGTCGCCAGTAGTTTCTCGACCTTTACGGACCATTTGACGTAGTCGCCGAAACCGCCTGGTGCTCGCTCGATGAGCGAGTCGGGGAACGGCTTGGCTAGCTGTTGTAGTTGTTTTCCAGTCATGGTGCACACAATACCAGGACTGTGTGTCAGGTGTGGGAATGTCGGCTACTCGGGCGGCCAGGGCGGCCACGGTTCCGGCGGCCAGTTCGGGTTTTCGACGAACGACAGCGTGGCTGCGTCCCACATGAGGCGGCCCTCAAGCAGCCCGGTTTCTTCCTCGTCGGTTAGTTGCCGTACGGTGAACTCGGGCGGCATCGGATCAGCAAGCACTGTGCCGATCGAGTCGGCTTCGCCAGTGTCGGTAAAATAGACCAGTGAGCAGCTCATGCAGGTACTCCGATAATAGTCACGGAACTTGTTCGGATACCGCTGTCACGTTTGACTGATAGGCGGCTTCCTGCTGGTACTGAAACCTGCGTCACCGACTGGGATGCCGGTTTCGTGGTGATGTATTCATTCGTGCTTAGTTGAACGTATTTGCGCGCGATATCGGTTTCAACGCCAGATGCACCGATCGCAACTTGTAGCGTTTGCTCCTCATTGCCGCCATTCGATGCTGAGAACGATTCGACGAGAACGATGGCTGCGTATTCCTGTGATGTTGACGCAACGATTTCGGTGTATGAAGTCGAGGTGTTGGTGCCTGCGGAAGTTGCTGTGCTCGTTCCCAAAACGTCGAACGTTGTGCCGACGGTTGTGGCGTCGCCCATTGCGAAACTGTCGATTGCGACCGTGGCGGTGTCGCTCGCAATAATTGCTTGACTCCGAACAGCGATACGCGCAGACGCAGCAACTCTGACCGGTAACACGAAAACGATGTCCAACGCGCCGCCGACAGCAATATTCTCGGCGTAAGCGACTTCGGAACCGGCTGCACCCACTGCAACGTCGATAAGCGTCGCCGTGTTCGTAGCTGACTGATAGACATTTGTCACCCTAAACATGAGCGCAGAAGTTTCCGCAGCGTTGGACGAAATGATTTCGGTCCACGCGCCTTTGGTGTGCGACGTGCCGCCTGCGGTCACCGTTGCCGAGCCAGACGATGTCGGCACCGTTTTCAGATTTTGGTACCACGGGTCAGCGGTCACCACGGGAGCGTCCTCAACAATGCTGACTGTGTTGTTCTGTTCGGTGATCGTGACTGTGTTGGTCATCGGGTTACCTCGGCTCTTACGGTGAACGTTCCTTCTACGAGCCGCTCAACGACAGCGCCGTTTACGAGCTCGAGGTCATAGATGTATTGGCCGGCGTCGATCGCTGCCGACGTTGCAGCTGAGATAGCTAGCGTGATCGTGCCGGCTGCGCCGCCGAGCGTGATGCCGCCGTTCTCGGTTGTCAGGTCGAGAATTGTTGCTGCTGACGCGAACGTTTCGCGTACCTGCATGGCCGACGTGTAGCCGGTCAAGTTGATAAGGGTGCCCGTGGAGTCTTTGTACGTCCAAAGCTGTGACAGCGTTGCGCCCTGGTCGATCGTCATGTTGTATTTGCCTGCGAGCGCCATGCTTCTCCTAGATCACTACGCCGATGAGAGTCGAGACGGCTGCGACAAGGATCGCGACCAGTAGGCCCAGAATCCACTGATATTGGCGATCGAGGCGGTCAAACAGGCGGTCGTCGTTGGCGACAAGCCGGCGAATGTCCTCGTCGTGGCCGTCGACCCGTGCCTCGAGGTGAGCGATTTTCGCTTCCATGTTGTCCAGTTTGCCACAGCCAGCCGCGCTAGCCGATGAGCTCATAAAGGTCAGCTACGACGTGTTCCATGTTGTCGGCGCGCACTACCGGCCCGTCAAACGTGCGCAGCCACGTATTCACGTCGCCAATTTTGCGGGCTTTGTTGCCGGCGGTTACCCACGCTTCGCCGGACGTGTTGCTGTACAGCGTTTCCATATGTTCCCCGCTATCAATGATCGGGTCGGGTTCGATGAGCTGCGCCAAGGCGTTTCCTGGGCACGCTGTGAACGATAGTGCACGGTGCCCGACGACGTTGGCACGGTTCGTCAGGAAACCGAGGTTGGCGAGCTCGGTGCGTAACGTGTCAAACGCTCGGCGTTGCTGAATCGTGACGGACTGTTTTTCGTAGTTGCCGATCAGGGCGACGCTCATAGTGTTTCGGTTTGACAGCGTTGCGCCGGCACGTGTCGCCCGGTTTGCGCCGTTGCGGTAGATCGTGCCTCTTGACGTGAACAGTGTGCCGTCGGGATGTAACAGCCAGCCGTACGGTACTGACGTAAACTTTGCGGAGAACCGGCGCGCCCAAATTACTTCTTCGACGCGTAGGGCGTCACGTATCGGATTCGCTGACGTCGGTGTGACAGTGTGATGCACGACGAGCGCAGCGGAAGGGTTCGGGCGGCGTAGCGTCGGCCCCCAGCGGCCTCGGCCCGTCCAATCGTCAAACGGGATCACGTTCACTGTTTGCGTGGACCCTCGAGGAACAGGGCGATGACAGCCGCTGAGAACGTTGCTATGGCTCCGGTTGCTTCGGCTGAGATGTCAGCGCCGAGCGACGTGCCGAGGGCGACAGCGGCGACCACGACGGCTTGGAGGCGTGCCGGGTACGTTTTGATCCGTTGCAGCATGAGCTTGTCCTATGCGGGCGGGTCGGGTGGCGTCCACGTTGGGCCGGGCGTCCACGATGCCGGCGCATCACGCAGCGCTTGCCGGTAGGTCGCCCAAGCGGCCTGATCGGGGACGACAGCGTCGGTGAGGTGCGTCCAGTCGCAGTCGCTTAGCAGCAGATTGCGGGCAAACCGCATTCGTTTCTGCCAGTCGGCGTCGCTCACTGGTGGTTCGTCGTAGCTTGAGGTCAAGTCAATCGGTTCGGCCATTGCAAGCTCCTACGTCAATTTCACGACCACGATGCCATCGGCACCGTCGCCGCCAGCAAGGTCGGTTGAAACGGCCTGATCCCAGGCTGCGGAGCCGTCGCCGCCTGCGCCCGGCACGGGACCATCAGCGCCGGTGTGGCTCAAAGCGCTGGTTTGGACGACAGCGGAGTAGCCGCTGCCGCCGAACGACGACAGGCCGCCGCCGCCCGACCAGCCGTTGTCGTTGTCGTTGAGCTGGGAAATACCGCCTGCGCCGCCTTGCATGAGCAGCGTGCCGGTGGTGCCGATGCCGCCGGTGCCGCCCGGTTTGCCTTGACCTCGCCTGCTAATGCTGTAGGGCTGATGCTGGCCGCCAGTGCCGCCGGTGGCGACTGCGTGCGACCCGAACGACGTACTGCCGCCATTGCCGCCGTCATCCGCAGCTACGCCGGTGCCACCCGCACCGACAGTTACTGTTTCAGATGCGCCCAGGGCTGACAACGCCACGACAACGACGGCTGTGCCGCCTGCGCCGCCACCAGAACCCATTGACAAATCCTCGGAGGTGATGCCGGATGCGCCGCCGCCTGCGCCGCCGCCGCCCACAACCGTAATCTCGGCCTGCGAATAGCTCGAGTAACTGGCTTTCGTGAACGTGCCCGAACTGGTGAACGTGACGAGCTGTTTCTGCCCGCCGCCGGCTGGGATACCTGAGGTCGAAATGACGTTCTGCCAAGCGCTGCCGTCATAAAGCTGCAAATAGTTCGTGTCGGCCAAGTAGCAGGCCATGCCCTCGGTCGGTGACGTCACCGCAGCGTCGCGTGCCGTAGCGTTCGCGAAATACATGACGGCCTGGTCCTGAAGGTAGCCCTGCACGTCGGCAGCAGAAAGCACACTTCCAGAAGTGAACGTCTTAAAACCGGAACCCATAGCCCTAATATCCTAGTCTGTTCTGGTCGAGCACTCCGAACGTTGCGCTGTTGAGAATGAACGACACGGTTTGCACGCCGTCCTCGAGCTGCACTGACAACTTCGACGAGTTTGGTGAGATTTGCCAGCCGATGCCCGAAACGACGCCGTCGAACTTGAGCGTGGCTGTGGAGCCCTCGGGCCGCAAACTGAGCGTGCAACTGTCGCCGACGCTGTATTTGACAAGTTGCCAGCCGTCGTTGTCGCCCTCGACGATCGGCTGCATGCCGATGTTGCGGACGTTTAGCGGCGGTACGCCATCGGTGCCGTACTGGTTCAAGAACGACTCGGCGACGGACAGGGTGCGGGCGTCAGTCGTGCACAGCAGCCCGCTGCGCGAAATGTTGCGAGCACCGAACGCTGCGATATTGGCAGCGGCGGTTTGTTCGGTGCCGCCGACCGACGTAAACGCCGCTTGCGAATAACTTGAGGTTGTGCCCGTGGCGAAATCGACCGTTTGGAAATAGTGCGGCTCGGTGCCTGAGGTCGCGAGGCGTGCATCCCACAAGTTCAGCGCGGTAAGTTCGTTGACGCCGGTGACGGCTTCGCTGATCGGAACCTGACCTCTCGAGCGGAACGTGACCGAGTTGTACGGCGTCGTGCCGTCTACGGGTAGCCCGTGCCTGACGTAGACGTCGCCGCCGTTGCTGTGCTCGATCGTCGTGAGCAGCGCGCCAGCGGTGCCTGTGTAGCTGGTCACGGCCTGGAGCGTGTCGCCAGCATCGCCTGACGGGTTGACAACGGCGTTTTGGTCTATCTGGGCGCTGATCGTCGTCGCAGCCGTCAGTACGGCGTCGAGCTCGGCTTCGGTCGTGTCTGACGACACCGACAGCCCAGACTGAAACGCCAACGTGCCAAGCATCGTGAGGGCGTCTACGACTGTCACTGTCACAGTGGCCTCATAGGTGTCGCTGAACGTGTACTGAATATCGGCAACGACGCCGGTAAACGCTGCGGGCGGGCCGTAAGTCCAAGTAGGTGCGCCTGCGCCAGTCACGTTCGCGTAAAGCTTGACCTCAACACCGAGAAACCGTGCGTTTGAGTAAGTGCCGCCGGCGTCGGGCGTGTACGCGCTGGTCGTGTTGTCGAGCTCAAGCGTCATCGTGCCGCCCGAATACGTCAGGGCGTCGCCTCGTTTGCCGTAGCTGACCGAAGCGCCGAGCACGTCACCGATCGGCACAGCAGCCGGGTTTGGGCCGCCGTCGTTGTCGACCGGTTGAAAGTCAATCGCCCAAGCCCACGACGCCATCAGAGCTGCCCGGTAAGGATCGGGACCGAACCGCCGTGAGCTCGTGCGTAGCGTTGCAAGGCTGCGACGACGTCGGCACCGTCGGCCCCTGGCGGCATGTTTACGGTTACGTTCATGCCGCCGCCCATACTGCCGGCACGATCCAACGGAACGACCGCTTCGGGGCCGGCTTCGCCGATCAGCGCAAGTGTCGGGCTGGTCACAATACCGCCCTCGGCCAGTTCCGTGATGTGTCCAATGTCGGGCGGGTTGACTGTAAAGCCTGCGATCTCAAACTCGAGCAGGTTGTTTATTCTGTCGATGACTTGAGTGTTGATGAGGCCGATGATGGCGTTGACCACGCCTTTGGCGACTGTCCCGAGGCCGCTGATCGTTGCACCGAGCGCGTCGATAAGCCCGTCGATGAGGCCGCTGCCGAGCTCTTTGCCGAGGTCAAACAGCAGGTCTAGTCCGTCGGTGACGATCCATCGGCCGATGTCGCCGACGAGAGTGCCGAGGGCCTTTAGCAGGTCGGGCGCTACGTCAACGACCCAATTTACGAAAGCGCCGGTCCATTCGAGCAGGTTGTCGATCAGGTTTGGGAGGCCCGTGTTTATCATCCATTCAGCGATCGAGGCGACTAGTTTGCCGAGCTCGCGTAGCGCCGGCGGGATTAGTGGCCCGATCCACTCAAGAAACGCTGCCGCCCATTCGGCAAGTTTGGTGACGATCATGTTTAGGCCCTCTTCTGAGAACCAGTTCGCAAACTGTGCGATTAGGTCACCGAGCCGGCTGATAAGCGGCGGCACGACTTCTTTGGCCCAGTCAAGAAAGGCTCGGGTCCATTCTGCGAGCTGCTCAAGAATTCTTGGTACTGCGGTGCCGTACCACCATCGGTTGAACGAAACCAGAAACTCGCCGAACGCTACGAGAAACTTGGGCCCGACGTCTTTGATCCATTCGACGAAGGCACGGCCCCACGTTTCGAGCTGTTCTTTGATTTGCGGCCACGCTTCCTTGAAACGGTCAGCCAAGCTGCGGATGACGCCGCCCAGGCCGCGTTCGTTGAACACGTTGATCAGCTCGACAGCGATTTCTGCGCCTCGAGCGAACACGGGCAGCAGTTTGCGGGCCATCGTTTCTTTGACTTCGCCGACTGCTGCTTTGAGCTTGTTTTGT
>Ga0209425_10002692_pt1 | contig 19517 bp, 19 predicted proteins | sample COG_05_FD_184749 | JGI IMG/M metagenome (GOLD analysis project Ga0209425, IMG submission 184749) | Pelagic Microbial community sample from North Sea - COGITO 998_met_05 (SPAdes) (version 2) | ecosystem: Environmental > Aquatic > Marine > Neritic zone/Coastal water | place: Helgoland, sampling...
GCGCTTGCCATTGACCCATGTCCAGTTGAAGTCGTGGTTGCCGACGTTGAGGCCGTAGGGGAGATTACCATCCAGTTCCTTATGGCTGACAACGGCACGTTCCCACTCAACAACATCGTTGAACTGGACAATATCACCTTCGTGACAAACAAAGGGAATTCTATACTTTTGAGCGTTCTCCTTCAGCCAACGCGTTTGGCTGGTGTAGACATCAGGATACCTGTATGAATAGTTCTGGGTGTCCGGGAGGACTGCCAGTGTAAAGTAATCAGCTCCATCGTCCTTGGCATAAGTCCAGTTGGAGGAAAGAGCAGTCGCACCTGCTGTAAAAAGTCCTTTTTGAATGAATTTTCTACGATTTGTCATAAGTTCCTTTATTTTTCTCGTTAGGTCTATTCGGAATTTATCTCCTCTTTACGAACGAAAGCTTAAAAAGTCATTTCGAAAAAATTGTTTAAGCCATCAAATGCTTTGTCCTTAATTCGATTTGATTGGATTTATCACAGTTCTGATCTGCCTGGGAGAACCGGGAATTAGGAAGAGTATATTCCCGGCTACCCATTTTGAAGGTTACTTTACCAGCAGAGGTTCAATATATTGTGCCTACAAATTATGCCCGTCGAAAGTTGTCCATGTACTCACATGCACAACTGCAAAGACTGCAAAAGAAACAAGAAAAGAAATTAGGCTGTAGGCTAACAAAACAAAGCACATCTTTTTCCTGTGTAAGATAATCCGTCAATGGATTATTTCAGCTCAATAGCCCGAGCCAGGGGCAAGAAATCTACCTAGCGCTTGCGGGAGAACTTGGACTGGAATTTTTCCACCCGTCCCGCGGTGTCCACAAAACGTTTCTCCCCAGTGAAAGCTGGATGAGAATCCATCGTAATGTCCCGGTAAAGAAGGTGGTGATCCACGCCGTCCACAGTTTCAGTCTTTTTCGAACTGACTGTGGAAAAAGTGTTAAATTTTTTACCGGTCGAGACATCTACAAAGGTAACCGGATTGAGGTTTGGATGAATATCTTTTTTCATCGGTGTAAGAAAGTATGGTTACAAATCAACCTTGGCGTGCTTTAAAACGCGGGTTGGTTTTGTTAATGACATAGAGGCGGCCTTTTCGGCGTACTACCTTGCAGTCGGGATGACGGTTTTTGAGGGTCTTAATGGATGATACAACTTTCATAACAAAGAAATAATCAATCAAACTACATCCCCTTCGTCAATGAAAACCGAAGATAATCAATGGAAATTTTGGCATTGAACATTTTCTTCGAATATTCATTATGTACTCCTTATGAGCGAATCTACAGAGGCCCCTTCCAAGAGTAAAAACCCCGAGCATTATTCCTTTATGGATCGTGATGCCTTGGCCAAGTACACCACAGACACAGGAAAAATTATTTCCCGTAAGTACACTGGTCTTACTCCCATGCAACAGCGTAAAGTGTCCCGTCTTATTAAGAAGGCAAGACACATGCAAATCCTTAAATAAGGCTTAAGCCTTTAGGTGTCGGGTGCTCATCTCTGAAGATGATGCCTTAGCCCGTTTGAAAGTGGGCGACTTGGTTGCCCTACCAACAGAAACGGTGTACGGACTTGCCGGACTTGCCCTGCAAGCGAAAACAGTCCGAAAAATATTCGAACTTAAGGGAAGACCTTCCAGTAATCCTCTTATTGTTCATGTAAATGATGTATCCGGTGCTAAAAATCTCGCGGAATTTAATGACCTTGCCATACGGACATGTAAAATCTTTTGGCCCGGGCCACTAACCATTGTTTTACCCAAAAAAGATTTGATTCCTTTGGAGGTTACAGCCGGCAACCAAACGGTTGCTCTTCGGGCCCCAAATCATCCGGTATTTCGTGGGATTTTAGATCGTTTAAAACAACCACTTGCCGCCCCGAGTGCCAATCCATCTAACCGAACAAGCCCAACTACTGCTGCTCATATTGCCGAATTGTTTGGGGATAAGGTACCACCTACTGTGGACGGGGGAGTCTGCACAGTAGGATTGGAATCTACAGTGCTCGACCTTTCGAGCGATAGACCAACTATTTTACGCCCAGGCATGATCACCCGTAAAGATTTACAACTCGCCTTGGGTGAAGAAGTTTTGCTCGCCCCACATATAATCCAGGGGATAGACAAGATATATCAAACTACCGGTGCCCAATCTCCAGGGATGAGCGATTGCCATTATGCACCCAAAACCCCTTTATTTTTGCATGCAGGCACGAAGCAACTATTGGAATCCGCAGAATTATCTCGGGAAGATTTAATCATAGTTTGCACTGCCGAGGAAAAAAATATAATCGAGCAAAAAGACTTCTCTTGCCTAGCTCTTTCCATTTCTGGAAACGGGGAGGAAATTGCGCATAATTTGTACAGTGTATTAATCGAAGCAGACAAAAAGAAAAGTAGAAGATTGCACTTAATCTTTTCTCAAAAGCCAGAGGGTCAAAACCGTGCAGTGTTTGACCGCCTTAACAAAGCGGCAGTCCGGTCGATTATTTAAGTTTTATGAGTCTTCCGATATCCGAGGTACTTAAGTATCGCTTGCCATGTGCACAAAATTGCTATTCCAATGGAGGAAAATCTTTAATCCATCTTTTATATGTCGCGCAAGATTTACACTAGGTCAATTTTACCAATCTTAACCGTTCTTCTGCTCGGTAGCTTTGCTTTCGGGCAAACCGATGCTCAATTGCGCGATCCAGAGTTTTTAATCAAACAATACAACGACTTGGCCGCTAAGCACAATGCATTGGTGGAAAAGACCAGGTCTGTGGTCTTGCAACAGTTAAACGCACCTCAGGTAGCCCCACCCTCCCATCAATCGGCCAAGTTGCAGGATGATTTAAACGAAGCACTTGGGCAAATTGCGGCCTTAGAAACTCAGCTTCTCAAGCTTAAGCAAGAAGGTCTACGCAGTGTAAACAGCAATCAGTACCTGGACGAAACCAATGCCCGTTTACGCAGGCAACTCCAACAAGTCAAAGCAGATGAAAAGGAGTTGGAAGTACGCAACCAGGAATTGGCCCTAGAAAACCGAAAGCTTGAACAGTCCTTGGACAACCGAGATAATTCAGATGAAAGTGCTTATTCCAAAATAAGAAATCTAGAACTTGCGAATTCCACGCTTGATCGAAAAGCAAAAGATTTACGAACTGATATGAGTGCGGCCAAGGCCGTTAAAAACAAATTGGAAGCCCAACTCGATCGGGCAGAAAAAGAAAACGCCAAACTTAATCAAAAACTTGCCTCCCTTGGAATTGATCAGGAAACCACCGACTCTCGACTGTCCGAAATGAAAGCCCTGATGAGAGAAGCTCAAAATGAGGCGAAAATGTTGGAGAACGAAGAAATTATCCTGAATGAGGAATTAATGAATGCCCGAAATGAGATTGCTCGTTTAAATGGCATATTAGCATTAGAACAGGATCGTTCATCTCTGGTTATGGGGGACAAAGAAGATTTATCCGATCAAATTTCTAGGTACCAAATAGAAACAGATGCGTTGCGAGCCCAACTTTCCAACCTCCAACAAATTAATACCGATCTTACCATAGAGGCACAGAGGCAGGGTGAAAATGCCAGGCTCATTCAAATGACCAATAATGATCTGCGTACCAAGTTGGAAAGAACTGCCAACCGTAACGATTCTCTTCTCGATACCGATATGTCTCAAAAGGAAGAACTCAGTATTTTGCGCGCCGAATTGAATAATTTAGCCATGCAAGAATCCCGAATTTCTAACGAAATGATAGGATTACGAGACTCAAACGAAATGTTACTTGCCAAAACATCCGCTCTGGAATCAGAAAATTCGGATATGTTACGAGCGGTTGATTTAATGAGAGAAGAGATTGAAAACATTGAATCAAACGAAAGAAACTTGATTACCAAACTCAAAGACTTGGACCAGGAAAACCAGGACTTGATGTCGCAAAGCGGTTCTTTGCACGACGAACGCGGATTCTTTAAAGACAAATCAAGAAACCTCGAAATTCAACTCAACCGTGCAGTGGCCAGTGAAAGATTACTCAGCCAGGAAGCTGGAATTTTGGAAGCAAATATTAGAGAGCTCGAAGTCAAAATTAACAATCTTGAGAACGCGGGAAGTACAGAGTATCAAGATTTAATGGCTGAAACGAGGGAGTTAGAATCTGAATATTCTGAAGTTCTTGCCCGCGAACAGGTCTTAATAAACCGGATGAATTTATTGGAGAAGGAAAATATTCGCCTCGAACAAGACATGGTTAGAATGACCGATCGTGAGACTGATCTTAACAATGCGATCATCTCCCTTAAGGAAAATATGGTCATCATGGAAAGAGAATTAGAATCTTCGATGCGTATGCGCGAAAGACTCAAAGACAGTATGATCGATGTAATCGATCGTAACGAACGCTTAGGATTGAGCGAACCTCCCGCTCCAGATCTTTCTAATCGTTACTAAGAAAAAATACTAATCGGATTACCGCTAAGCGGTAAATTTACCCATCTTCCTAAATTTCTCATACCTTAATTGAGCAAATTCACCTGCTTTAACTTTGTTCAATTCTTGTAATTCGCCAAGTAATGTAGCCTTAATCGTTTGTGCAGTTACATCCCAATCACGATGAGCTCCCCCAGCAGGTTCTGGGAGAATCTTATCGACGATACCCAGGTTTAAAAGTTCATTGGCATCAAGCTTAAGCGCCTCCGCTGCATTTGCTGCAAAAGCCCTGTCTTTCCATAAAATAGCGGCACAGCCTTCGGGAGAGATTACCGAATAATATGCATTTTCGAGAATTAATACACGATCTGCGACTGCCACTCCAAGTGCACCTCCAGAACCACCTTCGCCAATAACCAAGGCAATAATGGGCACTTCAAAGTCTGCCATTTCACGAAGATTTACAGCAATCGCTTCAGCAACATGCCTTTCCTCTGCTCCGATTCCCGGATAAGCACCCGGGGTATCGATTAAAGAAATAATGGGTAGACCAAAACGATCGGCCATTTTCATAAGTCGTAAAGCCTTGCGATAGCCCTCTGGATTTGGACAGCCAAAATTTCTCTTTAAGTTCTCTTCGGTATTTCTGCCCTTTTGTTGAGCGATTACCATAACTCGCTGACCGTCTAGAGATGCAGGACCACCAATCAATGCATTGTCATCCTTAAACAATCGATCACCGTGAAGTTCTTCAAACCCAGAAAAGATACGCTTTATAAGATCGGGTGAATACGGACGATTGGGATGCCTGGAGAGCTGGACCTTTTGCCAAGGGCTTAGATCTGAGTAGACCTGGCGCTTGGTGTGCTCGATCTTTTTTTCAATCGCTTTGATCTCATCGGTGAAGTCCATATCCGAGTTTGCGGAGGACTGCATGAGAACATCCAATTGTTTCTCCAAATCGAGAAGGGGTCTTTCAAAATCTAAACTTTGTTTATTGGTCGCAGGCATTGGGCTAAATTTTTATATGAAGGTTATGCGTTGTGCTCGTCCTGAGCAAGTTCATCCTTCCATCCGAGTACCCTTGCCTTTGAAGAGGCTTCTTCGGCACCCTCTTTATCCCCCTGAGCCACCAGTATTCTAGCAAGGCTGACATTGGAAGTAAGATCGTCGGGGTTAATAGATAATGCCTTTCGGCAAGCTTGTTCGGCAGCAGAAAAATCCTTTGTGGATAAACGAATTTCTGAAAGAGCTCGCCAAGCAGACAAATCGTTCTCGTGTCCGGACAAATATTCGACCAGAAGAGATTCGGCCTCCTTCTCTTGACCTAGGGTGAAAAGTAGGACTGCTTGGTCTACAAGTTTGGTGGATGAATCTTGCGAGGTCATAAATTTGATAGACTTTCATTCTGCCACTCAATGGCAGTGAAGTAAAGCTTTGCGCCTAAATTCTTGTATTTTGCCAAAAGGGAAGTCATGTAGGGAGTTGCCTTTCACAAATTTACCCCACTCCTACTTTAGCATTATGTTGTTTCAAGACGCAGATTTTCAAAAACTTCTTCTCCTCCATAGCCGAGACAGACGCTTCCAAAAACTTCGCCAAGATGTTAAAGAGCTTCCTGAAGAACTTGCCAGAATGGAAAAAAAGATAGCTGTGGAAAAAGAATCTGTTGAACTTGCACTCGCAGAGTGGAAAGGGTTGGAATCTGAAAATAATTCATTGGAAAAAGAAATTCTCTCCATGAACGATTCCATTAACAGGCAAAGAAATAAGCAATTAGAAGTAAAAAAGAACGAAGAATATCAGGCTTTAGAAAATGAAATTGCAAATTTGTTAGCCAAAATTGAAGAGCGTGAAAACGAACAAATTGAAATCCTCCTAAAAATTGATGGAGCCCGCGAAACTGCTGAATTGGCCCAAGGTAAAATTACCGAGCGAGTAGCAGAAATGGAGAGGCAAAGAGATGAGCGTGCTCAACAAGGGGAGGAGAAAAAAACCGAACTTTTAGATCTTGAAAGAGAAATTGAACAAACCCGACAGGAAGTAGAACCAAGCTTTCTTTCTTCCTACGATCGCGTGACCACGATTGTATCTCGACCACCCTACATGGCCCCGATATCCGATCAAAAATGTTCGGGCTGTCATTTAAGGGTATCCAACGATGTTGTATCCTCAGCACTTGTGGAAAAAAAGATTACCCAGTGTGATCAATGTGGCCGCATTGTTTACATGGAAAGATGATCGTTCAAAAAAGAAATCTCCCGTGGAGAAAAAAGGCCCAATACTTTTAATGGATCAAAGTCCTAAAATTTTCCGAGAAGCGGTCATTCGCTCCCATGCCTTTGGGCAGAGGAGAGGAAAGTCCGGACATCACAGGGCAGGATTCCTCGTGAAAACGGGGGGGGCTTGCTTTAATGCAAGTTCACGGAGAGTGCCACAGAAAACAAACCGCCTCTTTTGGGAGGTAAGGGTGAAAAGGTGGGGTAAGAGCCCACCGCCGTTCGAGCAATCGAACGGGCATGGTAAACCCAATCCGATGCAAGACGAAATAGGAAACCGGGCTGCCCGTCTATGGTTTCGGGTACGTCGCACCCCGCTCGCTCGGGGATTTGATCATTGGTCAAATAGATAAATGAATGACAATCCTTGCAAAAATTCGTTTTTGCACAGGGTTACAGAATCCGGCTTACAGCTTCTCGGAATCCTTTTTACATTAATGTTTCAAGTTGACGAATAGAGAAAATTAGAATTTTTTAGTTCGCTATGGCCAATACCCAGTCAGCATTAAAGAACATTCGTAAAAACAAGACTAACTACCTGAGAAATCGCTCGATTTCGAGTAAGCTCAAGACTTTAGACAAAGCTTTTCAAGCATCTATTGAATCAAAAGACAAAGAAGCCGCAACCTTGGCTGCCAAATCTTTGATCTCCGCCTTGGACAAAGCAACCAAGAGCAATTTGGTGCACGCTAATAAAGTAGCTCGTAAAAAAGCTCGTTGTGCCGCTCTCGTCTCGGCAATTTAAGTTGCCGCAAAATTCATACAGCCACTAGTGGCTGTACCTGACTCCCAGACTAAATGTGTCTGGAGTCCTCTTCGTCTTTTGTCGAATAACCGCTTTCCTGCCTCTTATGGTTTACTTCGTTTTTCTTGAGGTAAGCTTCATGTACATCATCCGCAGACATACCCATGACTTGGGCCAGTGAGATGAGAAAGTGAAATAAATCCACGATTTCGACTTTTGCATTCTGTTTATCAAACTCTTGATACTTAGCCCACCACTTCCACGGTACGGAGTCTGTAAGCTCTGCTAATTCCTGTTGCATCGCCCGGACATAATTGAGGATCCACTTGGTGCGCTCCTCATCGTTCAACTCATCCATATTTACTCCAATCCTTCGGTTAAGTACCTCCTGGAGTTCGAAAATGTTTTCCAATTTATCCATCAACGCATTTTAAGTACTTTCCATAGGCAGGTTGCAAGTGGTTTCGCAAAGTTTGGCAAATTCTTTTGCCTTGTCGGCATGCCAGCTTGGATATAGTTCTCTAGCTTGCCTTGTCCCATGGCCTTGTCCCCCTCTACAAAGAGTAGCAATGATCGATCGAGATGCTCGATTTATCTACTAAGTCGAAATTAATTAGACAATTAAAACCCATTATATGAAATCCAGAATTCGTTCACGTTGGCACAGACCCAATGAAAAACCATTGGAGAATGCAAGTTCTTCAACTCCAGCCGCCCCCATGGGAGAAATTAATGCAGCAAACCCGATCTCTCTGACCGATGATCTAAGCAATTACAAACCCAGTGAAAACGCTGGGCGTACCCATTCTAAAAAAGAAGATCGTGGGGATCGCCGGGATGATAGACGCAGTAGCCGAAAACCTCGGGAGGATAATCGAAGACCACGCCCAAGAAAAGAACGCGGGGAAGATCGTCCACCTCGCGATAATAAATCTTCTGATACCGGTGAATCAAATAAGCCTCATAAACGTAAAAACCATAAGCCCAGAAGAAAACCGGGTGGTCCAAGAAATAACGATCAATCATCCAAACCGAGATCTGAAAACTCCAAGCATTCCAAAAATAAGTCAGGAGGACCAAGAAAACCACACTCCAAGGGACCTGTCAAAACTCCGGTAAAAGCTACTGGGCTGAAAGGATTTCTCGGTAAAATTTTTGGTTCGTAATTCACGGATACCAGGAACAATTCTCCCATTCTTTGGAATAGCTTTTTATTCTTCCCGTCCTTCTAAGGTATGGAGATCTTAAGAATTCAGGGAGGTCAACGCCTCGAAGGAAGAGTTCAAGTCAGCGGCTCAAAAAATGCAGCCCTCCCCCAATTTGCCGCAGCTCTTTTAAGCGGTGAAGAAACCATTTTGGAAAATGTTCCTGACCTCAGTGATGTTCGGTTCATGGGTGAAATCCTCGCCCATCTTGGAGCTGATATCGAACGACTTGGGCAAAACGCCTGGAAAATCCACCCGGCAAACATTCATCCCGATGCCCCCTATGAATTAGTCCGTAAAATGCGGGCATCTATTTGCTTACTCGGACCTCTTGTGGCCCGTTTGAAAAGAGCAAAAATTCCAATGCCCGGGGGTTGCGTTATTGGCCATCGGCCAATTGATCTGCACCTACGAGCCCTTAACGAGATGGGGGCAAATGTATCGTTAAATCAAGGCGTGGTGGAGGTGGATGGAACCTCAATGAAACCCGCCACGATATTTATCGGGGGTAGGCATGGAAGTACGGTTACCGGAACTGCCAATGCAATCATGGCTTCCGTATTGACCCAAGGAACTACGGTGCTCGATGGAGCTGCATGCGAACCCGAAATTTTAGATCTATGCACCATGCTTGAAAAAATGGGTGCAAAAATTTCTGGTGCCGGTTCACACTTATTAAAAATTGAGGGAGTTGAAAAACTCCAAGGTTGTACCCACCGGGTAATTCCAGATCGTATCGAGGCAGCCACTTACATAATGGCTGGTGCAATCACACGGGGAGAAGTTTGTGTACAAGGAATTCAACCAAGCCATTTGGGCGCCTTCGCCAAAGTAATGAAAGAATCGGGTATACAATTACAGGAGTTAGGTGAAGATACAATCGAGATTAAAACTGACCCAAGCGGGCTCAAACCGTTTGAAGTCATTACCCTGCCCCACCCTGGCTTCCCCACGGACCTACAAGCCCAGGCATGCGCCCTTGCCTGTACCATTCCTGGTCTAAGTATTTTAACCGAACGTGTATACCCAAGTCGTTTCATGCACATTCCTGAACTTTTACGGATGGGAGCAGAAGTATCTTTGGAGGGTGCCAATGCAATCGTACGAGGTGGAAAAACTCTTAATGGTGCACCCGTTATGGCATCAGACCTGCGGGCCAGTGCCGCATTAATCCTTGCCGGTTTGGTCGCTGAGGGTGAGACTTGGGTTCATCGTATTTATCACTTGGACAGAGGTTATGAATTATTGGATAAAAAACTTAGGAATTTGGGGGCGAGAATTGAGCGCCTTCCCGAATCCGCTTTGCCCCCTGCCTTTCGCAGTCCAGTTGATTGATTCATTTGACTTGCAAAGAAAATGACTGACGAACCGCCCAAAGGACGAACTTTTTTTGATGATTCATTGTCACCTACCAGCGAAGTAGACGCCGCCTTGCGCCCTCCGTCTTTTGAAGATTTTACGGGGCAACCAAAGACAATTGAACGATTACAAGTGATGGTCGGGGCCGCGGCCAAGCGGGAAGAAGCCCTCAAGCATGTGTTATTGTGTGGTCCTCCTGGATTAGGCAAAACCAGCCTAGCACATATTATCGGACATGAATTACAAAGGGAGGTACGCATAACTTCCGGGCCAGTGATTGACAAACCTGGAGATCTTGCCGGATTACTGACCAATCTGCAAGGAGGAGACATTCTTTTTATTGATGAAATTCATCGTATCCCCAAGACGGTAGAAGAATACCTTTATTCTGCGATGGAAGACTTCCGGATTGATATTATGATTGATCAGGGGCCCAACGCACGAAGTGTTCGCCTGGAAATCCCTCGCTTTACCCTGGTTGGTGCGACTACTAGAGTTGGCCTGCTTTCCGCTCCTATGCGCAGCCGCTTTACTCTGCAAACCCGTCTGGATTACTACGGGCGGGAAGACCTTACCAAAATCGTGCTGCGAAGTTGCAAACTTTTGGACTGTACCATCGACCAGCAAGGTGCGGAAGAAATTGCTGCCCGGGCTCGGGGTACTCCCCGGATAGCCAATAATTTAATTCATTTTGCACGTGACTATGCCGAGCAACGATCGGATGGAACCATAAACCGTGAATTTGCATCCAAAGCTCTTGAGCTCTTGGAGATCGATGATCGTGGACTCGATGAAATGGACAAGCGTATCCTCTCCACAATGGCACAAAACTATAAGGGTGGACCGGTAGGTCTAGGCACCGTAGCTGTGGCGGTCAATGAAGAGGAACATACATTGGAAGAGGTTCATGAACCCTTTCTCATTCAAGAGGGTTATCTTAAACGCACCCCACAAGGAAGGGTACTAACTCCAAAAGGTTGGGAAGCCAGCGGCGTAGTACCAGGATCAGGTAGCGAAGGTTCCCAGCTCTCTCTTATGTAAGGTTGGGAAATTTCTTACGGGCAAGGGGAAAAAGATACCTGAAAGAACTGGCGAAATGAGCAGGTTCACGAGCCATCCATTCGTCCAACTCTAAAAGTCCAATTTCCCGAAGGTCGGAAATTTCCGAAGAATCAGCCACCGGATTTATCGGTTGGGAGACTTGGTAAGATCGTATGAACTCATATCCATTTTCTGGGCAAGGATCAGATCGTAAAAGTTCACTAAGATCAGATTGTTCAATTGATACATTCAATTCCTCGGTCATCTCCCGGGTGGCCGCAAACTCATAAGATTCACCACGATCAACATGCCCGGAGCAACTTACCGTCCAAAGCCCAGGTTCCAAATCCTTGGAATTACTTCTTTTTTGTAAGATTAAGCCGCCATTCATTCCCCAGGCGTATAAATGTACCGCTCTATGGAAGAGCCCAAGACGATGTGCATCCTCTCGACTGGTCACTCCGATTACCCGGTCCGTCCGGTCGACCCAATCAAACCATTCTTCCATATGATAAAATCAATGACCTCCCAAAGCACTTTGTGATTGATTGCATATTGACGAGCTTACTAAGGTTGAGGCTAGGTGGAAACGAAATTTAAAATCCTTGGTTCGAGCAGTTCGGGCAATACCGCTCTTTTACAAACAGGTAAATCAAACATTCTCATCGATGCTGGATTATCTGGGAAGAAATTAAAGTTTTTACTTTCGGAAGAAGGCCTCTCCATTGAGGAATTGGACGCTGTCTTTCTAACCCATGAGCACAACGATCACAGTGCGGGCATTCGTGGATTATCCCGCTACCTCAACCTTCCAATCTTTGCCAACCGAGACACCATCGATGCGATCCAGCCAAAACTTCCAAGGCGTCCGAATTGGAAAAGGTTTGAAACGGGCGTGCCTTTTCAATTTCAGGACTTCAAGGTCCATCCATTTAGCGTGCCCCACGATGCCTATGATCCGGTAGGGTTTTATTTTGAGTGGGGAACTGGAGACCTATTCGACCCTCCTTCCAGCCTTGCATGGGTGACTGACCTAGGCTTTGTACCCACCTTGGTCCAGGAACGCATCAGGAAGGCAAGCATACTTGTCATTGAGGCGAATCATTGTACTGACATGTTAGAAAAGGACGAGAAACGCCCTTGGAGCCTTAAACAACGAATTAGAGGTCGGCATGGACATCTCTCCAATCAAACCACCTATGAGCTTTTAAAATCAATGGAAAATACCTGTTGGCGGAAGGTATTCCTTATGCACCTAAGTAAAGACTGCAACGATGTAAATTTAGTACGTGAACGCTTCAGCCAATTACCCGGACAGGGGAAACGATTTTCCACCTATGTAATTGATCCGGCCACTGCCCAACCTGTTGGCGTGTGAAAACTCCCGAAAGACAAACCAAGATCATAGCCACCATCGGTCCGGCAACGGCATCCGAAAACATGCTTGAATCCTTAATACGCGAGGGGGTTGATGTAATGCGCCTGAACATGGCACATGCTACCCACGACTGGATACGGGAGATCACTGAGCGCATACGTAGAATCGGAGAAATGGTCAAACGGGAACCCGCAATATTGATGGATGTTAAAGGGCCAGAAATTCGTACCGGATATTTACAATCTCCTTTGCAATTAAAACGGGGAGACTTAATTGATCTTGTCTTTACCGCCCAACCGGAACCACCAAGAATTGAGAAGGTCTGGCAAGTCGAAGTAAATTACGACAAACTGCACGAGCATCTGAAAGCGGGAAACAATGTTCTGCTCGACAATGGATTGATTCCCTTGCTCGTGGTAGAAATTTCACCGCAGAAAATCCGCTGTCGCGTTCTTCAGGATGCAGAGCTTAAAAGCCGTCGGCATGTTAATTTGCCTGGGATTGAGACTGGATTACCATCGATCACGGAGAAAGACAGGTTGGACACCTTGGTCGGTATCGAGTGCGAGCACGACTTTTTTGCCTTATCCTTCACCCGCGATGCCGATGCCATCGACCTGTTTAAAAGCTTTCTCAAGGACAACAATAGTAATGCCCAGGTCATCGCCAAAATCGAAGACCAGCAGGGAGTGACCAACCTTGAGGAAATTGTCTCAGCTGCTGATGGATTGATGATTGCCCGAGGCGACCTGGGCATCGAGTGTCCATTTGAAGAATTGCCAATCATTCAAAGAAAGTCGGTGAGTATTTGTCTCTCCAAAGGTAAACCTGTGATTGTGGCCACCCACCTTTTGGAATCGATGATCGAGTCTCCTGTGCCCACACGGGCGGAAATTAGTGATGTGGCAAACGCCATCAACGAGGAGGCAGACTGTGTCATGCTAAGTGGAGAAACCACCACTGGACTGTACCCGATCGAATGTGTGCGTATGCTCAAGCGTATTTCTTCCCGAATTGAGCGAGAACTTCCTCCCGTATTGTCGGAAAGCCTTCGGCTTTTTCGGCCCAAAGCAAAGATGTTGCGCTCGGCTGCACTTCTTGCCCTGCGTATGGAAAATGCTGCCGTTTTGGTCTTTACCCGCAGTGGGGATCTCGCTGCTAAGCTGGGTGCATTGCGTCCAAATGGAGCCCCGCTTTTTGCCTTTACCGATATCCCCGGGCTTCATCGACGATTGAGATTAATATGGGGAATCGAGCCCTTCCTAATGGAATTCTCTCAAGACCCAGAACAAACTATTCAAGAAGCAATCAAACGATTAATTGAGGAAGAACGGGTCGAATCCGGGGATCAAATTGTAACCGTGACCAATGTGCTGGCCGACGGGAAAGTGGTCGAAAGCATCCAACTCCGAGAGGTGGATGCTTAAAAGTACCATAGTTACTTTTGTATTTTCAAAAAAATAAATACACCAATCACGACGACTACATAAGGTAAACTTGCCGTGACCATGGGAGTTAAGATTTGTTGTTCGCCCAGTGAATCTGATAAGGTACGAATTAAATAAAAACCAAGTGCACCAAGCAGGGAAACACCGGCAAGTTTTGCTGGGGTTGAAGAACCCCTAGCACTTCCCAGTCCCAGCCCAATTAATAAGGCGACCAAACAAGCTGGTCCGTTCCACCAAAGTTGAGCTTTTCTTAATTGATAAGGGATCATTTCTTGCCCTTTCGAATCTGGAAATCGATCAAGCAAACGTTCAATTTCACCCACACTCATATCTTTTGCCCGCTTTTGAAGCCAAAGATAGGGCGTGGGGTCATCTGGAATACCTAACCCGTAAAGTTTCTCAAAAGAACGACTAATCCCCGGACTTTTTGTTTGGTACACTTCATCCTTTATCGATTCTGCTTCCTTAGTTTCCCAAACTAAAGAACTTTTATTTTCATCAATCACTGGCAAACCTTTAGCAGAGTAAAACCCGAGAAATTTACCGTTGTAAAAAGTCCAACCCTTCTCGCTTTCCCATTTTGCAGTGGCAGCCCGTATGCGCATCACATCTTCTCCTTTTTCTCCGTATTGAAAAAGTTGTAAACCCCGCCCCATTCCGGAGGATGGGTCAAAAGAGCGAAAGTACCAAAGTCGTTCCGCTCCAATTTGCATTTTTAGGCTGCGGGTTTGTAAGTCGCTCATATCCATCGAACGGACACCCGCACCATTCATCAACCAGTCACTACTCCATCCCACCCCAAATCCAAGTATAACGATTAAGGAAAAAGATTGAGTGGGAGAAATTCCGTTTGCCAGCATCGCAGTCCATTCACCCCTTTTCCTCGCAAAAGAAAGAGAAAATAAGCTCGCACCCAAGCAACAAATCGGAAGTAACCAAGGTAAATAAGAAAGCAACCAAAACCAAAAATCCTCCAACCAGAAGTCAAGACCTCTAGGGAACACCTGACTTAAATCTTCGACTGTAGAGAAGAGGAAAATGGTTCCCACTAAGAAAAACAAACAGCCCAAAAACCAAGTTACCCACTCCCGAGCCATGTAAATGATAATAGTTTTTGCCATGTCTAAGTATTTGCTAGCTTAACCCTTGCCCTAGGGGAAGTGAATTCTCAAGCTGTGGATTAAAGAACAAATAAATAAAGATGATAAAAAATGTGCTAAGCTTAATTGTTTTTACCATTCCACAGCTTGTTCATGCAAAGAATGAAGAGGTTCCAAATAATTGGGAAAAGGACTTGGATATCTTTTTTGGTGAATATGTGGTGAGTCCATTGGCAAAACTACTCTTCTGGCCAATCCCAGGTATTGAAATTCCCCTTGTTGTAGCATGGTTGCTTGGTGGTGCCCTCTTTTTCACATTGCGTATGCGGTTCGTAAACATTCGCCTTTTTAAACATGCCATTGATTTGGTTAGGGGGAAGTATGACAACTCTGAACAGGTTGGAGAGGTTACCCACTTTCAGGCATTAACCACTGCCCTTTCTGCCACCGTGGGATTAGGAAATATTGCCGGGGTGGCAATTGCTATTGGTACGGGAGGACCAGGAGCCACTTTTTGGATGATCCTGGTCGGTTTCCTGGGCATGTCATCAAAGTTTACCGAGTGTGCACTTGGTCAAAAGTACCGCAAAATTCGAAAAGACGGAAGAATTATGGGCGGGGCAATGCATTACCTCTCCCAAGGCCTGAAAGAAAAAAAGCTTGCCGGATTGGGAGGCTTGCTTGCCGGCCTTTTTTGCCTGCTCTGCATTGGGGGATCTTTAGGTGGGGGCAATTCCTTTCAGGTCGTTCAGTCCCTTGACATGATTAAAACCGTTATGCCCGTGTTGGCTGATTATTCTTGGGGCTATGGGCTTCTTATGGCTATTTTAGTTGGGTTGGTCATTGTGGGTGGAATAAAGAGTATTGCCCGAGTGGCCTCTCTTATTGTTCCCATTATGTGTGGAATATACCTGCTCGCTTGTTTATTTATTCTTGGTTCTCACCTTGGAGAAATTCCCGCGGCTTTTAGCCTAATTATCGAGCAGGCATTCTCCCCAGACGCTGCTTTCGGGGGATTTCTTGGTGTATTAATTATTGGAATTAAACGGGCAGTGTTTTCCAATGAGGCGGGAATAGGCTCCGCTGCTATTGCTCATTCCGCTGCCAAAGTAAAAGACCCAATCGAAGAAGGAATCGTGGCCCTCCTCGAACCCTTTATCGATACCATTGTCGTATGCACGATGACCGCATTGGTAATTATTATAACAGGGGCATACATCGACCCAGCCAATGCAGAACTCATTGCCAAAAACCAGGGAGGTGCCCTTACATCTGTGGCGATGAGCAGTGTAATTCCATGGTTTCCATACATTCTTGCGGTGGCAGTCTTTCTTTTCGCATTTTCTACGATGATATCCTGGTCCTATTATGGAGAAAGGTGCTGGGTGTATTTATTTGGAGACCAGTCATCCCTTGTTTATAAAATACTCTTTCTCGTTTTCACCTTTTTAGGTTCTATAATTACGGCGACTAATATTTTGGATTTTTCAGATTTAATGATTCTGGGAATGGCATTTCCTAATATACTTGGATTGTTTATTCTTAGCGGAATAGTTCGAAAAGATTTGGACAATTACATCAAAAGCTTGCACATCTGATAAATTTGAACCAAATTAAGAAAATTTAATTTCTCTGTAATTTTTAATCTCACTCTGCTAGTATATACATATCATGCCTGAAGACGAAGAAGTACAGATTTCCGATTCCGAAGAAGCCCGTGCCTGTATAAGTAGGTTACTAAAAGCAATTGAAGGATGGGCAGTTAAAGAAAGTAACAAAAACGAATTGGAAGTTACAGCATTTGCCGCTGCACTTGCATCAGGAATTATTTCCTTTCATGAATTCTCCAGTAAGGATTGTCGAAATAGTCAACAATTGCTCGGAGCAATCTCCAGAGCCAAACAGCACATTGATAAAGAATTCAAAAAATTCGACGGAGAAATCGATAAAATGCATATCAAATTTGCCCAGGAAATGGAAGAGCTCGATCTCAAAATCATTCGAGATCGTAAAGAGTTTAAACATTACCTCGTATCCTTAATTTATGCTGAAGAGTATAACAAACTAAGAACAAAAGTTTCTAACATCTTTGAAACTCTCGACTCCAAGTCGCGTTACGAAGATGCTCCTTCCTCTTAGAATAAAATATTTTAATCCTTTGAGATTAATTTAATCCCTGCCCACAACCATGCAGGTATGGATACGACACTGAGCAACATAGTGGTCATGATTACACGGAGTCCTGTTTCCGTGTCCTCCCCGTAGCTTTTTACCACCACCAAGGCAAACACACCTGCAGGCATTGCAGCTTGCACGATTAATACCTCCACCAACCACGATGCATGTTGAGGTATCCATCCATACGATGCATAGCAAATAAACAAGGCGGGTACCAACAATCCACGGGTCAGGAATGCTCCCACTTCTACTCGATAAGCTGGTGAGGGTCGAAACCCTTTAAACAAATCATAAAAACTGGCTCCTATAATCATAAGAGCCATGGGAATAGAACAATTGCCAATCATAGACAACACCTCCCAAGCATATTGGGGAAACAAAGCTTTGCCTCCCAGCATCTGTAAAGATAGGGCAACTAAAACGGAGATCGCAGGCGGATTCAAGATTTTACCAAGCCTTAACCTCGAAGAAGTTAGCAATAAAATACCCACCGTCCAAATGGCCACCTCCACACCCAGGTTAAAAAGAATAATTTTTACCACCAAATCATTTCCAAAGAATAAAGCGGCAATAGGGATGGCAAAAAATCCATAATTAAAAATTCCTGAACAAAAACAAAACGCAGGTATTTCTCTTCCCTTAATCCTACATAATTTGGCAACCAAGCGGGCAATCAAAAAACCGACCGCTATCGAGCAGAAACCAAAGAGTGCCGCCGTCCATGCCTCTTTTGCACCAACCGGAGTCTCCGTGCCCAAAACATGGTATAGAATGAAACAAGGGTATAGAACATAGACGATGAATCGGGACATCGTACGATCTGCCTCGCGCCCCAACCAATCTTTCTGTCTAGCCAGACCCCCGATAAAGAGTAGAAGAAAGGGCGGTGCAACCGCAGTTAAAATGTTTACCCAATTAGCCATCCAAATGATTTACGATCACGATAAATGGAAACTAGTGGATGCAAACCAAAAAGAAAAGCAAGCAGACTTTAAACACCTTCAAGTAAAGCTTTGATTAAATGGCGTCCCCACGAGGAATCGAACCTCGATCTACGGTTTAGGAAACCACTGTTTTATCCGTTAAACTATGGGGACAGTTAGTGTTATACTGTACAAACAGGGGGATTTTGTCGAGTAGACTCGGAAACAAACAGACAATTTTGGCACAGCTTACAGGAACCAGGTAACTGAGCCTTAACTAGGGATTAGCAGGGTTGAAATCAAATGAATTTCCCGAGTAAAGGGCAGGATCGCTGAGGTCTAGAGAAACCCCGTTATCATCCCTTGGGACATCATCTTTATCAAAAGGGTCAGAACCGAAGACTTTTTCCCAATAATCACTCACCCCATCTCTATCTGTGTCTTTACGTGTATCATTGAGGAATGGACGACCAGTACCATCATCATAATAATGCTCAAACTCAGTTCCATCCCCCTCCGTTAAAGGGGTAGCATAGAATGCAAAATTAGGAAATTGACGGCTTTCATAGATATAAACAATGCGTTCTTTAATATCTGAAAAATTATCCCAGCCATCTCTCACACGATATTCGATAGTAATTTTCATTACATCCATATTGATTCGCTGAGTCTTATTGCTATCAAATTTGTAATTTTCTCCTTCAACATTTGGCACTTTCACTGCGGATAGAGCCAGGGTACTGTTTGGATCTTCAGGAGGAAAGGTACCGTTTACATCGGTTAGATTCGTAGTGTCTAAACCAAAAATATTATTGGCTAAAAGGTTTTGAAAATAAAGGGTTGGATTTTCTACTTTTTCTAAAACACTGTAGGCAAAAATCACTCCAATATCATCATCTGGATTACCAACCTGATCATTGCAATCTGTCATATGACTGCGTTCAGAAACCCTCCGGATCGCATAGGTTTCACCAATACCATCACCATCCAAGTCCTTGTATCCATCAATAGTGCTAAAGTATGAATTCCCATCTTCTGCATAGGCTCCTGGATCTACAAAATTATAATCACCATGTAGAATACGGTGAGCACCGCCAGAAAAACCTGTTGAATTAAATTCTTGGCTGTCGGATCGATCTGCAAATAGTAGCTCCTTGTTATTAGGTGCTGTAGAATTATCGTCCAAACCTGTATTTGTCGAAAATCGTAAGAAATCATGAATTTCAGAACTTCCGATAAGCGTGATCGTTGGCTTTTTGTAATCACCCACTTTTAATTTACGCAATTTGGGGGGGGATGTATTTCCGAATTCGTCAGTCACTGTAATATTTACATTGTAGCCTTCATCTTCTTTAGCAAAAGGGAAAACTTTTCCTGGATCAAAAGCACTTCCATCAGGCTTAGTGATTATCACTTCCCA
>Ga0209425_10002699_pt1 | contig 19479 bp, 17 predicted proteins | sample COG_05_FD_184749 | JGI IMG/M metagenome (GOLD analysis project Ga0209425, IMG submission 184749) | Pelagic Microbial community sample from North Sea - COGITO 998_met_05 (SPAdes) (version 2) | ecosystem: Environmental > Aquatic > Marine > Neritic zone/Coastal water | place: Helgoland, sampling...
AGCTTTTTATTTTCATAGTTAAAGTTTTAATGCCGGCAACGTCCTACTCTTCCATGCCTTAAGACAAAGTACCATTGGCGCTAAAGGGCTTGACTTCCGAGTTCGGTATGGGATCGGGTATTACACCTCTGCAATAATCACCAGGCAGAGGATATATAGTAGGGTTAATACAAATTGTCAAAACTATTTTTTTAAGTTTACAAAAATGCAGAGGTTAGAAATCATAAATTACAGTAAAATTAGTCTTTAATTATATGATTATTTTAAATATTTAGAGTAAATTTTTATTTTTAATAAATAAAATCCAATTTTCATTTATTTTTAAATTAATTTAATTTTCTATAAAATTTTATAATTTTTTTCCTTTGTGTGTTTAAAGTGAAATGCTTTATTCTTTTTTTACCATAATTTATCATTTGTATTTGAGTCTGTTTATTTAACAAAACATACTCAATCTTACTGGCAATTGAAAGAGGGTCATGTTGATCAAAATAAATATATTTATTTTGAGTAATCTCTCTAAAAATCTCTGTATTACTAAGCACCATTGGAAGATTAGATGCCATTGACTCTAATATAGGGATTCCAAATCCTTCATAATTCGAAGGAAATATAAATAATTTTGCAAGTTGATAAAAACATCTTACTTCAAGATCATTTAAATTTGAAAATATTTTGATATTTGAATTTAATTTTAATTTATTAATTAATCTCTTAATTTCATCAGATTGATCTGCCTTTTTACCTATAATTACTAATTTTTTATTTTGCCCATTAATCTTAAGAATATTCATTGCTTTTACTAAACAAAGTAAATTTTTTCTTTTTTCTTGATGACCAACTGTTAGCATGAATGTATCCGGTAAATCATATTTTTTTTTAATTTTGATAATTTCATTTTTATTAATTTTTTCTAAAAAACTTTGATCAATTGTATTATAAATGACTTCAATTTTTAATTTTCCAAAATTTTTAATAATTTCATTTTTGATAGCTTTAGAAACAACGATTATCTTATTTGTTTTAAATAAAAAGTATTTATAAAAAAATTTTAATAACAACTTATTCAAAAAAAATTGTGAAAAATAAATTTTTCTCAAATCGTGGATTGTGATAATTATTTTTGAATTTTTGATTTTAAAGAAAGGTAGTGTGAAAAATTCGACAACATCGATTTTTTTTAATCTTAACTTCATAAAAAAAAATAAAAATAAAATACTTACTATTTTTTTTAAATATTTTTCTTGAGAGAAAGGGTTTTTTTTAAAAGATACATTTGGATATTTAAAAATTTTTTTTATGTTGGTGAAACTTGTATAAATAACTAAAAATTTACTATCTCTATTAGCTTTTATTAATTCTGAATATAGTGTTAAAACTCTTTGTTTTGCGCCCGAGGAGTATGTATCTAAGCAAGATATGTCGAGTAAATATTTCATAAAGTAAATATATTTTAACTATTTTGCATTATTATAATTTAAGAAAAAATTAAGTACCACAATTAAAGTAAATAAATATAACGATATGATGATTTTCAAACTATTTTATTTTATTTAATTATTATATAGTTTCTTATGTTGATAAAAAATAAACTTTACTAAATTAAATAAATATTATTTTAAATATGACAATTTATTTTTATGCAATATTAACCTCGATATTCACTTATTATATAATTTATTACTATAGAAATAAGATAGGGGTTTTACTGGGTGTAATGGATAAACCAGATGAAAAAAGGAAAATTCATAAATTTCCAACTCCAAAAACAGCCTCATATTCAATAGTTCTAACCTTATTTGTTTTTTTATTAATTAATAATTTTTTTGATATTATAGACTCAAATTATAACAACATTATTGTTGGCTCTCTTTTAATATTTTTTGTGGGATTCTTTGATGATAAATACAAGTTATCTCCTTCAATAAAGATTATTTTAGTTTCAGCTATAATATTATTATTATGTCTTTCTACAGAAGATTTAATTATAAAAAAATTTTATATATATGCTTTTGATACTTTTTTTTACTTAGAAAAATTTTCTTTAATCTTTTCAATTTTGTGTGTTTTGTGCTTAATAAATTCATTGAATTTAGCTGATGGCATAAATGGATTAGCGACAGGTATAATATTTTTTTGGTTAATATATATCTCTCATATGTACGGGGCTAATGATAATTTATTAATAAAAATATTGTTATTAAATCTTATTCTTATCTTAATTCATAATTATAAGGGAGACCATTTCTTAGGCGACTCAGGGTCTTTAATGTTATCCTCTTTTGTTGCTCTCTTAATAATAAAATTAAATAATCAAAGTATTGATGATCCAAGTCATCAAAGAAGTGCGGAGTCTATATTAATTTTATTTTTAATTCCAGGTCTTGATATGATACGATTATTTATAGAAAGATTAATTAAAAAAAAAAACCCTACAAAAGGAGATAAAAATCATTTTCATCATTACTTGATAAATCAATTTTCTCTAACTAAAACTTTATTGATTTATTTATCTCTTGTTAATCTGCCAATTTTAATATCTTTGTACACAGATGTTAATAAGATCTTATTAATTTTAGGTATTGTTTTAATATACTTTCTATTTATTTTTAAATATAAGAACACTAAAAAAAATAATGAGTAAAATGCTTAAAAAAAAAATTCTATTAATTATCTTAACAGCAATTGTTATTACGAGTTTGTTTGGTTTATCAGGATATTATAAAATTAAAGATAAAAAAGATGACTGGTTTGTTTCTTATTCTATTAATTTTAATCAAAGATTAGACATATTATTAAGTTCTTTAGATAATAGTTTTATTGAAACTGGAGTAATATCACAAAGCGCTAGTTCAATTTCATCTGTCGAATCTCTTAGAGTTGTTGCTCGAAAAGGAATAAAATCTATGAATGAAACTATAAATTCTCCGAGCAATATAAATTTTGAAAATATATCAAATATATCGTTAACCGATTATAGACTTGTATTCAGAACCAATGATATTTCTAAATCAGATTATTATGCTCAAATAATTTTAAAAGAGTATAATAATGAAGTAAAAAAATTTCTTGATCGTACTATAAATGTTTATGAGGAGTTATTAATTGCAGAAATTAAAAAAGACACCTTTAACTTAACTAATGATTTACAAAAGTTCGTTAATATTTTCGTTAATATTAAAGAGCTCAGTAACAAAAAAAAAGAAGGATATTTTACTGAATCTTCTTTAAATGATGGATCTTGGCATTTTCTTGATGAGGATTCAAAAAAGATTTTATCTCAAGCAGATGAAATATTAAATAATTCCAAACCATTTTTTAAAAGTAGTAATAAAAACAATATCTATGTTAAAAATATTTTAGAAAATATAGGTCTTTCTAGTCCTTTCATAGAAAATTTCTTTCTCAATAATATCGAGCTATATGACGAAAATATTATAATATTTAAAGAATTTTTATTATCTATGGAATTTTTATCAAACAAAGAGAAAAGATTTGATTCAATTAAAGGTCTAAAAGAAAAAATAAATAAGGCAGATTTAATCAATTTAATAGAATTAAATCATTCAAATAACTCTAAGCCCTCAGCTTCTTACACAATTATATCTTACTCAATTTTAGGTTTTATATTATCAATTTTAATTACTTTTTTTGCTTTTTCGACTTCGAAAAAGTTACTCTTAAAAAAGCTAGCAACTTTGCTGCATCCAATACAAAAGAGTTAATTGTTACACATAGAAAATTATAAGGTATTAAAAATTTAAAACTTATTTTTTTTTTGATTGGGTAAAAAAATCCTCTTATAAGCAAATATAATAAAATGGCAGACGACAAAAAAAATTTTGTGATGTGAGGAACCCAATATTGATCCGAACTAATTTTATTAAAAGTATATATATTCCAATTAAAAACTAAGAAAAAACAAACGATAAATAATAAGAAAAAATAAAAATTTTTTTGAGTAGATAGGTGAGGTAAATTTCCAGATTGTGAATAATTTCTATACCATTTTTTAATCATAGATAAATAACTAACATTATATAAACCTTTGTAGCAGACAGGATATAAACATTTTTTAACATTAAAGTTATATTTTTTTAACCTTATGATCCATTCTGTATCTTCACCTGCGCGGATAGTTGAGTTAAATAATCCATTTTTTTCTACCACATGTCTCTTAAAGATAGATCCAGGTACAGTGTTTAAAGGATAAGACCCGTATGTTGAGGCTCTAATAATTTTCTCCTTATGTGTGTTTGCTAAATAATAAGTTTGTCCTATTAGTCCATCAAGTTTATGTCTTAAAATATATTTTAAATTCGATTCAAGCCAATTTTTTTTGTATGGCAAAGTATTCATATCTAAAAAAACTAAGTAATTACATTTTGACTTCAAAATACCAACATTACGTGCAGCTCCAGGAAAAATTCCTTTTTTATTTATTATAAGTAATTTAATTTTTTTTTTAATTAAAATTTTTTTAATGGTTTTATTGATTCTATATTTTTTATTTGAAGTATTTATAATAATTATTTCTGAAGGTACAAGAGTCCACAAATATATATTTATTAGAAAATCATTAATATAAAAATTATCACTTAGAGATGGTACTATTAAACTAATATTATATTTCACAATTAATGATTTTTATTTATTAAACTTTTATATATAGAAATATGTTTGGAAACAACGTCAATTACATTAAAATTAATTTCAGCATGTTTTCTTGCAGCTTTTCCCATTTTTTTTATTAAGTTTTTATTTTTAAAAATTTTTACTATAGCTTTTGCTAAAGCTAAGTAATTTTTTTTTGGAACTAAGAAACCTGTAACATTATTTATTACAGCATCTTTACATCCTGGTACACTAGTTGATATAACTGGTCTTCCAACTGCTGCTGATTCCATTAAAATTTTTGGGAATCCCTCTCTATAAGATGGTAATATAACAATTGTTGATTTTTTTATTAATAATTCTATCTTATTTTGATTTTTTAAATAATTTACTATTTTATTTTTTTTCCAACTCTCAACTACTGACTTTTTAATAGCAGATGGATTATCAAAATCTATATCTCCAACTAAAAAAAATTTTGCATTAAAGTTAATTTTTTTAAGATACTCTGCAGCTTTTATAAATTCAAATACACCTTTGTCTTCTATAATTCTAGCTGCCATTAAAATAGATTTTGAATTATTTAGAATTTTTGAAAATTTAAATCTTTCTAAATCGACGCCTGACCCATTAATCATTTTAATATTTTTTTTTTTTAACCCAGCATGATTAATTAAATAATCTCTATCATCTTTATTCTGGATAATTACTCTTAATCTTGGAAAAGTGAAAATTACTGTGTATAAAAGATTAAAAATACCTTGTCTAATTTTAAAAAAAAAACCTTTTTTTATAAACATTGATCCTAATCCAGTAATTGAGATTACCATTGAATTTACTGGAGAAATAAAAGAAATCAAACCACCAAAAATTATTGGTTTTAGAGAAATGAGATGTAAAATATCTGGTTTAATTTTAAACATTAAAAAAAAAATTTGAATGATTGGCACTATAAATTTAAATAAGTTAATTGTGTTTCGATTAAATTTAATATTATGCGTGTCAAAACCCATTTGAATTAGTTTTCTTTGATGAATAGTAAATTCTGTTGCAATATGAACCTCATAGCCATCTGCTAGAAGTTTTTGTGCAATTTCAATTCTGTGACTTAAAAAAAAACTATCTTTATTTACTAAAAATATTATTTTATTTTTCATTATTTTTTACCGTAAAAAATCTTTTGTGAGGAAAAAAAAATAGAATTAAATATAATCCTATTGATTGAACATGATGTCTTGAGGCAGTTCCCCAATTTACTGTAGATTGAGCATAAGTTATCTCCATTATTAGTAAAAATAACAGAGCGATATTAAAAATAGTTTTATTATCGAATTTTTTAAAAAATCTTAATATTGATATAAATATTATTGATATTCTCATAAAATTTTCAACTAAAAGAACTACATCTAACATATTAGAAACTCGAAAAATTGATGGTTGAATAAAGTAGTTTCCAATATTTTTGCTCGAATGAATCAAAAAGTTTATGAAGCTATATGTTGTTGAGGCAATATCATTTTTATCATAGTAACTTGCCCTATAACGAGTAGTTTCTATGAAATGACCTGATTGATAGGTTATTACTTGATCAAATAATGATTCTAGAATCTTTGATTGCTCCAAATAAAACACTAATGCGATTCCCATTATTATAATATAAAAAAGTTTTAGTCTAATTTGATTTTGTAAATAATACATAAGACATAAAATTAATAACATTACAGAACTAATAATATTCGCCCTGTGTAAACACATAAATAAAACAAAACTTACGACAATAAAAAATATATTAATTATATTTGAGTAAGAAAAAATTTTTTTGGTATTTAAAATATTTATAGATAATAAAAGAATTAAATTTACAAAACATAACATATATACCTCTCTAAGAGTAATAGATGTATAAACAATCGAAATTGGAAAAACAAAAGTGTAAATAAATAATGCTATTGACATTAAATTTCTTTTGATTTTTATTTTTATAAGAATATTTCTAAAAATAAGAGCACTGATAAGCCACACTATGCATGATAATATGGATCCCAAAAGTATACTATCTCCAAAAATGTTATATACGAATCCAAGAAATACTGAATAATACCAACCTATGCGATACCCATATCCTTCATTATTTAGATTAAAAATACCGGCTTCAGTAATAAAATTGCTATATGCAATTCCCTCTTGATGAAAAGACATGTAATCAAGTCCAACACCAGGTATGCCCCCTAGATATAAATGATTTATAGATAAGAAAACTCTAAATAAGAACCCAACAAAAATTATGATCATACCTTTTAATACTTATTAAGTTTATTGCTTAAATTTATATTCAATCAATTTTTTTTATAATAACAAAGGACATAAAATAATAAATAATACAATTTAAATTAAATTTGATGCCAAGATTAATTATTATTCATTTAATAATTCTAAAAATAATTCATTTTTTTTAAGTTTTTCAAAATTTCCAGTTTCTTTTATTAGTCCATCATTTAATAAATAAATACAATCTGCTGATTTACATAATTTTACATTGTGTGTTACCATAATTATAGTTCTGTTACTTGAAAGCTGTTTAAGCTGATCTGATATATATTTTTCAGCAATTCCATCCAGTGAAGCTGTCGCTTCATCTAATATTAATATTCCCTTATCTTGATAAAGTGCTCTCGCAATAGCAACTCGTTGTCGTTGACCTCCCGATAGCTTTATTCCTTTTTCACCAACAAATGAATTAATACCATTTGGGAGATTTTTCAAAAATTTGTTAACATAAGATAATTCAAGAGCAGTATTCAATCTTTGTTCATCTATAATATCTTTATCTTGATGCAAACAAATATTATTTTTAATTGTATCATCAAATAAAAAAATATTCTGCCCAACATATCCAATATTTTGATGCCAAGATTTATTGTTATTTTTACTTAAATTTTCTTTCCCAAGTTTAATTTCACCATTTTGTGGAAATATCAAACCCAGTATAAGATCAAGCAATGTAGATTTGCCAGATCCTGATGGACCCACTATAAAATTTAGAGAATTTTTCTTAATACTTAAATTAATTTTTTTTACTGCTTTTTTATTTGAGTCTTGATAAAAAAAAGAGACATCTTTAAATTTTATACAATCACTATCATCTAATTTTAATATTCTACCTTTGTTTTTATTTTCTAAATGATAATTTTTACTTGCATATAAATCATGTTTAATATTTAAAAGTGCCGGCATAGTACTTTTAATTTGAACAGCTCCGTAATAAATATTTTGAAAAATAGGCAGCAATTTATAACCTGCAAAAACAAATATAGCTATTGAAGGAAGTGCGGTGTTAAAATTTACTTCATTTGAATTTATTAAAAATACGATAAATAATAATATTAATGAAAATGCAAAAAATTCTAAAAGATTTCTTGGTATCAAACCAAAGAAATTTATTTTTGCTATATTATCTGCAAATTTAAGACCAGCTTTATTGAATTGATCATAATAATTTTTTTTGTTTCCATATAAAATTGTTTCTTTTATTCCATAAAAAGTTTCATTCAAAGTTTTAAGCATATTATTATTAAAAATACTTTGATGTTTTCCATAAATGTTAATTTTAATTTTAACTGACCAAAAAATTAATCCATAAATGAGTCCAAAGAAAATTAAACAAACGATAGAAATTTCAAGGTTATAAATCATTAAAAACAAAATAATTAAAGCACCTGTTAACACTTTTGAATTAGTGACCAAAAGATTAAAAATTAAATTTTGTGTAACTCTATTAGATTCATGCAAAACATTGTGAACATAAGTCGTGCTATTAGATTTTGAATGATACAACCACTCTTGTGAAATATAAAATTTAAATAAACTTACACGCAATGTGTTTCCTAAAATTTGTGAAAACATACTCAAGATATAAATTGTTAATGTTTGTAGAATTGTTGAAATCAATAAAAAACAAAATATTATAAATACTACAAACATCAAAAAACTTTCAAAAGATGAAAAATCTAAATAATTATACAATTTAGAAATAAGTTCATCTTTTTGATATATTATGTTTGGATTATTCAAAATTTGAACTAAAGGACCTATAGTAAAAATTGCAAGTATTTCAAATATTGAAGAACAAAGTATAAAAAATTGAGTTATCAAAATTTTATTTTTGGATTTTCGATCAAAAAAATTATAAAGATTAAAGAGTTCTCGAAACATTTAATTTAATTTAAACCAATTAATAGTTGAGCTAATACCCTCCTTAAAAGAAATTTTTGGGCGATATCCTATCGTTTTACTTATATTCTTAATACTTGATAAAGAATGTTTAATGTCACCTTTTCTAAAATTTTTATAAACTATCATGTGTTTAGAACTAGGTGTTTTAAAAGCAAAGTAAATTTCTTTGCAGAGTTTTATTAAACTTATTCTTGATCCAGTCCCAACATTAAATACATAATTTTTTTTTTTCAATTTTTTTACACCAGACAAAATATTTGCTTGCACAACATTATCTATTGGACAAAAATCTCTTGAGGTTTTTCCATCACCAAAAATAACAATCTTTTTTTTCATTTTTACATTATTAATCCATCGTGGAATTACAGCAGCATAATCTCCGTTAGGATTTTGCCGTTTACCGAATACATTAAAGTATCTAAGGCCAATAGTTTTGAAATTATAAAGTTGAAAAAATAGATCGGCATATTTTTCATTCACTTTTTTTGTTAAAGCATAGTTTGATAAAACTTTTCCAACTCTATTCTCTATTTTTGGAAGGTGTTTACTATCTCCATAAACTGAACTGCTAGAAGCATAAACAAAAGATTTAACATTATTATCTTTTGCAACACTTAAAATATTTAAAAAACAAGTTATATTGTCTTTATTTGTAGCAATCGGGTTTTTTATTGACTTAGGTATTGATCCTCTTGCCGCTTGATGTAACACAATATCTACATTTTTTATTATTTTTTGACAATTTTTTAAACTTGATAAATCCCCTTTAAAAAATTTAAAATTTTTCCATCTTTTATTGCCAACAATTTTATTTACACTTTTTAAATTTTCTTTAAATCCAGTGCTTAAATTATCTATTCCAACTACTTTTTGGTCCAAAAGAAGTAATTTTTCTAAAATATTTGAACCAATAAAGCCTGCAACGCCTGTAACAAGCCACAAATATTTTTTGTTTTTTAATATTGTTTCAATGTTATTATTTTCTTTCTTCATATTCTTAAGTGATTAAATTTTTCAGGGATTATATATTTAAGATCGTAAATAAAACCTTTTTTTGCAATGTTTTTTTTATATTTATTTTTTTGAGTAGTAAATTCTCTATGCTTAACTGCAAAAATTATTACATCAAATTTTTGGTTACCAACCTTATTAATAACATTGTATTTTTTAATAAATTTGTTACTCCAGAATTTACTGTATGGGTCATATGTTGATATTGAAAAGTTTTTATTTGAAAAGTATTTATATAAATTTAGTACTTTTGAATTTCTTATATCGGGACAGTTTTCTTTAAAAGTAAGTCCCATAATTAATATTTTTGGTTTTTTTATTTTTTTTTGATCAATTTTTTTTAATATTTCTTTAAAAATTAATAAAGGCATTTGATCATTTAAATTTCTTCCTGCAAGAATCAACTTTGGGTCATAGCCTATTTTTTTTGATTTATATGTGAGATAGTATGGGTCAACCCCTATGCAATGACCACCAACCAATCCTGGTCTAAATGAAATAAAATTCCATTTTGTTTCAGCAGCACGCAAAACCTGTTCTGTTGATATTTTCATTTTTTTAAATATTAAAGATAATTCATTAATAAAAGCTATATTCAAATCTCTTTGAGTATTTTCTATTACTTTTGCTGCTTCGGCAACTTTTATAGACTCTGCTTTATGTATTCCAGCTTTAATTATCAATGAATAAAGTTTAGCTATTTTATTTGATGTATTAGTGTTTGAGCCAGATGTGATTTTTACAATATCTTTAATTCTTTTTAGTTTATCTCCTGGATTAATTCGTTCAGGACTATATCCTAAGAATAAATTTTTATTAATTTTTAATCCAGATTTTTTTTCAAGTATTGGCCCACAGACTTCCTCTGTAGCTCCTGGAAAAACTGTTGACTCATAAATTACAATATCATTTTTTTTTAAAATACTCGAAACTAGATTTGATGCTTTAATTAAAGGAATTAAATTTGGTTTATTTTTTGAATCTACTGGTGTAGGTACTGTTATAATGAAAATTGTACATTTTTTTAAACTTTCTAAATTATGTGAAAATGAAATTTTATTTTTTTTTAAAAAGTCTTTTTTTGGAACCTCATTAGTGACATCAATTTTTTTTTTTAATTGATTAATTCTGTCAACATTAATATCAAAGCCCACAACATTTATTTTTTTTGAAAATTCTATAGCTAGAGGAAGGCCAACATAACCCATTCCTATCACTCCAATTTTTAGGTTATTAAAGTTCATATTATAGTAAAATTTCTATTTGTATTTGAGCAAATTGATTATAACAAAAAATTTATTAATTAAAGTTAATTATAAAAAAACCCTTTATTCTTCCTAAATTATAAAAAAAACTTGTCCGATTATAAGTCAATATTGAAAAAATTAAATTTAAAAAAATTAAAAAAGGCATCGTGAGATAAAAAAATATTGTTGTTTTAAAATATTTTTTAACTATCAATTTTTGAGCATAAGTAAAAAGAGATCCTTTATATAAAAGCTCTTTAAAATTTATATTTTTTATTTTTTTTTTAAGAATATCTATTTTGGCTTTATGAGCGACAAATAGTTTTGTATTTTTTTTTTTATCTAATGAAAAATCTACATCTTCAAATACAGACCAACTCCAGAATGGATATTGTCTGTTTTTTATTTTAGTATTTTTATCAACTTTCCAAGAACTTAGGCCACCCTTTAACCACATCACTTCAAAATCTTTTTTTGCATTAAAGTAATCGATATTCATACCATTTGCCAAAACCATTCCTTTAAGCTTAGAATCTCTTATTAAATGAGTCAGAAAACTAGTATCTTTTAAACGATTAACTTGATTCAAACCAACGCCAATTACAGATTTATCTGTTTTTTTCCAAAATTTATTTAACTCATGCAAACATTTGGCCCTTAATATTATCCTGTCATCTATCTGCAATATTATGTTTGTATCCTTTGATAAATTATTAATTGCTATGTTTCTCTGAAAAACTTGATTTTTTATTTTAGAAGTAAATTTTTTTATTTTTATTTTATTATCAAAATTTAAATCCTGTAAAATATAATTATTTGAAACTATTATAATTTCTTTTGGCTTAAAATTTTGATTATTTATAGATCTGATCGTTTTTAATAAATTTTGACTATAATTCCTAGCAGTAATTACTATGCTTATTTTAATATCCATTATTTATTAATCTATAATCTTTTAAGAAAGATTGTATTTGATAATTAAGTTTGAGTTTTGATACGTATCTTTTGTATTTTTTTTTTATTTTTTTATTATTTAAGCACATATTTTTTGGCCTCATTACAAAGTTTTTTGTAGAAAAACTATTAGGATAAATTTTGTTATTTTTTACAAAACTTTTTATTAATTTAACTCCAAAATTAAATTTTGAAGTACATTCGTCAGATGAAATATTAAATATTCCTCGAGCATTATCTCTTATTAGTAAATTTATAAAAAAAACTAAATTTGGAATATACATTGGAGAAAAAAATATATCATTCCACAAGAATGACTTCTTATTTAATTTCTGCTGAAGTATTAATTTATCAGAAAAAGTTTGGTTTTTTTTATTACCAAATCCAAAAAAATTAGTTCGTATAATTAAACTTTTTTTATATTTTAATAGTAAATTTTCAGCTTTTATTTTTGTTTTTGAGTAAATATTAACTGGTTTACATTTGCTTTTTTCTCCATACTTTCCTCTAAGTTTTCCATCAAAGAGCATGTCTGTTGATATATGAACTAATGGTATATTTAATCTTTTTGAAACTTTACATAACTTTGATGGTATCAGGTAATTAGCATTTATAGCTTTTTTTTTGTTTGACTCGCACAATTCTATATTAGTTAGAGCAATACAATTAATTATCACTGATACTTTATTTTTTTTTGAAAAATCTGTAATATTATTTTGATGGTTTAAATTTAACTTAATCTTTTGTAGATTTTTGTGATTTAACAAAAGCTTTGTTGAATTTTCGTTAGCAAAAACTTTATTATTTTGTATTAGATTTCTAATCCAATATTTCCCTAATTTTCCAGTTCCTCCAAAAAAAAGAATGTTTTTCACTTAAATCATTTTATAAGATTAATATCATAAACTTAATATTTTATATAAAGTTGTTATTTTTTTAATCAATAGATTTAATTAGAATATCTGTATTAAGTTTTTTAAAATACAGATTTGCATATTTTTGGGTCTTGTGGAGTTTTTTTCTAAATTCTGTGCTATGTTTACTTTTATTAATCTTTTTTAGTAAATTTAACAATGTTAATGGGTTTTTAACTATAAGATTATTTATTTTATAAAATGGATCTAGTGAAAATTCATTTTTTGTATTTTTATAATTAATTGGAATTAAACCATTCATAATAGCATAGATACTAACACTGCTCCCTGAATACAGAATATAGTTACTCTTAATAAAATCTTTTTTAATGTCACTCTCTTTAGAAATAAAAATATTTTTATTAAGAATAATTTTTTTAAAATCTCTTTTAATATCAATAAGTGGATGAGTTCTAAAAATAAAAGTGATATTTTGATTATCTAATAATTTATTATTTATCAGTTTTAACATTTCAATAGTTTCTGAAAATAAACCTTCCGGACATACCAAGATAGTTATCTTTTTTTTATTTTTAGAGCTTTGGGAATATTTTTTTTTAAATAAAATTTTATTTTTACCCAGAGTTTGAATATTTGTGTGAGGAGAATTGGACTTAAGATCTTGTTTTGCAATATCTCCAGATGTTAAAACAACATCTGGTTGGTATTTTTGATTAAATCTATAATATATACTATTTTTGTATTCTCTTATTACTGAAAAAAAATAACCAAAAGATTTTATTTTCTTATTTTTACAATAATTAAAAATAATTTTTTCGTAAGAGTGTCCCTCATAAGTTGTTACAACATTTTTTAAATTATTACTTTTATTAAGTATATGTAAAATTCTATTACTTATTTTATATGTAAACCTTGAGCTTAAAAAAAAATTATAGTTAAATGAATGATTAATTTTATTTGCTTTTATATATTCTTTATAATTAATAAAATTGGTAAATTTAAATTTCACAAAATTAAAAGTTATAATGCATATAATCCAAACATCTGATAGTGCATTAAAACTATTGTTTACATAAACTCTGTTAATTTCTGAATTTTTAAATTTTTTTTGGATATCTTCTAATTTTTCATCTGTATGATTAATTAATAATAAATAAAAAGGAATTTTAATATTTAATTTTTTGAACAAACTTCCATAATAAAAATCAAAATTTTTATCATTAATCTTGTTTCCAACATAATGGGATACAAAACAAATTTTAGCTTTTTTAACCATGAAAATATTATCACATAAATAACTCTTACCAAATAGACTCTTAAAAAAACTAAATTTAATTTTTATTATTGAGATTTTATCTTTTCTGAGATCTTTTTTAAAAAGACTAGGAATATAATATAAAAAATTATTATTAATTTTTATTAGTGTTGAATTTAATCTTGTAAAATATTTTTTATATTTTAAATTTTTTTTATTCATAAAAATATTTTTTATATTAATTAAATATACATTTTAAAACTCGATAAAATATTAATTTAGTAAATATATAATAAAGCGTTAATTTTTATATAAAACTTATTTTTTTTTGGGAGAATATTCAGTTAAAATAAAATCTTTATCAGTACCCAACATATGATTAATTGTTGCTTCATTATCATTTGTCCAAACCATTACTTCAGGATCCTCGTATAAAAAATCACAATTTTTACAGTAATCAACTTTATCAAATTCTTTATTAGTATGAGCTTCGATCAGTTTTTTATACGGCTCATCTTGATAAATTTCTTCTAAAGATTGATTGTCCATATGTCCTAAAATACTTTTTTCTTCATTTGGAGGTCCTAATGTTTGACAACATGGCACCAAGGCTCCTGTTCTTCCCTCTTTTCCACCTGCTCTAATTGTTATTTCTGGTGCAAAGGGTCTTCCACAAGATCTTCTATCTGTTTTTTTTCTAGGATTAGTGTTGTCATAATTACCACTCCAATTATGCATCTTCCAAATATAAGCAAGACTTCCAACTTTATTTATCAAATTTTTTTGATACTCAAGAATTTCATATTCTATTTGCTTGTTATCTGTTATGAGATGATAAGTACTAACACTACAATTTTTATTATTTGATTTTATATAATTCTGCATCTCTATTAAATTTGAAGTTATTAAATCAAAATTATCAACATCCATCCATTTTTTATACTTCTCTCTATTGTACCCTATCACACTAATTCTGATAAAATCTATTCCAGCATCAATTACATCTCTCATAAACTGTCCGTTGAGTCTTGCGCCATTACAATACATAAAACATTTTAAATTTTTTTCTTTAACAGCCTTAATATATTCTGGAAGGTCTTTTGCCATAGTTGGTTCTCCACTACCTTCAAGATTAATTTGGGGATTTCCATATTTTGGGACTAAATCGTCTAAAATTTTTTTAAATTTTATTAAAGGCATTTTTCTTGTAAAATTTTTACCTCTTCCTGGATTTGATTGCGGACACATTTGACATGTGTAATTACATCCACCAAATACTTCCATTACAATTCTTTTTAATTTTAAATCATTAATATTTTTCATTTTTTAATTCTAATATTTTTGTAAAAATTATTTAATAGCCAAAAAACCTTGAAAACTATAATATTTAAATACAGTAACAAAATCTTTAAAACCCGCTCTTTTTAAAAAATTAAAATTCTCTTTTTCTGTAAATGGTTCTAAGTAACCCCTGATAGATTTAGACTTATCCAGAATTTCTTTTTCTGAAAATCCAACATCAGATTTATATTCATTATATAATTGTGTAAAAATATCCTGAAATCTAGCATCAGGTCCTCTTGTTTTTTCAAAAAAAATAAAACCACCACCATGATTTAAAGACCTAAATACCTTATCAAAAACCAGTTGTCTTTTTTTGGGAGGTATAAATTGTATAAAATAGTTTGATACTATTAGGTCACTTTTTTTTATTTTCTTAGTTATTACATCTCCATACATAAATTTTATTTTTTTATACGTATTATTGTTGGACAGTTTTTTGGCTTTAACAATCATGTCTTTAGACAGATCAATTCCATATAAATTGAATTTTTTATTCAAGTTACCATCAATGATTGATCGTGAGGCAAGACCAGTCGAGCACCCAAAATCATAAACATTTGAATTTTCAGATATAAAAAAAGTGCTAAGTTTTGATATCAATTTATGAGATTCTAAAAAAAAAGGAATCGATTTAGTAATATGTTCCTCAAAGTATTTGACCGTTCCTCCTTTGAAGCTAAAACCACCTGTACCAGTAGTTTTTATTTTATTTCCTACATTTAATTTTTTCATCAGTAATTATTTTATATCAATTTAAAATCTATCATACAATTTTTGAATTTTTTAAATGTAATTCAAATGATTGTGACCCATATGGTCTTTTAGAAATTCTTCCAAATATATTTCTCTTACTTATGCTGTAATTATGTATAGGAAATACATCAAGATATTCAATTTTAAAATCTGTTTTTAGATAATTGGTAATATTTATCTTATTTTTGTAAGTTCTTTCAAAAAAAGGTGAGGATACAAACCTATTACATAAATAAATATTTTTAGAATTATTTACGACTTTACTATTATAAAAATCACTAAACTCCTCATCTTTCATCTCTCCAAAACTAAAAAAATTAGTAACTAGATCATAACCACTTTGATCTAAATGAAAAAAATCACTAGAATTTATGTATACAATCGAACCTTTAGAAACGTCTTTAAAATCATTTTTGTTATTTGGATTTAATATTGAATGGTTATTTTCAGGAAATATACTTTTTAAATATACATAGCTTCTCAATAACTGATGATTAAAATCAACCATAAAAATAGTAACACCAGGATAAATCTTTTTTATAATACTTTGTAATCCACCATAATATGATCCTATATCGAGCCAACTGCTTTCATTATTTAATAAATCTTTCTTTAACTTATTTGCTATATATAAATATCTCGACCATCTAGGTGTTGTTGAAATATTTTTTTCTAAAAAAAAATAATCATCAAAAAAAGGGTTTTTGTGTGCTGGAAAACTTGACAAAAGTTCGTTGGCTCCAGTCATTTTTAATATTTCATAGTCATCTAAACTAAGATTTGTATCATAAGTTTGATGAATCATTCGCCCCGAAAAATACTTAATCAATTTTATTAAACTCTTTTTAAATCCAATATTTTTAAAATAATTATATGAAAATTGCATAGGGACCCCATAATCTCCTTGCATCTTCCAATTAATTAAGTTCTTAGCTAACAAATCAATATTATTTTGATAACCTTTGTTAAATTCTTCTATTATTTTTTTGTGTTTTACATCTAAATTTTTATTCTCTAAATCTCTTGTCCAGAAATTTTCACAATTTTCAATAAACTCCACAGTTAATTTTTTAGTTAATTTTTGATTTTTACCCATTAATCTAAATTATAATTTAACATTTTTTTTGAACCTATACTTTGAATAGAATACTTATAGTTACTAATTTTGTATTTTTTATAGATAAATGCAATTTTATCTATATAAATTTGAATAATTTTCTTATTAATATACAACAAAAATTATTATAATTTATATTCTTAATAGTAAATGAATAAAATATCTTTATCAGATTTTGGATACAACATATTGCAATTAGAAACGGTTGCAGGATGTAATATGGCATGTAGTTTTTGCCCTTATCCATTAAAAGAAGATAAATTAAGCACTTTAGATATAAATAAAATTAAAAATTTACTTTTAGAAATTGATCCTAAAGATCCAAAGTTTAAATACTTAACTTTATCTCAATTTAACGAACCTTTTTTAGATAGTAGAATTGGAGAAATATTACATTATGCAAAAAATCTAGGATTTAAAATATTATTTATAACAAACGGACTACTATTAAATAAAAAAAAAAATATTGAATTGCTGAAAGAAATAGCCCCAGAAATGAAAATATCTTTACAAATTTTAGATAAGCAATTTCTAACTGAAACACGTGGTTTAAATTTAGAGTTTGATAAATATTTAGATACTATTGTTAATTTTTGTAATCAGGTTAAAAATTCAGACATAAATATTAGTATAGATATTGGATGTAATTTTAATTCTAATCAATTAAAATTAATGACAAAAAAAATATTAGGTCTTCAAATTGGAGACCCTAGTGTTCCGGATACTATTAAGGAAGTAACTTCATTATTTTCAAAATACCTTAATAAATTTGAAAATACTTTAAATGAAAGAAATGATTTAATTGATAGAAGTCATTTTGATGCTAATTATTTAAATCAGGATGGATACAAACTGTATAATAATATAACATTAAAGGTAAAGTCGTTTTCTTATGGTAGAAAAATTCAAGATTTTTTTCCAATAAATGATAACTTCACTTGCAATTCTCAAATACTTGGTATTTTAGCTGATGGAAATGTTGTTCCATGTTGTTTGGCATATGATGAAAGATTATCATTAGGTAGCATCCATCATAAAAATTTGCTTACTATTTTAAAAGATAATCAGTTTCTTAAAAATTTAAGAAAAAAAGGTGGTGAGAAACATGAATTATGTAAAAAATGCTATGGAGAACCTACTAAAAGAGGAGTTCTAACAAGAAATATAATTAATTATATTTCAAAATAATTTATTTTATACATTGTTATAATTATAATTTTTTATATTTTTCAGTTATAATATCTAAGTCTAAAGGAATACTTTTTCTATTTATTTTATATTTTTTATAAACAAATGGTATTTTGTCTATATAATTTTGAAAAATTTCCCTCGGTAAGAATAAACTAAAAAATTTATTTTTAATCCTAAGAAGTAATTTATCTGACCTAACTATTTTATGTCTAAAAAACTCATCAATTTTTTTTACTGGGTATAAATTATTAAGAAAAAAAATGGTTTTTACAGCTGTTTTTGATAATGACTTATTCCATTTTTTTTTTTTAAATTTAATTTTTAATTTTTTATAAGTGGTATTTTCAATTTTAAATAGTTGCCTGACAAACAATAATTCATTTAAATCTTCATATTTTTCAACAATCACCATGTTGAAGTAGCTTTTTTAAAGATTAATTAACCACATATAATCAAAATTATATAGATTATATCTATTATCTATTTTTTTATTTGAAAACTATTTATAAAAAAATCTTTTTCATCAATTAAATTAAGCTCTTGTATTGATTGAATATAAAGAGAATTTAGAAAATTATACGGATCTCTTAAAACAATAAGAATACAGGTATTCTTGTCAAAATTTTTTTTCATTATTTCAAAAGATTTTTCTATAGTATTGAACTGATAATTTTTAGAAAAAAGAGCTTCACTACTTATAATAAATTCACTAGGCAAAGACTTATCAAATTTAACTTTATTTTCTAAAATATGGAAAAAATTTTTATTGTTTTTAATACCTAAATTTTTATATAAATTAATATACTCAATTCCTAAAATCTTAGATAATTCAGGAAATATTTCTTGCTGAAGTACTGTTGACCCTGACTTTGGTAGACCAATATG
>Ga0209425_10002705_pt1 | contig 19459 bp, 18 predicted proteins | sample COG_05_FD_184749 | JGI IMG/M metagenome (GOLD analysis project Ga0209425, IMG submission 184749) | Pelagic Microbial community sample from North Sea - COGITO 998_met_05 (SPAdes) (version 2) | ecosystem: Environmental > Aquatic > Marine > Neritic zone/Coastal water | place: Helgoland, sampling...
CGGGTCGGCGCGGCCCGACCCACCGCCGGCGTATTCGTAAATCGGGGTGGTCCAAGAGGCGGGTCTCACCTTCCGGGCGTCGAATCTCGAAGCGACCAGCGCACGCCGGCGCGGCGACCGCCGCGCTGAGTGCCACGGCAGCCATGTTTGACTGTTACGCGAGTGTTTGGTGACGACGGCGACGTGAGACGTCGCTCGCGCGCTTGCGTAGTGCCCGTTCTCCGAGGACACCCCGTCTTATCAGGGAACCGGCTTTCTCCCGAGTGCCGAACGAGTCCTTCTGGTTAGAGGCTCTCCTTCGCCTGTTGGCCAATAATCTGCTTTCGCTTTTTATCTTCGATCTGCGATTATTCCTTCCGATTGACGATCGTATTGTGTATGACTCCCCCGACGTTTCCCACCCTGATTTGACCTGAGCGAAAGCAGCCGGGAGTCTTCACGTCCGTGGGCCCTGCGAGGTCCCAAGGGATCGAAAATTCAAAGCGACCGAAATCTGCGTGCCCGCGTGTGACATCGGCGCCGTCCGATTGGTCCGCAGGATCCGCTGTCCTACGAAGCATTTCTCTTTTTGCGGGGTCAATCGACGAGTCTCCAAACCTCGGGCCGGAAAAGCTGCACGCGCGGGAAAGAGGCGGGTCTGTGGTTTTTTCCAGTCTTCACGAAGTCTCCGTGTCCGTCATGAAACTGTTCCCAGTTGTCGCGCGTGCGGAGACGGGTGCGGACCGGCGATGGGAGGATGGACCCCCGCGCTCGTCTGCGCATCACTGGCGCTGTTCATCGCCGCGGGCGTGTGCGAGGTTGGCGGGGGCTGGCTCGTGTGGCAGTCCCTACGAGAGGTGCGTGCGAGCCATCCGTCCCGTCCGGTGCCGACCAAACTGTTCCGCTGACGACGCTTTCTTTGCAGGGCAAACCGTGGTGGTGGGGTCTGTGCGGGTCCGTAGTGCTCGTGGTGTACGGGTTCATACCGTGCATGCAGCCCATGAGCGACTTTGGCAGGGTGTACGCGGTGTACGGAGGCTTCTTCATCGCGCTATCGTACCTGTGGGGTGAGCACCCACGACGACGAAATCCCAAATCCAAAACTCACCCTCACCATCCGACTGACTCGCCACCGCCAAACTCATCGCCGCAGGGTACGGACTGGACGGATTCAAGCCAGACATGGGTGACGTGGTCGGGAGTGCGGTGTGTGCGATTGGGGTGCTCATCGTGATGCTGTGGCCGAGGGACGGCGGGGGACTCGAGGCGGATGGCGACGCGCCAATCGCGAAGAGTCTCAGGCGACTGCTGGCCGCGTAGCGAACGCTTCAGTCCTTCGACGTGTATTAGATTGTCGTATTTCAACGGGTTCAAGCCTCAGACCCGGGGGCTTCCTTGCCCCACATCTCCTTGTACCTGTCCTGCGCCGCGCGTATCGCCGCCTTTGCCTCCGCCAGCCCGCTCCGAAGCGCCTCGCTCTCGGGCTCCACGCCGAGGCCCGCCAGGTACGCCTTCACGGCCTCGCCGCCCTGACCCAGACCCGTCAGCGCCGCGCCCTTCCGCCCGTACCCTTTGCCCCACTTCGGCGCCAGTCGCACGCACCGCTCCGCGTCGGCCAGACCCTCCTCGTACTTCCCAAGCGCGGTGTACGCCGCCGACCTGTTGCTGAACAGCACGTGGTTCTGCTTGTCCATGCGAATCGCCATCGTGAACTGCTTCACCGCTTTGGGGTAGTCCCCGGCCGAGAACGCCGCGTTACCCTTCTGCTTAGCCTCCGCGGACATCTTAGCGAGCTTGGCGGTCTTGGCATCCTCGTCGTCGCTGCTGGAAGAGTCGTCGGCGGCGGCGGCGGGGACTCCGCTTTGAGCCGGGGCTGATCGAGGGGGCGCGCGGGGGGATCGAGATGGCGCGCGGGTCCGGGCCTCGGTCTCGTACGCATCACCGGCGACCTTGTGCGAGGTGGTCGCGCCGTTTGACGTCGCGTTTTGACCGTTTTGTCCACCCCCGGACCCGATCGGCGACCCCAAAATCGCGGCCAGCGCGGCGTGGCCCCGCGACCTCGCCGCGTCACCCGCCCTTTCCCCGTTCTCGTCCTTAACCCCCGGATCCGCGCCGTGTCTCGCCAACGCGAGCACCGCGTCCATCTGACCGTTCGCGGCGGCGGCGTGAAGCGGCGTCGCACCCTCCGAGTTGACCGCGTTGGGATCCGACCCCGCCTCTGTTAAGAGCCACGCGACTGTCCCCGACTCGCCCCGGGCGCACGCCCAGTGCAGCGCGGTGTGACCGATGCCGGTGCCCCTCGCGTGCAACAGCGCGGGGCACGTCTCGAGCATGGCCCGCATGGTGCCCACCTGCCCGTCCTTCGCGGCGTCGCACCACCGCTTGACCGTCGGACGATCCACGTCGCTCGGGTAGGAAGCAAACGGCGGCTTCGGGATCCACGCGGGGACGTCGGAAGATGAATCGTCGGGCGCCGTACCCGTGGTGGCCTCACGCTCAGCGGCAGCCTTCTTAGCCTTGGCCTTTTCTTTTTTCTTCTTGTTCCGCGCGGCGTTGGCGCCCGGCGCGGGGGAAGATGGCTCGTCGTCCTCCTCTTCCTCCTCGTCGCCCCGGGTAGTCGCTGCGGCGGCGGATCCGAAAAAGCCGGGAGGGAAGGGCGCACCGGCTCCGACCCCGCCGCGTCCACCGCGACCGCGACGATGACCGCCTTTGTGCGCGCCTCTCCGCCTCGGGTCCCTGCCTCCCGCGCCCCCGCGTCGGTCGCCGCCGCCGCCGCCGAGCCCGAACCCGCCAAACTCGCTCGCCAGATCATCCGCCCCGCCCCCGCCGCCGCCCATGCCCGCCATCATCGCGCGGCGCATCTCGCCACTCGGGTCGTTCTCCAGCATCTCCAGCAGCGCCGCAGCCTCCTCCCCGGCGGCACCTCCCGCCCTGGCGTCCTCGCGGAGCATATTCTCGAACGCGCCGGGGCCCATGGCGGCGAACATCCGTTCCAATTCTTCGTCGTCGGGCATCGATTGCGTCGTATCCCCGCCGAAGAACGATGCGGGGGGAAACCCGGGGAACCCCGCGGACGCGCCGGGGAACGGGGCACCCCCGGGGAAGCCGCCCCGGCCGCCCCCGCGCCCCCCGCGCCGCGAGGATCCCGACCCCGGCCCGGGTCCCCGTCGCGAGCTTCTCGCGCCGCGGGATCGAGCCGATCGTCCGGCGTCCCCTCCGGGCTCGTACTCCTCCCACTCGTCGTCGTCGTCGTCGTCCGCGCCGAAGCCGAAAGGACCGCCCGCCGCGTCGCCGCCGCCCATCATCGCGGCGAGCGCGTCCGGTCCGCCATTCTCCAGGAGTTCCTCCACCGCGGGCGGCATGTGAAAGTCGGTGCTGAACTTCATGCCTGGTGGAAACGTGCCGGGCGGGAAGAGCTCTTTCGGGAAGGGAAAGGGCGGCATGTGCTCGAGGTCATCCTCGTGGATACCTGCGCGCGTCGATCGATCGGGCGTGGGACGGGGATCGTGAGGTCAGGGTCGAGCGGAGGGGCTTCGCGTCGGCGGGGGTTGGGGAAAGATCTTGACGATATATATGGAGTCTCGCGGGTCGTGGGCCGTGCGTGCGCGCGTACCTTCGAGCATGTCCGCGATGGACAACCCGCCGAGCATCTCGCTCATCATCACCTGGAACATTCCGACGAAGTCCTCGGCGCTGACGTCCATGTCCTCCACGTCACCGGTCTTGTCGTAGTACTCTCGCTTCTTGACGTCGCTGAGCACCGAGTACGCCTTGCTGATCTCCTTGAACCTCTCCTGCGCGGCGGTGTCGCCCTGGTTCTTGTCGGGGTGCCATCGCAGCGCGAGCTTGCGGTATTCGCGCTTGATGTCCGCGGCCGTCGCGGTGGCTTTCTCCAGGCCGAGGACGGCGTAGAGGTCCACCCCGGGCGCCGCCTCCTCGTCCTCCATGGTGCTGGCGCGATGAAAAATGGAGCCAGCCCCGCCTGGAACGTCGGCCTTTTGTCAGATTTTCAAATTCATCCACACTTCGAGCCGAGCCACGCAGCCTCGTGGACCCCGAGAGGATCGAAAGGCTACCATGGACGTCAGCCCCGAGGCTCTGAGCGAGCTCAAACAGGCGAGTCCCGACGCCCACGTCCCCGTTCGCGCCCCTCAGACGCCCCGCGCGCCCCCCGCCCTTTTCAAATCTCGCTGACAAAAAGTACAACCTCCCACATCCCCGACGCAGGCGCTGACCGCGTCGCTGGAGCGCAAGGGCGTGCTCGCCAAGGTCAAGGCTGAGCTCAGGGCGCACGTGTTCGAGGCTGTGCAGCAGAAAGACGGCGCGTCGAAGCCGAAGAGGTCCGTCGGCGACCTGCCCCGCGGCGCTCTCATGGCGTCGCTCGTCGCAGAGTACCTCGAGTGGTCGGGATGCGACTACGCCGCGCGCGTGTTCGCCGCGGAGAGCGGCGACGGCGCCGGATCGAACAAACCGAGGGACGCGCTAGCGAGGGAACTCGGCTTACGGGACGCCGCGCCCGACGCGCCCTTGCTCCACGCGCTCCTTCAACAACGCGCGGGCGGCGGACTCGGCGGCGGGCTTCCGACGCTCGCACTCGGCGGGGGCGCGACGGCGGTGCCGCCGCTCCCCTCGCTCGCCGCCATCAAGCGCCCCACGAGCGGCGCGGTGACCATGTCCGACGACGACGATTCCGCGGAGATCGAGGAGGACATCTCGCTGGCGGCGTCCGATCTGTCCACTGGGGGCAGGTCGCCCCGCGGCTACGTCCCGGGTCTCAGTCCGCGCGAAGGGCCGATGCCCGCGGGGACGTTCGACGCCGCGGACGTGAGCGGTAGCATCGACGGGATGGACGAGACGGTGGACGTGGTGGAGGGGATCGAGGGGGGCGGCGGAGACGGCGACGGGGGACGGCCCAAGACCGCCAAGGGTGGCCGCAGGCGGTGATTGGCGCTCCGAGTCTGGTTTTTAGCGCAAATGTTTATTAGACTTGACGCGCCTAGCGAGCTAAGGCACCGCACTGCGGCGACGCGAGACTCCTATAGAATACCTCGAGCCTCTTCACCCTCTTGATTCTTCACCCTCTTGATTTACTTCTTCTTGCCGAAGAGGCCGAAGAGGCCGCCGCCGGTTTTCTTCTCGCGGCCGGCGAAGGGATCCTTGATGGAGGGAGGAGCGGACTTCTTGATGAGCTTGGAGGAGCCGCCCACGGTCTTGTTGAGGGCGGTGTACTTGGCCTGGTTGGCCTTGCGGGCAGCCTCCTTCTTCTTCGCGAGCTCGGCGGCGGCCTTCTTGGCCTTGGCGGCGGCCTCCTTGTTCTTCTTGGCGAGGTCCTTGGCCTTCTGCGCGGCGGCGGCGGCCTTCTTGCGGTCAGCCTCCTGCTTCGCCTTCATCGCCTTGCGGCGGGCATCGGTGTCGATGGTCTTGCCCGCGGAGACGGAGAAACCGGCGTTGGCCTTGGCCTTGAAAGCCTGTCGTTTAGTTGGGGGAACGGGTGTGGGCGGGCGTCAGCGAGTGTTTGCAGGAGGGAATTTGGAGCTTTCCGCGTATCAGATGCGGATAAATATCCGACGCGCTCGGGTCGATGGAGGTCGCGCGCGCGCCCGAACGGTCCGGACGGATCCCAACCACGGACACGCGAGGAAGGAGATCGAATCCTTCGAGGTGACCGGCCGTTCTCTCGCGTCTCTCGCGTCCTCGCCGCGTCCTCCGGGCGGCGCGCTCCCTCGCCGTCGCGAGCCTTGCGGGGGTTTGGCATCGATGTTCTAATCCAACGCCCGATCGGGCGTTTCCGGGGACGCGCGCGGGTCGGTGGCGGGGCTCGGGTGTGATTCGTATCGGGCGCGTACCGAGGCCTTGAGCGCGGTGGGCGCGGCGAGCTTGGAGGTGAGGGCGGTGGCGAACATGGTTACTTGCGAGTGACGAAGTGTGCCCGTCGGGCGGTTCGGTTGGGGCGTTCCAAGGCCCGGGCCGGCATCAGAGTAGTCAGTCGGCTCCACTGGGCACACTCGAGGGCGTTGATTGGTCCAGCCGGCAATTTGCGGATTCTCGCCACAGAATGAAAATCCACCGGTTCGGGTCGCCACATCTGACTGCCCATCACCCAGGAAACGATGTCAATTAATTAATTACCGCCCCGGCTATGCGCTTTTGTACAGAAAAGCAATCACAAACTTTGCCCGTCCACAAAAGTGGTGTTTGCTCCTCAAAAAGAAGGAACTCCCACCCACCCCACCACTGGCCCGATGCAGAGCCCGTCGATGACCGCCGCGGCGTTCGCCGCGTCGCTGGGACTCCTCGCGGTGTCCCATCGAAGGTGCGGCAGGCTCGCGTCGCGGCTGCAAAGCCTGGATCGCACCGCGCGCCGCGTCCCTTCGTCGTTCGCGCCCCGAGCGTCGTCGTCGTCGTCGTCGTCGTCGGGCGCGAGGGTCCCCGCGCCCGTCGCGCCCCCGTGCCTCGACGAGCGCTCGTCGCTCCCGTCCAAGGTCAAGGTCGCGCTCTGTCAGCTCCCGGTCGGCGAGGACAAACGGCTGAACATCGCGAACGCGCGCGCCGCCATCGAGGACGCCGCGAAGGACGGAGCCGCGCTCGTCGTCCTCCCCGAGATGTGGAACTGCCCGTACAGCAACGACTCGTTCGCGGTGTACGCCGAGACCATAGGACCCGCGCCCGGTCGTTGGACCGGCGGCGGGACCCACACGAACGGCGCCGGGACCGGGAAAGGGGTCACGAACGACGACGACGACGACGACGACGAGGACGAGGAGGCGGAATCGGTGGCGATGCTCTCGGAGGTTGCGGCCAAGCTGAAAGTCGTCCTCGTCGGCGGCAGCATCCCGGAGCGGTGCGCGACGACCGGCGCGCTGTACAACACGTGCTGCGTGTTCGACTCCGACGGGACGTTGCTCGGGAAGCACCGAAAGACCCACCTATTCGACATAGACATCCCCGGGGAGATCACGTTCAAGGAGAGCGACACCCTTCGCCCGGGGACGGAGCTCACCGTCGTGGACACCGCGGTCGGCCGAGTGGGCGTCGGGATCTGTTTCGATATCAGGTTCCCGGAACTGGCGATGGCGTGCGCGAACAGGGGCGCGGCGATCATGGTGTACCCCGGGGCGTTCAACACGGTCACCGGGCCGATTCACTGGGAGCTGCTGCAGCGCGCGAGGGCGGTTGATAACCAGATGTTCGTGCTGACGTGTTCGCCGGCGAGGGTACCGGGCGCGGCGTACCAGGCGTGGGGGCACAGCACCGCGGTGGGGCCGTGGGCGGAGATCATCGGCACGACGGATGAGAAACCCGGGCGTGTGACGTGCGAGCTGGACATGGAGCAGGTCCGGATCAGGAGGAGGAACATGCCGCTGGAGAAACAGCGCCGCGGGGATGTGTACCAACTTCGCGACGTCGGCGCCGCCACGTAGGCATCCTCCATCTAGCTAGCCAGGACGCCGGGGGTGTCACGATAGCGGATTGAGTGTTAGCATCACGATAGCGGGGTGAGTGTTGGCATAAAGCGTCGTTAAATTATTATTGATAATGTTAAGGGTGGGAGCATATTAGAGCAACACTGCAACGTACAGTCGCGTATTATGATTTGCCCGGGTGCGGCGGGGGCTCGAGCGTGTCGCTCCCCCGAAGCTTCGAGTGTGTGGGCGCTGCGCTGCATCCGCTTATTATTTGCAAGGGTGAAAGCGTCGTCTGCGTGTTGGACGCGCGACGCTTGGATGATATTTTGTCATCTTATAGAGTCCCGTCGCCTCGGTATTACGCGGCGGTGACGGGCTTCTTGAAGACGTCGTTGTTGGCGACGGGCTCCTTGGACTGGAAGTGGAGCTGGGACACGACGTTGGGGTACATCACGATGGCGCCGAAGAAATCTTCAAACATGTTGCCGTAGATGTTGTGCTGGGTCCTGACAGCGCCGCGGAGGAAGGTGAGCTGGAACGCCATGAACATGTAGAACGTCCAGCCGATCCACGCGTAGTCGGAATCGGCGCCGGACACGATCAGGAAGACGAGCCAGAGGATGAAGAACGAAAAGTTGATGCCGGCGTGGAGCTTGGCCAGGACGGCACCCTCGCCAAAGACGCTCTCGCAAACCTTGAACACGCCGACGAAGGGCGCGAAGATGGACTGCGCGTAGTTGGTGAGGCGCTCGGCGACGGTGTAGCGAGCGGTGGAGGCGGTGTCGGCGGGACCAGTCTTGTACCCGTCGAAGATGTCGAGGGTGCCGGTGGAGAACAGGTTCGCGTGGCAGATATCCACGTCGCCGCTGTCAATCTTGAGAGCGCGCCAGATGGAGGTGCACATGAAGCAGATAGCCACCGTGAAAGGCAGACCCGCGACGATGGAGACAGCCTGGACGGCGCCGAGGGCGTTCTGGCCAGCGTTGTAGCCCGCGCGAAGGAGCGCGATGGCGACGGCGCCCTCGGTCCAGCACCAGAAAACCTTCTGGCCGATGGGGGGGTTGGCGAGGCCGTTGGCGGAGATGACGTCATCGACGTAGGAGCCAGAGTCGGAGGAGGTGATGAAGTAGAGGGTGATGCCGATGAGGAGGAGACCCCAGAGGAACTCCTTGACCTCCTTGTAGGGCGCCATCAAGTCGAGCATGGGGTAACTGCGGCAGGCCAAAGCATAGTAGCCGTCGTTGGCGAGGGCAATCGCGGCGGCGGAGGTGGGCACGCCGTTGGTGTAGCCCCATGCGCCAGCGCCGGTACAACCATCTCCGACGCATGCGCAACTGTTGGAGCCGTCGCCGGGGGTGCCGTCTCCGAGGACGAGCTCCGCGACGCGCTGCATCTTGATGCCGAGGGAACCCCAGACGCCGAGCCAGAGGAAGGAGAAGAGAGTGGGGGCGACGAACGCTCCAACCACAACCTGGCGGATGGTGCGACCGCGGGAGATGCGCGCGATGAACATGCCGACGAAGGGGGCCCAGGAGACCCACCAGCCCCAGTAGAAGATGGTCCACCAGTCCATCATATCCTTACCGTTACCTTCACCGTAAGTTTCGACGTAGTCGTAAGGATGGATAGTGGAATTAGCGTCAGTCCTCAGCGCGGCGGCGTTGGCCATGATGTCCCTGATGGGACCCACCCAAGTGCCGTCGGGCTTGGAAGACTTGTTGGAGCCCCAGAAGAGGTTGCTGGTGCCAAACTCGATACCGAGCTGCTCCCAGGTATCGGTGCGGAAGCCGAGCTGAATCACCCACTGGAAGTAGTGACCGGTGGACTGCACGACGGAGTTGAGCAGGAACCAGGTGTTGTCCAAGAACATGGACGCCACCAGGACGAAGAGGCCGAGGGAGAAGGTGATGGTGGAGAGCACCTGAATACCCCGGTGAAGACCGAGCACGACGGAGATGTTCGCCACGAGGGTCATCACGATGATCGTCGCCGTCTGCGCGTCGAGCCGTTCGAGGGCGGTGTACGTCTTGTCCTGGAGGGCTCCGTAGTAGGCGACAATCTGGTCGACGCCGAGGCCGAGGGAGGTGCACACGCCAAAGGTGGTGCACGCGATGGACACGGCATCGATGATGTCACCGACGGGGGAGTAGATGAGGTTGCCGAGGAGCGGGTAGAACGCGGACCTCATGGTGAGGGGCATGTTCCACCTGTAGCACACAATGCCGAGGCCGAGGGCGACGGTGATGTAGGGAGCCCACGCGTGGAGACCCCAGTGGTAGAAGGTCTGGAGGAGAGCCTGCTGCGCGCGCTCGTCGTCGTTCTGGACATCGCCACGGCCGTTGAGCTTGTACCCCTTGCGGTAGTACGCCATGGGCTCGGCGACGCCGAGGGTGTACACGCCGACGGCGATGCCGCACGAGAAGAGCATGGCGAACCACGAGATGTTGTTGAACTCGGGCTTCTCGTCAGCCCTGCCGAGCTTGATTTTGCCGTACTTGGAGAAGGCGACGTAGAAGAGGAAGATGGCCCACGCATTCTGGAAAGATGGCGCGAAGAGGTGCGGGGAAGAGGTGTTCAGTCGGGGCGTCGATAGGGGGGGCAACGAGCAGGAAGGAGAAAAATAACGGAAGGGGTCTTGGTGATCGTTTGAACCGGTGCTGACGTGTCCGTCGACCCCGGGACACGATGCGACGCGGGTGATCCGGGCGAACGATACGAGCGAGCCGGAAATGCTGAGCGGGGCGCGTATCGACGCGCTGACGCGACGCATCGCACTCGCCAAGGCTCGTTCGTACCCCCGTCGCGATTTCCGGGTTCGGGCATAACGTTATAAGTCGGGAATTTGGTTTGAAACGGGAGAGGGGGTTGACTCACGAAGGCGCCGATGTAGAACCAGGTGAAGTTGTAGGAGATCCAGCTCTTCCACTCGTTGACCTGGTTGCTCATGTAACGAGGGTGCACGAGGCCCCAGAGGACGAAGCCCCAGAGCAAGAAGATCGCCATAGAGGTGGAGACGACCTGCGAGGTGACGGGGAAATCGAGAAACGTTAGCGTCAATCTGCGGTTTTCCCGCCGCCGCAACCGCCGGCCGCATCGCGGCGCCCACGGCGCACGCGGCGAGCGATGGATCGGAAAAGTCGACGCGATGGATGCATCACGAGTGGATACTGTCGGATCGGGATCGGATACGGGGATATCGACGTACGTTGACGCGCAACAGGCGCACGCTGCCGGCGTTCAACGCCAGCCACTTCCCAGGACGGATGAATCGCTTGAGCTCATTCTCGTCCCGGAAGTCGACGTCGTCGTGCTCGTCGCAGCGACGGATGTCTTTGAGATGGGCGACCATCTCTGGTGTTCGTAACGAACGCGCTGTGAGGCGAGTTTGATACGAGAGTCGCGAATCGGATCGACCGACGCGCGCTCGGGTGTGACCCCGGGAACCGGCGTCAACGTCCCTGGAATAACGGTTTCTTTGGATTTCACACGTGGGTTTTGAGCCAGCCTGGAAAAATATCTCTCGGCGGTGTGACTCAAGGTTCTGGGTTTATTGGCGCAGGGTAAAAATCAAACAATGACGTGTCGCGAAGCGGCCGAAAATTGTCCCGCCCACGATCCGAGAACAAATTTGCAAATCCTCACTTTTGAACGGGCGTCTCTGAAGATCAAAGTTCGGCAAAGTTCGGCACGAGCAAAAAAATCGACCGATGGGCGCCCTTGCAAACAGTCGTATCTCAAATATGGAATAGGAAATAGGAAATAGGCGTTCAACGCATGGACTAGACAGTCAGGAATCGTTAATGAGTCCGATGCCCCCCGGGCGACCCTGCGGCACTCCAAAGGTCGAAAAAGCGCACACCGTCTTACCCTCGGGGCCAGTCACCCGGGCACATGGGGCGATCTCCCATCACCACGCACGTGCTGGACACGACCCGCGGTCGACCCGCGAAGGATGTCCCCGTGACTCTCGCCACCGTCAGCGTGGCGGACGGGTCCTCGTGGACGGTCAGCGGCGTGACCGACGCGGACGGGCGCATCGCCGATCTCCTCCCAGTCACGCACGACCTACAGCCCGGCGTGTACGTCATAACCTTCGAGTGCGAGGAGTACTTCCGGCGCACCGCCGCCGCGTACGGGGTCTCCGGGTTCTACCCAAAGGTGTCCATCCACTTCGAGGTCAAGGCGGATCAGGTCAAGGAGCACTACCACGTCCCACTGCTCCTCAACCCCTACGGGTACAGCACGTACAGGGGCAGCTGATCGATTAGTTTAGTAGACGAAGGGGAATAGATCCGATAGAAACAAGCACTTCTCGACCCGCGTCGTCCCAGATCCAAACACTCATCCCCACGCAGTCTCAGTGTCAGTGTCAGTCTCCCCGCCGATTTCGGTCCCGCGCCTCCAAGTCGTCGAAGCACGCATCCGTCAGCCGGACCGTCTCGAACTCGTCGAACTGACCGAGCCTCGTCTTGCCCGGTGACCCACCGCCAACTCCTCCTCCTCCTCCTCCCGTGGTGGACATTGTCATCCCCGCCTGTCCACCGAAGCACCTCCCGTCCAGCGTCTCCGTCGCCGTCTGCATCGCCGTCGCGAGAGAAAGAACGAAGAGCACGTACGCCGTGGCTGAAAAACACAAAGAAAGTTCACATCATCATACGGGCAAACAGTCAGAGAACAAATAAAAACGTAAGATAGTTACCGTCAATCACCGGCGGCGTCCCAGCGTCGTACCCGTCCACGCCTAAGGTGCCCACCGACGGCGCGCCGCCGTACATGTCCATGAACCCGTTCTGTCCGTAGAAGAAGAGGTAGGCGGCGTAGTACAGCGCCTTGTGGCAGAGGTCGAAGCGGCTGCACATCCTGGCGACGGCGTAGAGCGCGAGCATGACGCCCGCGAACTTGTGCACTAGGATGCCCATGTCGTTGGGTTGGGGATGGAGCCAGACGAAGAGTCCGAATCCGATGCCGACGAGGGATGCGCTGAACCTGCTGCGCTGGAGCACCATGTCGACGCCCACGAGGATGAACAGGGTGTTGATCGCGATGTGGTGCTGTTCCCTGTGTCCGTGGCAAAAGATGTTCAGGCCGCAGCCGTGTATCAGTAGATCGTACGTCAGGTAGGATGCGCCGCCGATGATCGCGGTCCAGCCCTGCGCCACCACCGTCGCCGGGCCGGGGTACCGCTCCAGCTCGGAAAGCACGAACATCACGGCCGCGGGGCCCAGGTGACCGAGGTACTGGTTCCAGTAGTGCGGCAGCACCCCGGAGACGACGCAAAGGAACGTGCCCACGAGCGCGTGCGTCAGCGAGAGGCACTTCCGTTCGAAGGCGGCGCAGCACGGGGTCGAGAAAGCCCATGGGCTGGTGGTGCGCTCGGTTCCGTTGAAGGTCCCTCGCGACATGCACATCAGGCCGCCGGGGCGGCCGTTTGGAGCCATCGCGTGCGCTCCCTCGAGTGAACAACGAGGATCTGACACTTGTTATTTCCCGCGAATAATAAGTTTCTCGGACGGCTCTCAGTCGCACTCGTGGACGCACGTCACACCGCGCCGCGTTTCTCCGCTCCGATGGGCCTCGACGGCGGTACCATCATCTCGCGCTCCGACATCCTCCGGGGTCAGTCGTGGGAGGTGGCCAACTCCGACGGGGGCGCGTCGACGTCCTCGAGGGGCGGACAGCTCTCCGCGAACAAGGTGCACACAGGGCGACGACGGGCGGATCCCGCGGCGCAGAGACGCGCGAGGTGGTCGCACTGCGCGCTGTCCGGCGAGCCCTTGCGCGAGCCCATCGTGTGCTGCGGGCTGGGCAGGCTGTACAACCGCGAGGCGCTCATCGAGCACGCGTTGGCGGCGGCGGGAACCTTCGTCTCCGAGCGTTCGACCTACGCCTACGCCAACAGGCTCAACGCATCGGTCGCGGGGGGCGGCGCGTCGCACGTGCGTTCGCTGCGGGACTTCTTCCCGGTGTACCTCAAACGCGTGGCGGGCGATGCGGTGGATACGGAGGCATCGAACGCGACGCCGGAGTTCGAGTGCCCGGTGTGGGGCACGCGATGCGGGGACCCGAGGGGCGGCGAATTTGTCGCCATCAGGCCGTGCGGCCACGTCGTCGGCGACCGCGCGAGACGCGACGCGGAGGCGCTCGCGGACGCCGGCGGCGTGAAGGGGACGAGTGATGAAGGGGACGGACGCCGCGGGAGGGAGGGACCGCGTTGCCCCGCGTGCGACGCCCGCTTCGACGTCGGCGCATCGATCAACGTCAACTCATTCGATGCGATAATCAACGACGCGGCTCGAGCCGAGGTGGACGCGCGGCGCTCACGGGAGGACGAGGCGCGCGCGGAGGCGAGATGTCGACGTGAACGGAAACGCGCGAGGAAGGAACGCGCTGGGTCCGCCGCGGTGGGGGTAGAACGTAGTCAATAGACGTAGTCGGTTAGGGGACTCTGCTGAAACGAGCTAAGAGCTTCGTGTAAAAAATAAGGTCTACTTCTTGGCGAAGACGCACGCCTTGAGCGCCTCCATCTCGCGCTCGCACGCGCCTTTCCCCACGTCCGGCATGTTCAGCTGTATGCACGCGCCGTACGCCGCCATCTGCGTCGCGGTTCGGGGAATGGAACGCGTCAGGAGTGTGGGCAAGATCGCGGCTCGGGATCGGATCGCGGGACGTCATCGCGGGTCAGGGCGCGGGGCGCGCGGGGAGACGGGAGAGCGGGCGGCGGTGCGGATCTTTCCCGGTCGTACCATCGGTCCGCACCGCGAGGAAGCGGTCTTGAGACGATCGGCGACCCTGAGCGACGCGTTGGCGCCGGGGTTCGCCCGAGACGTCGCGCTCATGACACGGCGCTCGTTCGACTGAGCGAGACGGTGGATGCGAGGTGAATGAATACTTGTACGGGCTCTTTAGTCGGTCTCGCGAGTGTCGGCGCTTGTGTTCGTGTGTGTTCATTAAGCACGCTCGTCGCCCGTGACGTCAAATCCTCCTCCTCCCCCCACCCTCTCACTCAGCGCCCGTCTCACTCCCCGAAAGGGTCGATCCTCGGGTCGTGCTCCGTCACCATCGCCACGCCCGTGCACAGGCAGCTGGTGCACATCACCTTCGCCGTCCCGCTGCAGCACGAGCAGTAGCACTTAGCGCCCGACACCGGGTCGATCAGTCGCCCGGGCTTAGGGCTCGTGCTGCACTGCGCGCACGCCAGGTAACCCGTCCCCTTGCAGTACATGCACACCTTGCGCTCCTGTTCCTTGAAGTTGTTGATCTCAATCACGAAGAACGCGGAGATGGCGCCGACGGCGCCGCCCGTGAACGAAGCCACGATGGGATCGACAAGCGCGAGCTGCCGCGGGAGGTGGACGGACTCGATGAAGTCGAGGTAGGAGGTTCCGCCGAGGCCCATCTTGACCTCGGCGAGGGGCGCGATGAGACCGCCGAAGGTGAGGAAGAGAACCACGCTCGCGGCCCAGTAGATGTAGTAGTCCTGGAACGTATCCTCGGTGAGTCGCGGGAAACCCGGTAACACGGATGGGTACTCCCGCGGCGGCTTTAAGGGTTCGTCGATGCCCCGGCTCTTGACCTGCATCTGCACCCGCAGCCGCCGCACCTCCTCGAGCATGATGAACACCTTGTTCTTCCTGCTCTCGATGTTCAGCGTCAGCGTCTCCGCGTCCATGTCCGCGAAGTCCCGCACCTGGTTGTCGCCGCCCTCGATGATGCAAAAGTTCTCGGGAAGGGACTGGGAGTCCAACATGCCCGGGGGAACATCGCACGCGGCGCCGTTCGCCTCGGGTTGGGCGCTCGCGGCCGAGGCTGTCTGCTCGCCCTCCGCGCGGGCGAGGACGACGCGGCTCTGCCCCCGGGGGCGCGTCGGGAGCGCCACGAGCCCGCCCTTGGGTGCCTCCGGGGCGGCGATTCCTCCGGTGCGTCCCGTCCGCGCGCGGTCGCGCCTCGCGAGAGCGACGGGTCGCGCCGCGAGCGCGCCGCCGCGCATCACGCACGATGCCATCGTCGTCGTGAAGTCTGCGCGAGTCTACTGGTCCTCGTGCGAAGCGCCGGGTCGTGCCCAAGGCGCCGTCACTTGTGTCGGGGGCGCCGGGACCTGAACCCTCAACACAGGCGCTGATTCGCGGTGCAGGATAAGGCACATTGCTTCGGCAGCGAAACCCAAATGATTCGTAAACGACGGTCTAAATGCGTCCGTATATGTTCGGTACCAGGTAGATTTTTAGAAACTTTTTAGAATAACCAAGCTCGCGTGGCACTATACCCACGGCTTCCACCTCAGATGTACCAGTCCACGTCGTCCGGGAGGTCCTCCATGTCAGCCTGCATGGTTCGCATCTTCTTTCCCTTCTTCGAGCCCTTGGCCCTCGCCTCGACGCACTCCTCGAGGTCCTTCACGCTCGAGTCCAAACACTCCTCCGCGTCCCAGATGCTCAGCCGCTCATCCTTCTCGCGCTCCTTCCGCGCCGCCTCGACCCGCATCGCCTCCTCCAGGTCCCTGTTGCTCATGTCGCCGCGGAAGCTGAGGAACCGCTCCGTCGGGCCCCCGGCCAACCCGCCGCCGTCGACAATCTCCTGGGACATCTCGATAGCCGGCGCCGGGGCGTTGGCCTGGCCGACTACCCTCGCCGGCGCCCCCGCGACCATCGCGTGCGGCGCCACCGGCTTGAGCACCAACGACCCCGCCGCGATCATGGCACCCTTGCCCACCGTGATGTTACCTAAGACCGTCGAGTGCGCGCCGATGAGCACGCCTTTTCCAATCTTCGGGTGCCTGTCCCCGACGTCCTTCCCGGTACCTCCCAGCGTGACCCCTTGCAGGATGGACACGTTATCTCCAACCACCGCGGTCTCCCCGATGACCACGCCGGTGCCGTGGTCGATGAGTATGCCCTTACCTAGCCGAGCCGCCGGGTGGAGATCCATGGCGAACACGGTCGATATCCTCGCCTGCATGGTCAGCGCCAGCAGACGTTGGCCCCTCTTCCACAAGGCGTGTTGGATCCTGTGCGCTTGCAACGCGTGGAAACCTTTGAGGTAGAGCAGCGCGTGGACGTAGCTGAAGCACGCGGGGTCCCTCTGGTAGATGGCCTTGATGTCTTTACGTATGGCGTCGCGGACGAAGACGCCGTCCGCGTCGGCCGCGAAGAGCACCTGTGAACAAAACACGACGTCAGTCTAATTGCCCGTGCGTGAATAAAAATAAACGTACCGAGTTGAAGATCTCCATGAGCTGCGTGGGCAGTAGGGTGCTGTCCGCGAGCCTGTTGGCGAGGACGAAGCTGAGTGCTTGCTCCAGGGTGTCGTGGGACAGGACGGACATGTACATGTACGAGGAGAGGAGTGGTTCCGCGGCGGCGTCCTTCTTGGCGAGGAGCGTGATGATGTCCCAGACCGGGTCGCCCTTGTACACCCCGTCGGGTCCCCACTCGTAGCCGTCGGGTGATACTGTCTGGACCTGCGCCGCCTTCACCAGAGTGGCCTCGTCGATGGAGAGCGTCGTCACACCCGCGACGGTCGCGGCGGCGCCTCGAATGGGTTCGCGGCCGGCCTTCGTCGCGGCCGCCACGGCTGTCGCGGCGACGTCGGATTGGAACGACGCATCGTCCTCGTCGTCGTCGTCGTCCACGCTCGCGCCGGTGTGCTGAAGGTAGGCTGGCGACGACGAGCTCCATATCTCATCGATCTCCTGCTGGGAGGATGGGGCGGTCCCGGGATCGCCGGGTCCGGCCGCGCGAACCAGGACGGGTCCCCGGGGCCCTTTTCCCCGAGAATCGCGTCGCGAGATGACGCTTTCGCCACGGAAGCGTCGCGAAGCCGCGTGGGCTCTGCCGGAGCATGACGCCGCGGGGTTCGCTCGCGAGGACGCCGTGAGGGAGCCCATGCGCGCGAGGGAAGCCGCGCTCGTGGCGTGCATAGTCCGTTCTCGTCGTCTCCGCGGGGAACAGTGCCGCGCCCGGCCGCTCCGAGGTTTACGTGACGTCAGTAAAATATCGTGTGAGTTCTGTTTGCGCGCAACCGACCAACTTGGCTCACCCCGAGCGATCGCGCGTCGCAGACTCGCGCGCGCGAAGGGAGGTTCCCAGGACTCACCCGCGGGCCGTAACTCACGTCACGCTCGCACCATGCGGGGCCGCGCGATGAGGATGACCTTCTCCAAAGTCGGCGCCGTCGGAAGAGGGCTGCTGCGCAACGAGAACGTCAGCCTGCCGCACCTGAGGAAGAAGGTGATCCTCGGTCGCGTCGCCGCGGTGGACGACAACGGCTTCTACCAGGTCGAGACGGGGTTCAAGACGTGAGTACCCGTCCCCGAGCTCGCATACGAAAACCCGAGGCCCGGACCCGGCGACCGTCGCCCGCCCGCGCGATCGACCCGGCGCCCCGCCCGACCCGCACATCCAAAAACCGAGACGACCAAAACCTAACCCCATCCACCCCTTTCCCCCCGCGTCGCGTCCGCAGTCCGGTGATGTTTCACGAGAAGGAGCTCAGGCGATCGCCCGGCACGCGCCTGAAGGAGGAGCCGATCCCCCAGATCGGCGATCAGCTGCGTCTGATGGTGCGCCACGTCCAGAACCCGATGGGAGAGATGGAGCTGTCCAACTCGCAGCGAGAGCTGGAGGAGAGGGACGAGGGCGTGTGGCGGGAGATTAAAGCCATACACGCGCGCCGCGGGGTGGTCAAGGGGCGGGTGATGAACACCGTGAACGGGGGATACGCCGTGGGCGTCGCGGGCATTGTCGGCTTTTTGCCGAACAAGATGGTCAAGCCGACGTCGTCCGGGTCCCTCAGGCCCCCGGCGGGTGACTTGCTGCCCTTCAGGATCCTATCCCTCAGGGACGACATACGGAACATGGTGCTGGAGGGACCGCTCGTCGAGGGAGGGACGGTGTCGGAGACGAGGGAGATCACGCAACGGGAGAAGACGCGCAGGGCGTGGTCCCAACGGAACGTGGAGGAGGAGAGGATCTCGCTCGGGTCGTCGAAGGCGGGCGCGGGCGCGGGTGGGAACGACATGAAGGACTTTTGGCGTAGGAAAGGGCGCGGCGCGGGTCTGGTGGCGGACCGCGACGTGGGCGCGGGGGTGGAGAAGAAGGAGACGGCGCCGATGGAGAAAGAGGCCGCGGACGGTCGACCCATGTGGGGAGGGGAGGGCAGAGAAGAGGGCGCCAAGGAACAGTAGCCTTGTCAAAAACAATGCGCATGGTCAAGAAATATTTTTTTATCAGATCGCGGCGCCAGTCTGCCAGTCACGCACGTGCACGGGGGAACTACGGCTTGTTCCACTTCCAGTCGCACTCTCGGCCACGATGTCGAAGGACGAGGAGCCCTTCACCGGCTTCAACAAGCGCGAGCTGCACGGTACCCTGGTCGGAAACTGGGTTGAGGAGCGCCAGCTCGAGAGCGACACGGGCGTGTTCCGATACAAGGTGCGCCTCCCCGCGACGCCCGAGTTTCGAGGAATTATCATCATCACATCCCGTTTTGGCCCCTGCCGCGCCGAGGTAGTCCCCGCCTGACCCGATCCCGTCCCCATCCCGCAGAGCTGGGTCCCCGCTTCCGGCGAGTACGACCCCGCGACGTCGGGCCCGATCAAGCGCGAGCCCACGGCGACGTACGAGCGCGTGGTCAAGCACGCATCCGCCCTGCCGCCCCGCCAATGGACCACCGCCGCGCAGTCCCAGTTTAACGACCCGGACGCGCGCCCGGGGTACTTCGACAAGCGCGCGGCGTTGGGCGCCAGGGACCGCGCGCTCATGGCTCAGCTGGAGAAGGAGGCGATGAAGGCGGCGACGTATCCCGCGGAGCGACCCGCGGAGACGGTCAAGTCCAGCGCGTACGGTACGTTTATTTTAATGCTCGTATAGGCAATTAGACTGACGTCGTGTTTTGTGTACAGGCGCCTCATTCGTAGAGCACGATTTGACCGGAGTCAACGTGGGCCGGCGCGTGATGTACTCCCAGGACGGGGCCAAGATCTCGGATGCGGACGTGGACGTGACGTGGAGGCACGAGGCTGGGCTCGCCACGAAAGGTGAGCTCGAGACGTGGGCGGGGCGGACTCGAATGGGAGG
>Ga0209425_10002706_pt1 | contig 19454 bp, 13 predicted proteins | sample COG_05_FD_184749 | JGI IMG/M metagenome (GOLD analysis project Ga0209425, IMG submission 184749) | Pelagic Microbial community sample from North Sea - COGITO 998_met_05 (SPAdes) (version 2) | ecosystem: Environmental > Aquatic > Marine > Neritic zone/Coastal water | place: Helgoland, sampling...
TGCCGCAGTTCAGCAAGCCGTCCAGCGGTCTGTTGATGAAATAGAACAGCTGAAAGCTACAACAACCAGCTTAAGAGATGAGCTGGAAAGTATGCGGTTGGACTTCGAGGCTAAGATTCAAGAACAAGAAAAAGATAACGTACATGATAAAAAACACTTGCAAGAAACAATAGAAAAATTGCGCTCTAAATTGGAGAAAAAAAATGCCAAATAATTCATCAGATGACAAAAGTCACACGATAGAAAACAAGGTCGTTGGTTCTAGAAAGCCAATAGATAATAAAGATCTAAAATATCTTTTAGAACGAACCGAAAGTAAACTGGTACGAACAGAAATGTTATTATCTGTAACGCAAAAGATAGCAGGCCTGAAAAATCTTAGTGAAATATTATGGACCCTGATAGATATGACAACTAAGGAACTTGACGCAGACCGAGGAAGTTTGTTCTTAAATGATGCTTTAACAGGCGAGTTATATTCAAGGGTTGCGCAAGGCGAACTAACACGAGAAATCCGAATCTTAAATACTACTGGAATTGCAGGAGCTATATTTCAAAGTGGCGACGGTGAAATTATCCATGATGCGTATAAAGACGATCGTTTTAATAGCAAAATTGATGAACAAACCGGGTATGTTACAAAAAATATTGTTTGCGCTCCAGTAAGAACTGTCAGAGGAGACATTATAGGTGTCTTACAGATTTTAAATAAACGCAAAGGGCGTTTTACAAAAGACGATTTAGAAATTGTTGAGGCAATAACACTTCAAGCTGCTGTCTCTCTCCAAAACGCTCAAGGTGTGGAAGAAATGCATAAGAGCCGCGAGAAGGAAATGGAATTTCTTGATATTGTCTCCGATGTTACCGCTGAAATTGATTTAGGCTCCTTACTCCAGAGAGTTATGCTTGAAGCGACGCGCATGCTTAACGCAGATCGAGCGACTCTCTTCCTTAATGATGAAAAATCAGATGAACTTTTTTCTAGAGTAGCAATGGGTGAAGGAATTGGTGAGATTAGACTACCTAACTCAGCTGGAATAGCTGGGGCAGTTTTTCAGTCTCAGAAAACTGTCAACATACCTTATGCCTACGCTGATCTAAGGTTTAATCCATCATTTGATAAACAGACCGGTTATTTTACACGATCAATTTTATGCGTACCTATTTTGAATAAAGACGGAAAGTGTATTGGTTGCACCCAAGCTTTAAATAAGAAAGGCGGAGGTTTCACCGATGAGGATGAGTCTCGACTAAAGGCATTTACGCAACAAGTTGCAATAGCCTTAGAAAACGCAAAGTTATTTGAAGATGTCGCGAAAGAGCGTGCTTACAATCACAGTATGCTCACCAGTATGTCAAATGCAGTTATAACCATTAATGATGAAGGCCAAATCATAACCTGCAATAAAGCAGGTCTAAAAATTCTTAAAATTCGTTCTACTGATATAATAGGCAAGAAAACAGAGGAATTTTTCACAAATGGAAGATCTTGGATACTAGATAAAGTTAAGAACTGCGAAGATACTAAGGAGGATGACACATTAATGGATGCCGAATTCGAAGTAGGCAGTGAAGACGATGGAAACTTGGAGACGGTATCTGCCAATATAAGCTTTCTACCTTTAGAAAACCAAGATCCAGATGGCCGAATGGACCAGGGAGATAGTCATTTAGGCACGCTAATCATGATCGAAGATATATCTGATGAAAAAAGAATGAAATCGACTATGTCCCGATATATCGATCCAGGAATAGCTGATCAACTTATGGGAGATGGGACCGACATAATGGGTGGTCGAGAAACAACGGCAACCCTGCTATTTTCCGATGTTCGTGGTTTCACAACAATTACGGAAACATTGGGAGCACAAGGAACTGTAACTCTCCTAAACGAATATTTTGATATTATGGTTGAAGCAATAAGTGAACAAGGAGGAATGGTAGACAAATTCATTGGAGATGCAATTATGGCTGGCTTTGGTATACCAGTAGCACATGATGATGACGAAGACCGTGGTGTGAGAGCTGGAATCAATATGATTAAGAATTTATGGGAGTGGAATGTTCAGCGAGAAAAGGAAGGCAAAATGCCTGTTGATATGGGACTTGGATTGAATACGGATTTAGTTGTATCAGGCAATATTGGATCGTCAAAACGCATGGATTATACCATGATAGGAGATGGTGTTAATTTAGCAGCAAGACTTGAAAGTGCCTGTAAACAATATTCAGCTCGTATATTAATAAGCGACTTCACCTATAAAAAATTAAAAGGAACCTATCAAGTGAGGTATATTGATGATGTCGTTGTGAAAGGTAAAACAGAGCCCGTGGGTGTTCGCGAAGTTTTAGATTATCATAATAGTGAAACATTCCCTAATTTAATGGATACAGTAAATCATTTCAATGAAGGACGGGAACATTATAAAATCGGTAATTGGGACAAAGCTACAAAGTCTTTCAAAGAATGTCTGAAAGCAAACCCAAATGATAATTTATCTAAAATGTACTTGGATAGGGTTGATTATCTAAAAAAATCTAATCCCAAAAATTGGGATGGGGTATGGGTAATGACAAGTAAATAAACTAGTTAGTGAATTCACAAAAATTTAAAAAACATATGAACTACTTGGTTGTGGCAACAAAAATACCATCCCAATCTGGTCCTGGTGGATTAATTTCATAAGCAGAAATTCGGCCTTCATATAACTCGCACAATACATCTAGCCTAAAAGGAGCACCTTTGACTTTTAATTGCTCTATACATGACCTCGACTCGGACCATTTCTGACTAGCATAACTGTTCAGCATATCTTCAACTAGTGCCTTAACTTCCGTAAAATTAGGATCCTTAGCAAGATCAGCATCACCCATCAATGCATACACCAACAAACCAACTGTCTTGCCTTTAACTTGGATATTATCGAGCCTCAAGGTCGCAAAATCTTGTTCTACTTGCTCCCAAGTCTTTGGTCCTAAAACAATATCGACCCCATAAGTCTTGGACTGCCCCTCGAGCCGAGCCGCCGTATTTACGGTATCTCCAAGCACAGAGTAATCCATTCTTTGCGCAGTGCCCATATTACCAACAACTGCATCACCAGAGTTTAGACCTAATCCCACTTTAAGATCCAAATGCTTACGCCCTTCTTCTTTGGCTTCTTGTTCTAGTCGATCATTCAGCGGTTTCATTGCAGCCACCATTTCTAAAGCTGCTGTACACCCATCTTTCGCATGATTAGGATCATCCATCGGAGCATTCCAGAATGCCATAATACAATCACCCATATATTTATCGATTGTACCCTGGCGGGCTAAAATAATATCTGTTAACGGTGTCAATAATTTATTTATTAATACAGTTAAACCCTCAGCATCAAAAAGCTCGGAAATTGAGGTAAAACCTCGAACATCACAAAAAAGCAATGTCATATCGCGTTTCGTCCCACCTAAAGATAATAGCGATGGGTTTTCAACAACTTGTTCAACCATTGCAGGTGACAAGTATTTAGAGAATGCATCCCGTGTCTGACGACGTTCAGCTTCCTCAGATGCATAACTCGTATATGTTAAAGTTACATACAGAAGTAAAGTCGTAATAATAGCGAATGCTGCATCTAAGATAATTTTCTGCTCAGCGAACATATACCAAGAAGTTGTTCCAGCACCTCCAGCGATCGCAAGAAAAAGTAACAACGTCCATTTTGCACCAATCCATGGTGTTAAAATAATAATTAATATTCCACCAATTAATGCTATGCCCATCTCAAGAACATCAACATAAGCCGGTCGACTTAGAAAAGACTTTGTCAGAACAGACTCGATTAGTTGAGCGTGAACCTCTACTCCAGGTATAAATTGTTCGGTTGGAACTGTTTTTATATCTAATAGCCCGACGGCTGAAGTGCCAATTAGTGCTAATTTCCCTCTAATTAATTTTGGATCAACTGTACCTGCGATTACATCTTTTGCAGACACATACTTTTTCTTATCAGACTTAGAAAAGTAAGGCCACATTCGGCCTATCCTATCTGTCGGTACTTTAATTTGTTTGCTAATAGAAATATCTATAATTCCCGCCTGCCCACCTTTAGCGATAATGCCCGATCTACCAGCAGCTATTCGCATCATTTCTACAGACAATGATGGATAAAGACGTTTACCACTTCTAAAAAAAGCTGGAATTCTTCTAACTATTCCATCTGGCTCGGCCACCAAACTAAGTATTCCATGACCGCCGGCAAAGCGTTCTATATCATCAACATTTCTTAAAAGTCCGGGGAAGGCCGGCGCCCATTCTTGTGGTTTAGGTGCTCCTCTCAACTGTCTTTCAAACACCCGCGAACGCAAAGGTTTACGACCTGCATATTCCTTTTCGGTACTTAAACCAGCCTGACCAACCACTACCCTACGGGCCCTCTTTATTAAATCGCCCAAGATCGCGTCATTACTTGGTAGTTGTTCTATTTTTTTCTTTGTTTCAGCATCTAATCCGACCAGGCTAGTTACAACATTTTTTCCGTTCATTCGGTCAGGCTCAGCAAAGATTATATCAAATCCAACGACGCCAACGCCCATAGCAAAGAGATTTTCGACCATTCGTGACACAATATTTCTTGGCCAAGGCCACTGTCCGATAGCTTCTTGACTGGCATCATCAAGATCAATTATAACAACTGGGCTGTTTGGCAAAAGATCACGCGGCTTTATTTGCTGATAAAGGTCAAAGGTTTTAAGTCTTAGAATATTTAGAGGCGAAGGATCAATCGCCCGTACTGCCATAAAGGCAAGTAAGATTGCAAATCCTATCCATCTTGCCTTACCTACAGTTGGAAGATGTAATTTTTCTCTAAGAGTAACTCTCTTGATATCATCGGCCATGGTATAATCTCAGGATTTTAAGGTTATTTAAACTATATTTAGTGTTGCACGCCCTCTACCTACACATCAAGACAATTTAATGTAAGTTTATATTTATTAAAATTAGATTTTTTAAAATAAAAGCGTGGGTATAATCCAAGTCTTTATAAGTCTCCAACCAACTTACGTGTTAAATCAAGACTAAAAACATGTTTCATAGCGACATCCATACTTGGATTACGGGTTAGAAGAGCCTTTAGATTATCCTTCGGCCAGTATATATATCTGCACTCACAATTTGCTAAAACTGTCGCATTTGCAGAACCACCCTTAATAAAAGACATTTCGCCAATCATAGAACCATCACGGCCTAGACCAAGCTGTTTTCCATTTCTTTCAATCGCGACTTCACCGTTGAAGAGAAGGCTTAGTCCCTCCAGAGTTTTCCCTTGCTCAGCGAATTCATATCCTTTATTTACCGAGCGCCATTCAGCAATTCTCATCAGTTTCATAAACTCAAGTGAAGTAAAATTTTGGAAAACAGTTTCGTATAATTCTAGCTCCTCATCTGTAAAAGAAATTGATCTCCTCTCAAGAAAAATACCAATAATTCTATAGCCATTTATGGAGATAAATATAGTCAGCCACATAATAGGAATCCACATGGGACCAAACGAGACTAAATAATTAAAAAATACACCAACTATACCACTAGCAATTGCTAATGATCTCAATAAAATCATATCTCGAACAAAAAATGACAAAGCCGCCAAAGCAAAAGAAATGTGGCCCGCTATTTCAACCCACGAAAATGACAAATAAACACCTCCCAACCATCAATGAATGGCCGACAAAACTGAATCAATATTTCAATGTTGAAGTCAGTAGCACTTTAAGCAAACTACTCGTCACACAAAGGAAGCATAACACTATCTCATCTTACAAATAAATTACCTAAGCGTCTATGCTGACTGCCCCCTTAGGAACTGATACACATGCATAACACGTACCCTTCTCAGGCTCCTCAGCTGGATCAGAAATATAGTCAACGTCTCCCGAGACTAGGGCTGTTAAACACGTCCCGCAATTCCCGGCCTCACAAGAATAATCTATAGCTACGTCGTTATCCATTGCAAACCTCAAGAGCGAATGAGCATTTGGATCCCAAGGCACTGTCTTGTTTGATTTTTTAAATGTAACATCAAACGTTGGAACATCTGCAACCGGCTTATCACTAGCGGAAGCCGCAGCATCTGCTTCTTTCTTCTTTCCAACTGTAGCTGGTCCAAATGCCTCATAATGGATATTATCTTCAGGCACTTCCCACGCTGTTAAGCCTTCAAAAAGTGAATCCATCATGGGCGGCGGGCCACAAAAATAATAGTCGTAATTATTGGATGGCAACATCTCTTTAAACAGATCAGCACCAACCCTTCCTTTCACGTGATAGTCACGACCCTCGACGTCCACGCCCTCACGCGGTCTTGAATAGCACACAACAAGTCTTACATTCTCGTATTTCGCAGCGACTTCTTCGAGATGTTCCTTGAACATGTGTTCGTCACCATCTTTTATTCCAAGGAAGAACCATGTTTCCCTTCTCGAGCCAGTTTCGACGATGTGGTTAAGCATACTGAGGCCCGGAGTAATTCCAATACCACCTCCAATAAGAACAACAGGCGTTTGTCTAGTAGTATCCAAATAAAATCCACCCTTGGGAGATTTTACATCGATAATACTACCTTCCTCCAATTCTTCATGAAAATATGAAGAGGAAACTCCTGGCGGCGCATCTGGAACCTTTGGAGGCGTTTTCTGATGCTTTACGGTCACCCTATAATAATCAGACTTGGGAGAGTCAGAGAGACTATAGCACGGAAAAGCGGGTTTTGCTCTATTTTCTGGTTGTATTTTAAAATTTAAGAACTGACCTGGCTGGAAACTTGGTAATTCTTTTCCATCATGAGGTTCAAGATAGAATGAGCAAACATCTGTAGCTTCCATTTGTTTGCGGGCAACTTTAAATTTTCGCAAACCAGACCAAGCATCCTCTGATTTTGACTTTTTTACCCGCGTACGTTCAAGTATTTCATTTATTTCAGCTTGAACAATACCTCTGCTCATCGAATGACTCTCAGCTATAATACTTTTAGTTCGCCATTGTCCAATCACTAAGGTAACGAGATAAAAAAGAGCCGCCGCAAATGTAGCTAGTGTTACAAGTTGAATAGCATCTGCCATGTTTCCTACCCTTTTCCCTAAAATTTCTTCCTAAGTTCAAAACGCATTCCAGCAACGTCATCAGTATTTTGAAGTCGACCTACCATAGCGTCCGCGCGCACTATCCATGTTGCGGAAATTGGTTGCTGAAATCTCGCACCAACAGCATATTGATCTCCAACAGTAGCGCGACCAGGAACATCGTCTCCATTAAGCATTTGGGTTGAGGCTATTTCAAATACAACTTGCCGATTCAAACTAAATAAATATTGAATACCAATAGCCCCACCGAAACTGTCATGGCCACTGTCATCTAATTTAGGAAATCCAGTGAGACCATCAGTTTCATAGTTTATTCCCGTATTTTTTAGCAACCCAGTACCATCCATTAGAGGTTGCGGACGATCCTGCCCATAAAAGAAATTGAAGTATGGTACGAGAGTAGAAGGAAGATGTGTAATTAGTGAATTTTCAGCAAAAAGCATAAAACCATCTGCTGTTTGTTGAGCCGAACCATCCCTATCTTGTCCAAAGGTATACAAAGCACGGACACTATTCGACAACCATCCTCCATATCTTCTGGAATAAGCCAACATTGCTGTGTGGTAATCAATATCTTCAAAAGTACTGTCACCTTCAACAAAACCCCAGTTTGCCTCCCAGTAACCAGTATTAGCTTCAATAAAAGTTGCCAAACCAAATACAGCTAAATCATCATCATCTAACACGCCATCAGCATTTTTAGCTGCTGGAGAGGTCACTTTGTCGATACCAAAAAAGCCAGTGATATCCATATTTGTAATCCCCAGACTAGGGCTACTTTTTGCAGCCCAACTAGCAGCGCCACCAACAATAGCGTCCTCAGCGTAAATTCCATTCTGAAACAACAGGGGTGTCAATCCAAATGTAAAAGGTAAATCAAAAGTTGACCATTCACCGGCTAGTCCACCTACGATTGAACCAACATCACCCTCAAAAAATAGTGTTTCTAAATTTAAATCAAGGAAAGTCGTAGTTCCATCTTCATCCGCCCCACCAAATTCCTTACGCGTAAACTGTCCGTTACTGTCAATAGGCTGAATCGAAGCATGTATTCGCTCAGTGCCAGTAAGCTTCAAATCCAAATTTAGATTAAGCCGAGCAGCGATTTGAGTTACATCCTTATTTTCGCCGTTGCTGTTGTGTGCTACCGCGGTGCGAAAGTCTCCAAACATTGTGAATTGAGGTTCAAATAAATTAGTTCCACCGACAGCATCACTAGTATTTGAGTACTCGCCTTCTGAGTATAATGGCCTAAAGAGCTCAAATATTGGTCGAGGAGTTCTTAATGCACGCTTTCCGCCATATATTTTATACTGTGCTTCGGGCGAGTAAGGCTTATCTTCATATTGCGGGTCTGGACCAAAATAACTATCCTTTGTCTCAACCTCCTTCAAACCAGGCGACATCTTTCTTGGCCCTAAATCCTCTGCCGCATTAACTGGCGTTATAAACAGAAGGCCAGATACTAGAAATAGTGATGCTAATTTAGTTAGTCTTAACATAGGTCCCCACTTATTTTCCTACCTCAAATTCAACTGTATACGGGTGTATATCAATCATCCATTCATTCATAGAACGCTCCATTTCCGTAGTAGCCTCAACAAATCGCATGAAATAAATGGGCTCGGCTCTACTTCTCATACGCACTGATAATTTATATTTTCCTGGTTTCTTTATTAAATCACCTGGTACATAATACTCTGCATCCTTATGTCCCAAAGGCGGGATCGATCTACCCTCCATACGCACAAAAGGCGCGTGATTGAGAACTGTCGTCGGAAACCCCGAGGACCGCAACATCGGAAGTTGGTCTACGTCAATGTTAACTGGCAAGTACATCTCTCGGTCTGTACCTTTTATGTTAGTGGTCAAAAATTTACTTTGTAAATTAAATAATTGTTTATCAAACTTTACTTTACCACTTGCAACTTCAAGGGAGTGGTTGTCCGCAAAATCACCAATAGAATCGACATAACCAGATTCCCAAATAATTTTACCATCTGGATCTGTTAAAGCGGTGTTTAACCATATCTCAGGCTGTGCACCCAAAGAACCTGAGGGCAAATTGTGGCCATCATCAAGATTAGTGATCCTATAATTGAACTTTAGCGTCTCACCAACTTTTTGAGCTGTTTGAAAAAATGGTCCATCTATGCGGCTACCATTTTCCATTACCTTTTGACGCCATTCCTTCTTTTCCTCAAGTCGGCCTTCATTTGCAGTCACAGCCTCTCGGGCAGACTCTCTATCACCCGGATCAGACCAAACCGCTGGGAAATTAACACCCAAAGCAACTTTCAACTCCGTCAATGATGCTTGGAAAGCATTATCAGCAGCAGGCATTGATTGCCGCAACTGAGTTAGATTTTTTGAGAAAGCCGTAATAGTCTCAGAAGTTGGGTTCTTTACGGCCATGTCAAACGTTTCACTCGTAAGCGACATTGCGTCTTCAAATTTCTCTATTCTACCAGAGGCTTGTGATAACATGGTTGCCGCAGCCGCAACCAAACGATTCTTAGCCGCAGGAACGGTTGCAATTTTCAAATCTTCAACTACCTCAGATAAAGCCTCAATAGCCTCTTCTAACTCTCCCTTAACAGAAGCAACATCAGAACCATCCACGACCTCTTCGATCGCCTCTAATGCCTCCTTATTTACTTTAACGGTTTTTTCAGCCTTAAACGCAGGAATTCCACGCGCCGCCGCTGTTTCTAATTTTTTTAATGCAGCTATTGCATCAAAGTTGCCGCCTAAGGCCTCTAGTGAACCTTGGACACCATCAATAGCCTCTGCTCTATCTGCGACTAATTCTTCAAATTTCTCTGTACCCCAACCTGCTCGATGGTCAAACTTCAACCAATCTTGAATTGACCATTGAGCGTTATCAGGGTTATGGGGGAAGATTCCAGGGTGAGCTATAGGATATCCTGGTCCATAAAATGCATGATTTGAATGCCTTCTATTTGGATTTATTGGCTCTCCCGCAACTATCGCTGATGGGCCCTTTTCGTAACCTGCAGCAACGCCAGGAACTTTACCCATATGGCAATCTTGACAAGTCACTCCATTTTTAAATGCAGGCGAGTCTCTATACTGATCCCATACAACCTCTAGTTTAATTCCTAAGTTTACCGCTACTTGATGACAAGAGACACAAAATTCGGATTTACCCAGTTGTTCAAATTTGTAAACTCCAGCATGTATTTTTGTTCCCCGCTCACCGGGACCAGTCGCAATTTTTAGCTCGTCACTTCGCTCAAGAACTTTGTCAAATACACTATCACGCATAGTTCCACCAACTGGTGCATGAATATCTCCCGAATCGATTGAGCGCTCTCCATTTACCTTACCAAACTCTTTCGAAATTCTATGACAGGTTACGCAGGTAATTCCTTCGCGTGAAACTGCACTTCGCTCCCATAGAGGCATCTCCCGCTTTTCCCCAAGCTGTGTTCCCACTTGCTGGTGACACCGAACACAAAAAGTTCCAATAGTTCCCTGTGTGAGATCACTAATTTTCTGCTCAAATTTATGAAACATTGGGGAGATAGACGCATACGCATGATTAGATGATGCCCATTCATTATAAATTTGCTGATGGCATCCTGCACATTCGACAGCACTGGGGAACTGAGCTTTCACATTTTCAGTTTTGGCCGCAGCAGCTTTTTCTTCCGCCAAGGAACCATCAGTTGAGAGTAAAGTTAAAACCATAAACATGGTTGCAACGATGCTTTTTAACAATAAGGAGCTATGTGTCACGTCAGTAATCCTTCTTCACTTTTGTTTCATGCTTAAATTGACTTTTGGCAAAGCTATTTTCCCCTCCATGGAACGAATGACATCCTCTGCAGCCTACGTCAACCCTCTGTTTGTTATGACACTGCGAACATGTCTCTATCGATATCTGCTTAAAGCCCGCTTTAAAAACCTCGGGATCTAATTGCTCAAAATTCTTTCTTGTATCAACGCTTTTGTCAATAACATGACAAGTTTGACATTGTGTGCCTGGCCCCAGCACATTCAGATGAGGTTTGTGCGGGTATTTAAAATTCGGAGCCGCTGGACGCGTTACAGACTTCCAGCCAATGCGAACAGCATCAGTTTCACTCACACCATGGCAAGATATACATCCACCCGGCCCATCAGAAACAAGCAGCGATTCGCTAACCGGATCATTTTCTTGGTCTGCAGCAAAATCCAACCACGCCTTCATAACAGGATCACCGTGTTTTCGAGCCCGATATTTTATTGATAACTCGTCTGCAAACCAGCCACCATTCTCTGAAATTTCTGGGCCCTCATATTCTTGATTGGTTACCCAAGAACAAGCAGCTTGCATCAACATCTCAGCTGATAAACCATTAAGCATATCAAAAGAATTTCCATCTAAATCCTTAATCTTATCTCCCAAGAAACTAGGCCCATTATCAATGGATTGCTTGAGAAACTCAGCTATTGGACCAGAATATTCTCCTATTTCTTCAGGGTCGAAATCAAATAGCATTGCCGAAATTGGGTTGGGCTGTTCTGTTGATACAGATTCAAATTCATCCTCGGCTTCCACGTTTACGGATCTACAAACCTCCTCAAAATCCTTAAAGTCAAATGGATTTTTCTCAAATTCTGGTAACTCAAATACGGTAAGAGCCGTCGATTTAATTTTGTCATTATGGCAAGCAGCACATGAAGCTTCAAAGGATTTTATTGGCACATTTCTCTCAGCTTTCGTCGTATCATGACACGATATGCAAGTTTCTCCTTCACTTGGCGCTTTATCTTTATACCGAGCATCTACAAAATGAATTGATAGGTGTCTATTATGATCGAAATTAAGTGACGTCCGTAAATCATAGGGATACCCCTTTTTAAAAGCAGGATGACCCTCTGAAAAACTGGCAAACTTAACTTTATGGCAGCTATGACATTGGGCGTCAGTCATAGAGGTTACCGGTGATTTAAGCCCAGCATGTTCTTTATGACAGGAGACGCAGGTCTCCACTTTATGGGGATCACCAGCAGAAGTACCTATAACGTGACAATCCAAACATTTATTATTTTCTGCTGAATCAGGGGCACTATTTTTTGTTATTGCAGCCAAGAACATAGATGCATTTTTTTCATGGGGCTCATGACAATCAACACAACCTTTACCGGACATTGATTCAGCGTGACCAGCCCTGAGAGGACCAGCATTTTTGAAGGAAAAATCATCAGAGCTAACTATATTCCCACCTGAACCAAACGCAAATAACAAGGCCACCGTTAAAAAAGCAGCAGCGGCAACAAGACGAAACCGTGTAATTCTAACACTAGCACTTGGACGGCACGGTGGCTGAGTATTCGCACATGTGCCATCAGGCAAAGGACCATTAGCGCAGGCTCCCCCCTGAGAGCGAGGCCTACAACATTTCCACCTATCTCCCGAGCGAGTTGGCTTACATTCCTGCACTCCACCACACGAACCATCAACGTTCGGACCCAAAGGACACGGCTTACCCCATAATTTCGCTCTTCCGCAAATATGCGGATAAGATGGCCGATTATAACTATTTTCTGGAGCACTCATGACGCGTACACATGCACTAAAATTATATGCCAAACCACAGTAACCAAAAAAGCCACCGCTAGAGGCAAATGAACTAATAGCCACCTCTTCATGACATCTTGACATGCAAAATGCGTATCGACATTTAATTTGTGCAAAGCAAGTCTTTCTATTTCATCCACATGTTCCATAGAATCTGGTGAAGCAAATCTTCGTATTGCTTCAAATTGAGACCTGACCCACGCCGGCGCTTTCGCTCCTCCAAGGACGTGATTAATATAAAAACGAGGCTGTTCAAAAAACCAACGCAAAGCAGAATCATAGTGTTTACTTAATAAATTACTTCCAGAAGATTCGGTATAAGCGAGCATTGCAGACTTTGCACTATTCCTAATTTCATAGATTTCTTCGGGAATCTTTTCATAAACAATCTCTTCTCCAGTTTCAGTCATTCTCCGTGGAAGAATTGCCTGAACCACATACCCTACAATCCCTGTGACACTAACAAGAGCAAAAAGTGTGAATAATAAAATCTCATATGCACCCGTGGGAATTTTAAACCCCGCATGAAGAATATAGAAAAATATAGCAGCAAAACCGGAGACTACATGAATTGCGTACCAGGTAGAGGCCTTGCCGACATTAAACGCAGCCAACCTTTTTCGTAGATTAAAAATTGATGGTAAAAAAATAGATGCCAACAAAACCCAACCAGAAGTCCAAACCGTGTCAACGAGTTCAAGAGACTGCTGCTGAATCCACCACCAAGCCCCTAACAATGCCAGCAGAAAAAACATTGCAATGAATATTATTCGTTTTTTGCGCGCCTGCTCGTTCATAATCTTGCCTGCGCATGAAAATCGCGAAAGTCTACTCTCTGAAGAGCATCTTTGGGACAAGCTTGAACACAGGCTGGTCCGCCTGGTCGGCCAGCACAAAGGTCGCATTTTGTTGCCTTCATAATTGGTGTTCCATTTCCAGAGCCATCAGTGATTATAGATCCTTCAAGATTACGAATGGACACCATATTTATATTTTCAAATGGACACGAATTAGCGCACGTCGCGCAACCAATGCACGTTGTGTCATTTATGATAACGGATCCAGAATACTGGTCACGGTTAATAGCCCCTGTTGGGCACCCAATCATGCAGACAGGGTCCTTACAGTGCATACACGCATTTGCCACCATCCACTTTTCAAATGGGTCACCCTCTCTTCTAAATCTCGGATTCCCGCCGTGAGTGTTCCCACACGCGCGCACACAATCATCACATCGATTGCAACGATCGAGATCAATCACCATTGTTTGACTACCATTTATGAAACGATTATCCACTGCCCATTCCATCAAATGGTCATCGGCAGCAGTCCTTTCATCCAAAGCACTGGATAAGTCCTCTGGTTCGGGCATATTAGGAAATACATGCTCCTCCAGAACTTCTACTGGTATTCGAATAATATCAACATAACCCAAAGCTGTAAGACTGTTACTAAGTTGAAAATCTTTTTGGCCGGGATTTTTCCATGCTGAATATAACTCATTAAGCCCAAAAGTATCACCGGCTCCGAGATAACTTATTGTACGTCGTTCATAGTCCGAACCTTTTGCTAGACGCGCAAAACCAGCCCGAATTAACAATAAACCGTCTGGATAGTCTCCTTCTTTTGCGATTATAACTTCTGCTGCCGCACTTTTTTTATTTTTAAAATCATGGTGCCAATCAAAAGCGCCATAAGTCTCAAACAGTGCGCCTTGAGATACATGTTCAGCGGCCTCTTTACTCAAATCTTTGAGAATTTCCGTATTACTCAAATGGTTGGCCAGAGCAGTTTCCCGATAATTCTTATCTATCCTTTTCCGCCAGCCCGTATCATATTTCATGATATCTCTCAGACCCTGCCACCGAATTTCAATAGCCACCACATCCGTCGAAGCAAAAATTGTTGCTGTTCGGGGGGTTCTGCCAAGCGCCGCCAATTCTCCAAAGACTTCTCCCTCACCCAAAGTTATCATCTCATGAGTTTCCATAACATTGTCAATGTTTGGAATTGATGTTCCCGCTGGCCGCTCTGAGCTGGTTTGGGATAATTGTTTATTGTTCGCTATCATTCTAACCTCTGGAACCCAGTTCTTTTTCAATAAGCCCTGTATCCTTGAAAAAATACTTTGGACTTTAGCAGAGGATCCACCCAATTGTTCAACGGATATTTGGGGGTTTGTTGCAATATGAACCTTACCTTCTATTAAAATGAAAGCAGAGTTACCATAGTCACCCTCGCGGACCATTATATCACCTCGTTCAAGACGAGTTAGGCGCATGTCATTGCGAACAATTCCATCTAAGGGCAAACTTGGAGGGAAAGAAGCATCAATCTCTGTGATTTCCTTGCGAGACATGATGGTCTCAAAGTCTTTTTCAACGAGGTCAGGATCAAATGCGGAATCCCATCGCTTGGGTCGCTCTAACGTAGTTGATGCTGACAAACTATTTACTTCTTCACTCATTTGCTACCTATACCTATGGTTATTAAGCCAATCTTTACTAGGTTTTTAACTTACTTATAAGATTTAGGAAGACTAGCCCCAATAGCACCTGTAAGATCTTTGCCTTTAACAGCTTTGGCTAAAGCTCGTCCAGATTCTTTTGAAGGAGAAGATAAAAATGCCCCAGCTTCTGGAACCATCGCTTTTATTTTGTTTAGAGCTGCTGTTGCATTTGAAATCCGCTTCTTTTGCCCTTTGACATAAGCCGGGTGTGTAGTCTTAGTAATTGCCTGAGTTGCACTAAGCATAGCAGCAGATTGTCCAATTATATAGATCTCAGCCTTTTGTTTCTCTGTCATTTCTTGATTAACTGTCATTTTAGGAGCATAGAAACGATGACGAACTGAACCTTGACTATACTCTACATACTCAAAATCAGGATTAAACGGATGACCGTTATCCAACATAGCTGTAGCATGCTTCCCAGATAAGTTTTCATTTGCAAGACCATGACAAGACATACAATTGGATGCCACATCAAATGTTTCGGTTGGCCAAATCATTCCTGCCGCCTTAGCGTCAGCAAAACGCTTAGCCTTATCCACTTTAGTGTTGTTATGTATGCCTATCCATTCAGAAGCAGCGCCATGACAACTCTCGCACGAAGGACCGGCTACTAATTTTGCCTTTTTATCAGTGGCTTTTTTCTTAACGGAAGTGTAATGACAGTTGGCGCAAACCGCGGCTTTTTTCATGCGCTTTTCGCCTATAGCCTTAACAATTTTCTTTGCTTTCTTATTTTTGTGGACTTTCTTAAAAGATTTAAAGTGTTTAGTACCTTTCCACACCGCATGTTCGGCCTTATGGCATTTTTGGCATTTATCCGGGCCAACCATAAACGGTTTCGCGGAAACCTCTAATTGCGCTGAAAACCAGAAACAACTTAATACTACAAAAAGACCTGTAAAAAATATTTTTTTCATAGTGTGAATGATCCTTTCCGAATTGATCTACCTGCATCAAAAGACCGTATTGATAAATAAATTATTTTTTTGCGATCGTATTGGTCTAAACCATCATGTAATCGAAAGCAAGAGATTTTGGTGTTTAAAATCATTGAATAACTTCGATGAAAATTGAGGTATTAGACTTTATTGCAGCATTTTAGCTTTGCATTACATCCAAGCAACGTGATCATAAAATTTCGATCTCTGGAGATAGAAAAAGGGGCAAACAGGTAGTTACAAAGCTTAGGCACTTTGCACAAAAATATGTTTAGAATGCTTTATAATTTGGGTGTCGCCGATAGCTAAAAAAATTCTTTTTTAAAAAAAGCAATGAATTGTAAACTATTTAGGTCGATAAAGATGAAGCTATCTCTTTAAAGTTATTTGGGGGTTTAGATGTCTATAGGAACCATTCTAGGTTTTGTGTCCGGGATTGGCCTTTTTATCGGGGCTGTTTTAGCTGAAACCAGCGATTTTGCTGTTTTCATCAGTTTATCAAGTATGATTATGGTTGTTGGTGGAGCCTCTGCAGCAGCATTCATTTCCTACGAAGCTCGATACGTTATATTAGCCCTCAAAGGAATTATTAAGGTAATATCTGCACCAACTGTCAGTCGCAATTTACTCAAGTCAGAAGTTGGAAGAGTAATTAAATGGGGGTATGCAGTTCAAAAATCCGGCTTACCTGCAATTGAAGCAGAAGCTACAAAGCTTAAGAAAACAGACCCTTTTTTAGCGTTTGGAATTGATATGGTTGTCAGCGGTTACTCGGGTGAAGAGGTAAGAGCTATTTTGAATACGACAATTGAAAGCGGTTTTGGCAGAAATATGGTTCCAGCAAAAATATTAGGCAAAATTGGAGGGCTCTGCCCCGCTTTTGGTATGGTAGGAACACTTGTTGGGCTAGTCATTATGCTCGGTAATTTAAGTGATCCGGAGAGCCTTGGGCCTTCACTTTCAATCGCACTAATAACAACCTTGTACGGAGTATTATTTGCCCAACTACTCTTTACACCAATCTCTGCAAAAATGACGCAAAGAGAGGAGATTGTTAGATTTAGAAACTACCTAGTTACAGAAGGTTTGTGCCTCCTCGCGGAGAAGAAACCTCCTAGGTTTATTCAGGATAAAATGAATAGCTTTTTGGATCCTGCGATACATTTTAATATAGACAAAGATAAATAGTGTGTGAAACTATGATTAGGTTCTCTTAGATGTCGATGCCGGCACAACCACCAGAAGAAGAAGATAAAGAAGAGTGGATGGCAACCTATGCCGATGCCATAACGTTACTTATGGCATTTTTTGTTTTATTTTTTTCTTTCTCGAAAGTTGATGAAGAAAAGTATGATTCAGTCGCAGAAGGCCTTAATAAAAATATGGCTAGTCAAGAACGACCAAGTGAACGAAAAGAGCTAGAAAAAGAGCTCGCCGAAATTGTCATGCAGGAAGGTGCTGAAGAAGTGGCTAAAGTAGGAACTGATGCAGATGGCAGCATTACTTTAGAGCTTGGCGGCGGCGCATTCTTCAAGCCCGGCGGAGCGGAACTAGCAGACCAAGCAATACCTGTTCTCACAAGTATTTATGAAGAATTAGCATCACCGATATATCAAAGTTTCAACATTTCGGTAGAGGGTCATACAGATGATGACCCGATAAATTCTCCCTTTTTTCCTTCCAATTGGGAACTCTCAGCGGCTAGAGCTTCTACAGTTGTTAGATTTATGATAACGAATGGTATAAAAAAAAATCGGCTAAAAGCAATAGGAATGTCAGACACTCAGCCAAAGGTTCCTAACCGCGATGAGGAAGGAACTCCGATTAAAGAAAACATGATAGAAAATCGCAGAGTGATGCTCAGAATAAGCAGGAACCCAATATATTTTGCCCCATCCATCCCTAAGTTTCGCCGTGGAATGGCTAATAAGAGCGTTTCTCAATCGTTAGAATAAAACGCTGTAATCTGAACCTAAAAAACCATGTCCATTTGTTCCGATATTAATGTTTTACAGTTGACTAGACTGTGAGCTCCATTCCTTCTCTAGCAACCATGCATCCTGACCACTTTTTAGCCGCTTCAGCATCTATTATGTCCATAAAATCGTCATCATGATCTGGGTCATGATGAAAAATGCCTAACTGCTTTACACCAGCCATCTTGCATAGTTTAACACCCTCTTCCCAAGTCGAGTGTCCCCAGCCAATTTTTGAGGGGAATTCATCTTCGGTGTAAGTAGAATCATAGAACACTAGGTCTGCGCCCTCAATTAACGAAAGTATATTAGCATCGGGTTTACTAGGAATATGCTCCGTATCTGTAATTATGCATACAGAACTTCCTTCACTATCAAACCGATATCCTGTAGCTCCATTTGGATGGTTTAGTGCAGCTGTTGTAATTTTGGTAGATAGTTTTCTTGAAATATTGAGCTGATCTCCAGCGCGAAAATCCCTGAAAGTTATTTGTGCCTGCATCGCAGCTAGTGGCACAGGAAACGTAGGATCCGTCATTTGCAACTCAAAAATCTTTTTTACTCCGCCACAATCGCTCAAATGGCCAGCCATTATATCGAACTGATATTCTTTGTTAAACGCTGGGGCAAAGAAAGGAAAACCATTAATGTGATCCCAGTGGGTATGGGTCAAAAGTACTGTAAATTTTTTTTGGTGATTCTCTGATAGTATTTTTTGACCTAATCCTCTGATGCCTGTTCCGCAATCTAGTATAAAAGTTTCTCCATTAACCATGATTTCGAGGCTAGTTGTATTACCGCCATATTTCAAATGCTTGGGACCCGGACACGCAATACTGCCCCTGCAACCCCATATTTTTACTTTTATTGACATAAATGATCCCTCACAAGAACATAGTTAATACCTAATATAATTCGCACATAAATCACAGAAGTAAAGAGATAATAAATATTTTAGCTAACAAAATTGATGTTCCAACATTATTGATTAGATGTTTTATTCTTCAGTTAATCGAAATTATTTCCAGCACGTATTGGCTCAGCTAAGGATTATAATACTATTAGTAGCCTTGTGTTATTATCTTATTAGGTTTTACGAGAAAAAAAACTATAGTGATAATGCAAGTTTGTAAAAAAACTTAGATTATGATGGATTTAAACTTTTTTAGATATATTGGAGTTAAAAGATCTATTAAATTTAAACTTTTTTTGTTATAGTTACGTACCGAGTTGGTACTATATTTTTTTACAATATGGTAGCTTGTATTCGTTGTATTCGTTAGTTATGGGTTTGCAAGCTGGTATTCATACTGGTA
>Ga0209425_10002714_pt1 | contig 19410 bp, 16 predicted proteins | sample COG_05_FD_184749 | JGI IMG/M metagenome (GOLD analysis project Ga0209425, IMG submission 184749) | Pelagic Microbial community sample from North Sea - COGITO 998_met_05 (SPAdes) (version 2) | ecosystem: Environmental > Aquatic > Marine > Neritic zone/Coastal water | place: Helgoland, sampling...
CACTAAACCAATCACCGCATCCCTGCGGATCCAGCCGCCAACCGAAACCGGCTTGGCATAAACTCGCACCAGACCCAGGGTACAGACCACCATACCTACCAGCGCAATCCACTCTAGAGGCTCTGCAAAAAGTACTATTCCTAGGACCGCGGTGATCACGATTTCTAACCGAATCGTCGTACTCCCCACGGCAAAACTGCGAAGGGAGAAAAGGTAGACCAAAAGCATGGTTGCGAAGATCTGGAGCAACCCCGCCACAAGGACTTTCACAAAAAAAATCCCAGTTACCCGGTCAATGACTGAGGACTCCAGCAAAAAAGCCCCGTAGATCACAACAAATGGCAATCCGAATAGATAACGAACGAGGGTCGCGCTCTGAACAGAGACCGTTTGATTCAATGTTTTCTGGGCAGCGGTTCGAACCGCTTGCATGAGCGCTGCCAACAGGGTCCAGGTTACAAACGATTCAAGCATGCTGCCTCCCTGACGCCCTAATCAGCGCAGTTCTGTGATCCTGGCCTAGACCCTCGGGCGAACATTTGCTCTTTCGCTGTTCGAGGCATCGGAGCTCTTGACGTCGGCCATTCCGGCATCGGTCAGCATCGAGGCTTCAAGCGTCAGTCGGCGGGCCGCCCCTGGGAGCATGTACCCCACAGGAACAATTGATGGGTGAACGGCGGCCCGCTTGGAAGAGCGCCCTATGCTTAAAACAGGTCGTCCCTAACAATTAGGATCAGACTACCCGCGCTTGTTTCGGAACTCAGCAGCTGGCAGGCGCCAGGCCTTTCATCACAGAGTCCGCTTTCTCCTTGCCGAATGGAGACTAGAACCCTGGACAAAAAAAGCCGCGAGTTTAAGCGTTCGTCAAAGCGCCTCGAGTATTTTCTCAGCGGAACTGACCTCAAAAGCACCACCCTGATCAGCATTCAAGACGGTGACTTTGCCATCTTCAGCAATCAACGCATAACGGGAGGAGCGATGCCCTAACCCGAACCCCGAGCCGTCGAGGGTCAAACCCATGGCCGTTGTGAACTCTCCATTACCGTCAGCGGCCATCACTAAAGCCTCAGCGTTTTGACTTTGGCCCCAGGCACTCATCACAAAGGCGTCGTTGACGCTCAAGCAAACGATCGCATCAACGCCCTTTGCTAAAATCTTATCGGCATTCGCCACAAATCCTGGTAGGTGCGCGGCGCTGCATGTTGGCGTAAACGCGCCGGGCACGGCGAACAGAACCACTTTTTTCCCGGCAAAAAACTCGCCTGTGTTTAAATCTTCTGGCCCCTTTTCACCCATTGTCTTGATTGTGACGTTTGGGATCGGGTCCCCTACTGATACAGCCATTGAACACTCCAATATTGATAAGTTATGAATTTGCCCAGTCTCTAATGAACACAGCGCCAGTGCAAGTTGATTCGACGAACTTGCGGTGGGTCTCTACTATTTAGAATCTCGCCAGGGCCTGCCTTCTTTACACACGAAAAAGTGTCGCTCGGGGTCGATCTGAAAAAGCACTTCGTCGGACTGCCTAGGATGCATAACAGCTCCATCAGGTGCAAATTGCACGATGTACGCTTTACGCACATCCGCTGTCAGATTGGGACCCGTTCGGTGCGGCGTGAGTGAGGAAAACACCACAATGTCTCCCACATCTGCCTCGATGGCCATGGAGCCGAGCGCTGCCTCATCGTCATTGGTCAAACATTGGTAGCCCAGATCTGTGACCCAGTGTTTTAAGGTCCCATTTTGATGGACTCCCGGAATCACCCAAGGACAGCCATTATCAATGGTTGCAGGTGTCAGGGGTACCCAGCAAGTCAGATAGTTTTCCGGGGTCACATAGGTGTAACCGTTATCTTGATGCCAGGGAAATTCCTGAGGAGTCTCCGGTTTTTTATAGACCAGCTGGTCCCAGTACAGCCGCACATCCGGCCCAATTAAGTCAGCCGCTAACCCGGCAAATACCGGTTGATGGACAAAATCCCGAGCAGCCTGAGAAACTTTTACAATGTGAATGGTAAAAGTGATTTCATCTGCTCGATTAATGTAGAAATGCCCTTCGTGCTCATCCCGCAATGCTTGCTCACGCGCGGCTTCGAGGCCATCGGCATCCTTGAGTAGCGCGTCTATCGCAGTCTTCGGAATCGCATTTTTGAGCAAAAAGCAGCCCTGGGCGTTCCAGCGTTTTGCTGCGTCAGCGCTCAAAACTTGGTAGGGCCCCTCGGTTTGCGTCCATCTAAAATCAGTGCTTCTCGGATCTAACTTCATGAGCCCTCGAGGGTAGCTGTCTTAAAAGCGGGCAGCTCCACGATCGCTGCAGCCAAGGCATAATCCTTATCGGTCAGGGCATTGCCCGCATCGTGAGTCGTCAGTGTAATCTCCACAAGGTTATAAACATTGCGCCATTCCGGATGATGATTCATTGACTCGGCAAGCTCCGCTGTTGCCTGCATAAAAGCGAACGCTGATTTAAAGTCATCAAACCGTAACGCTATCCTCAGCGCGCCAGGTTCAACCCGCCAGCCGTTGATTTGTTTATCTGTCATCGGGGCATCAAAACAGAATTAACAAACAGACTCAATCCTCAGATCGCAACCTGATACACTGCCATCATGAATTCAGACAACGACCCATCCGGCATTCATGTGCAGCCCCGACCGGAGTATCCCCGACCCAATTTTGTTCGCGATGAATGGCTCAATTTAAACGGGCCTTGGAGGTTTCGCTCGGACCCAGACGACCTTGGCGTACAACAGCATTGGTTCGAGGGCTTTTCAGAGGGCGACCCAATCACAGTCCCCTTCGCTGCGGGGAGTCAGGCGAGTGGCATTGCCCCGATTGAGAACTGCAAAACCGTCTGGTACTGCCGAGCATTGCCTCCGATCGACTGGAACAGTGAGGCGATTTTGCTCAATATCGGGGCCGCTGATCATGCAACGTCGGTCTGGATTAATGGTCAGCACCTGCTTGATCACCGAGGGGGATACACCCCAATCCAAGGCGACATCAAGCCGTTCCTTGATAACGACAACAACTTCATCGTCATTCGAGTCAGCGACACCACGTCATGGCAGCAACCCCGGGGCAAGCAAGCAGGCGATACACGCTGGCCAATTGATTACGACGGCATCACTGGTATCTGGCAAACGGTATGGTTAGAGCCCGCTTCTTTGTTACGCATTTGCCATGTGGGCTATCGCTACCACCGATCCGAGCAACGCCTTCAAATCACTGTGAGGCTGTCCGAGCATAGCGAGGCCGATGTCACCGTTACGCTGCATCAAGGCGAAGACCAATCCATCAGCTCAGTGAAAAACTGCGCCTTACGGTCTGAAGTCGTTATCAACCTCGATGTGCCAGATCCCAGGCTCTGGTGTCCTGAAGATCCTCACCTCTATCCGGTCACGCTTCAAATTTATCAAGACCAGATCCTGGGCGACGAAGTTTTAAGCTATACCGGGCTGCGAACCATCGATATTGACAAGGGTAAGCTGCAGCTCAATGGTAAGAAGCTATACGTTCGCGGGATTCTTGATCAAGGTTATTTTGAGCAAGGGTGGTACACCCCGGTTTCTGATGAAGCCCTCAAGAAGGATGTCGAGCTGACTTTGGCCATGGGCTTTAATCTGGTTCGAAAACACCAAAAAATTGAAGATCCTCGCTATCTATTCTGGGCCGATCAACTGGGCCTGCTCGTTTGGAACGAAATGCCCTCGGGTCGCATTTTTTCAACGGCCCTGATCCACGACCTAACCCACGAATGGATGTCGATCATTGAGCGAGACCAAGCCCACCCGAGCATCATTGGCTGGGTTCCCTTTAACGAATCTTGGGGTGTTTGGAATCAGCGCCAGCGTCCTGAGCAACGGCATTTCGTCGATGCGATTTTTCATCTCACCAAAGCACTTGACCCTTCTCGGCCAGTGATCGGTAATGATGGTTGGGAATACTCAACGGGTGATCTATGGACGTTGCACCTCTACGATACGACTGAGCAAACTCTGGCAGCTCGACTGCAAGCACTGATCGAGCAGCCCAGTGGCCCGGTACACGACGGTGCAGAACCTCGTGTCGGCGCTTTGCCCGGCGCTGATCCCCGGGGCAAACCAATTTTACTGACCGAATGCGGAGGCATCGGGCTAATCACCCCGGAGGCGCTGATGGACGATGCGCCTTTTGCTTATGGGGACCTGCCCACAACCGTCACAGAGCTCACCGCACGAACCGAGGCCCTACTTGCTGCAATCGCCGCCACACCCGCAATCGATGGGTTCGTCTGGACTCAATTCACCGATGTTCAACAGGAGATCAACGGGTTGCTAACATTTAACCGCGAGCCCAAAATCCCGCTGGAAATACTGCGATCAATGATTTTAAGAGTCGGTCAGCAGGATGCGGTGGGTCAATGAGTCAGATCGCTGATTTCGAACAACTCTGTAGGGCGCAAAACACAGCGCAGATTTCGATCAGTCAGGGCGGCAAAGTCGTTTTTGATCGTACGTTTGTTAAGCATCCCATTGATGTTTTTGCGGTCCAAAAAGGCATTCTCTCTATTTTGATCGCAATTGCCGAAAACCGGTATTTTCTAGAACGCTACGACGCGATGAATCATATTCTGACCCCGGAATGGACACAGCTCTCTAAACCTGATGAAGCCAGCCTGACCGTCGAGATTCTGATGAACATGACAACGGGCATGGATGAGAGGCTCAAACAGGATGGGGTCATCGGTCGAGACTGGGCCTACAACAACGTCGCCTATCAAAAACTCAAAGAAGCGCTCGAAATCCAAACGGGCCTATCCCTCCAAGCCATCACTGAACAGTGGCTCCTGGAACCACTGGGTCTCAGTGACATGACCTGGCGCACGCGGACAGCTGACCGAGCGGGTCACGCTTTCTCAGCAATCTACACAACCGCCCAAACCCTACGCGCAATCGGCGACGGATTACTGTTTGAGTCCCTGGTGGAATCCAGCTATCTCGATCAACTCGAAGCCCCCAGCAACAGCACGAACCCGGCTTGGAGTCTGCTCTGGTGGACGAACAGGGCGAAGACGCACCAAGTTCCCGGAAGCCCTGAAATTATCGAACGAGCCCTGCTCCCCGCCGCCCCAGAAGACCTTATCAGTGCCAGAGGTTTGCTCGGGCAACATCTTTCGATTTCTCGTCAACATGAACTCGTGGTTGCACAGACCCGAGTCAGCAGCACCCAAGCGGGTATTCGTGAGCCAGGACAGACCGAATTTTGGTCTGCGGTGACCGGGTTATACTGCTGAATCCAAGCCTTGAGCGAGGGGCGCAAGTCGTTGCCTCGAAGTCAAAATATGATAGCCTTCTAGGCTCAATGACGCTTTAAGGAATGCACGATGGATCTCTCCTACGGTCCTGAATATGACGTTTTTCGTGACGAAGTCAGAACGTTCATCCAAGACAACCTTGACAATCAACCTAAGCCTGGCGCGGGCCCTCAAAGTGAGGAGGTTCGTCAATGGCAAGCGAAACTGATCGAAAACGGCTTTCATTCGCGCACCATCCCCACCGAATATGGGGGTTATGGCGCAGAACCTGACATCATTCAATCAAGAATTATCGCCGAAGAATTTGGCGCGGCTCAAATGAACACAGGATTCAGCGGCCAGGGCATCAGCATGCTCACACCCGTGCTGCTTGAGATGGGCACCGAAGCGCAAAAGCAGCAGTTCATTAAGAAAACGATTCATGGCGAGCTCATTTGGTGTCAGGGCTATTCTGAGCCGGGGGCTGGGAGCGATTTAGCCAGCTTAACCACTCGCGCTGAATTGGATGGCGATGAATGGGTCATCAACGGCCAGAAAATTTGGACCAGTACAGCCCACATCAGCGATTGGATTTTCTGTCTGGTCCGGACTGAGCCCGAGGCACCGAAGCACCAGGGTATTTCGTTCCTGCTCTTTGAAATGAACACGCCAGGCATTGATGTCAGACCCCTGGTCGATATGACCGGGACAGCCAACTTCAACGAGGTTTTCTTTACTGACGTTCGGGTGCCAAAAGATCAAATCGTTGGCCAACGCGGCCAAGGCTGGCAGGTTGCTAATGCGATTCTTGGCCATGAGCGCGGGTCACTCGCGCCCCCGGATGCAGCGATGTCGAGACTCAACGGCGTCGTTAAGCTCATGCAGCAAGAGACGATCAGTGGTGAGCGGGTCATCGATAACCCAATTTTTAGAGATCGCCTGCTCAAGCTTCAAGGCCGGGTCATGGCCATGCAGTACAACGATATGCGCCTGCTTTCAGCGAAGATCAATAAAAGCCAAGACACGAAGCTCGCCGGGATGGTGGTGAAGCTCATTGGCACCGAGCTGCGCCATGAAATCGAATGCCTTGGCATTGATGTGATGGGTGAGATTGGGCTGAGCTATGGGGACAATCCTTACCTTCGGGGCAACGGGTCCTGGCAATATCAATACATGTATTTCTTGGGCTTGATCATCGGTGGCGGCACGTCCCAAATCCAGAAGAACATCATCAGCGAACGAGGCCTTGGGATGCCCAAGGAACCCAAAATTGCCCAAGCGGGGGTCTAATGGAATTTGGATTATCAGAAGAGCAAAAACTCCTTCAAGACAGCCTCACGCGATTTCTTGGTGAGCAAGTCCCCCTCGATCATATCCGAGCAGTCGCAGCGGGTGATCGCAAAGACACAACAGCTTGGGCAGGATTATCAGAGCTTGGTATCCCTGGTCTCATTATTCCCGAGAGCCTCGGTGGCGTTGGTCTCGGCATGTTGGATGCGGTTGTGGTTGCTGAAGCTTTGGGTTATCACATCACTCCGGGGCCATTTCTTAGCAGCGCGATTATCGCTCCAACCATTCTTATGGCCGCGGGCCAAACCGATCGATTGGCGGATATTGCTGCGGGCCAATATCGAATAGGGGTAGCGTTGTCAGAGGCGATTGGGTCGAGACTCGATGCCGGAATTTCTGTCGCTAACGGCACCGCGACTGGCAAAGCCCTCTTTGCGCTTGACGCCGAAGCCGATGGCTATCTCATCAATGGTCCTGACAACAGCGTTTATTGGGTCAACTGCGAAGACTCACGCTTGAGCAGAAAGTTGCTGACGACCATCGATAAAACTCGAACAATTTGTGAGCTACAGCTCGATCAAGCCGCTGCGCACCTAATCTCGGAGGATCCAGAGTGTCTGCGGGCTGGTGTTGATGCTGGCCGAGTGATTCAAGCCGCCGATTCACTAGGCGCAGCCCAGTGCATGTTGGATCAAGCCGTTGCCTATTCAATGCAACGCGAGCAGTTCAATCGCGTCATTGCATCCTTCCAAGCGGTCAAGCACATGTGTGCCGAGATGGCCTCCCAACTTGAGCCTTGTCGCTCCCTGGTTTGGTATGCCGGCCATGCAATGGCGACAGCCAGCGACGATGCGCGGGTCACTGCGTGTCATGCCAAAGCTCACCTCAGCGAAGTCGCCCAGTTCGTCGCAAGAACCAGTACCGAGGTTCATGGCGGCATGGGTTTCACCGACCTTGTGGGCCTCCACTATTGGTTCAAACGGATCGGCGCTAATCGGCAGCTGCTGGGGTCACCAGAGTTGGTCCGCAACGAGGCAGCCAAAGCACAGAACCTAGTCGCTTGATCTCTCGGCAAATCTTGGGTGGCCAACACCCAAGATGGCAACCGCACTGAAACTTTGCGCTGTTAATTGCTCACCGCTTGTCTCTACTTCGCGCAATGAAGAATTTTTATGGATGTTTTCGATCAAAACAGCCCAGAAGTATCTTAGCTTGTTATAGAATCTCGCCATGACCGCGCTCGCCGCCAACTTAGACAACGCCCTCACTAAAATAGTCCTCCTAATCAGCCTATGGGGGACACTGCCTACTTCCATAGCGGACGAAATGACCCCACTGTCGCCCTGCAACCCAGAGCATCATCCCGACGTGATGGCCTATGAACCGGCTTCGCTCTGCGCGGAGATTGAAGTGCCCGAGGCAGAGGGCGACAACCCGCGAATGCTGACCTTGTCGGTCGTTGTTCTACCTGCGACAACAAGGGAGCGGGTCGCTGACCCCATCGTCTTGCTCGCAGGCGGACCCGGACAGTCGGCCATCGAGGTGGCTCCCGACTGGGCGGCCCGCTTTGAGAATCTTCGCAAGACCCGAGACTTCTTGGTCATTGATCAAAGAGGCACGGGAAGCTCCAGTTCCCTTGCTTGCTCAGAACACTTAGACCCTGTGCTTGAGTCTTTGGAGGCTCAGACCGCCTCTGTGGAAGAGGCCCTTGCAGCTCAAATAGCAGCCCTTCGAGAATGCTTAGCTCATCTTGATGCCGACCCAACCCACTACACCAGTCGCAATGCCGCCGTTGACTTGGAATTTGTCCGCCAGCACTTAGATTATCCCGCGCTTAATCTCTTTGGCATCTCCTACGGAACGCGGATGGCCTTCATTTATGCTCGACAGTACCCAACTTCGGTCAGAAGTTTGATACTCGATGCGGTCGCGCCAACAAACATGCTGATCCCCGAGCGTGTCGCTTTAGACGCAGACCTTGCCTTTCAACTGATCGAGAGGGAGTGCCAATCAAACCCCAGCTGCCAGAGCGCCTTTCCAAACCTCCAACAAAAACTCGAACAAGCCGAAGCCTTTTTGCGCGACCTTGACCAAGATTTGTTAGCCATTGATCCGTTAACGGGCGAGCGAACATTTGCCAAACCCGACCCCAGACTGATTAATCGATTGCTGCGCAGCGCCCTGTACAGTCGCGGCTTGCGTCAGCTCGTACCCCTTGCGATCAGCGAGGCCGCCGAAGGCCGACTTGAGGTGTTGCTCGGAATGGGCGCTGTGTTACATCCAGAATCTGCTTCATCAGGTATCAGTCTGGGCATGATGGCCTCTGTCCTTTGCAGCGAGGACATGACCCAGATGGAATCCATGCAACACGGTGAGATCTTCGATAACGCCTTGCAAGAATTGCTGATCGAAGTCTGTGGTTTCTGGCCGCATCAGGCCGTCGGCCAGGAGTATTTTGAACCCTTCCGGTCGGATACACCCGCGCTTTTAATGTCTGGCACCCTAGATCCGATCACCCCGCCAAGCTACGCCAAAGAAGCAATGGAGTCATTAACATCGGCTCAGCACGTTGAGATCCTAGGCGGCACCCATGGTGTCGGGCACCTGGGTTGCATGCCCGATCTGATCGAAACATTCCTCGACGATCTATCGAATACGGAGCTCGATACAACCTGCACACGCTTCATTGAACCTCGGCCTTTTTTTACGAGCCATGCGGGCCCATTCGCAAGAGATTCTGACGAGGAAGCACTTCATGATTGAGGTTTCAGGACTCAGAAAATCTTTCGCCGAGGTCACCGCCCTCAAGGGGGTTTCCTTTTCTGCCCAAAATGCCAAGGTCACAGGATTGCTGGGTCCCAATGGCGCCGGGAAATCAACGAGTCTTCGAATTCTCTACGGCCTGCTGAAACCCGACACTGGATGGGCGAAGATTGACGGGCTAGACGTCAGCCTTGAACGGCTCAAAGCCCAGGCCCGGCTCGGCGTGCTCCCGGATGGTCATGGCCTTTACGCCAGGTTAACCGCTCGTGAGCATATGGCTTTTTTTGGTCGGTTGCATGGAATATCACCCGATGTTCTCGAGCAGCGCAGCGATGAACTGATCCGTATGCTCGATATGCAAACGATCGCCGACCGACGAACCGAGGGGTTTTCCCAGGGCGAGCGTATGAAAGTCTGTCTGGCACGGGCTCTGATCCACAGCCCCGATAATATTGTGCTTGACGAGCCAACCAACGGTCTCGATGTCATGACCACGCGAAAGGTCCGTGAGCTAATCAATGAGTTAAGGCAGTTAGGTCTCTGCGTTCTGTTTTCAAGCCACATCATGCACGAGGTTTCGAGGCTCTGCGATGAAATCGTGATCATTGCAGAAGGCCAAGTCGTTGCCCAGGGCGTCCCCGATGCTATTCGAGAAAGTGCTGGAGAAGAAAACCTAGAAGACGCTTTCGTCATTCTTTCTGAGCGAGCAGCCCGTTTATGAATCTTCTTCGTGCGTTGTACCAAAAAGAAATGATTGACGGCCTCAGAGACCGAAGGTCCCTCTTTTCAAGTTTCTTTTTCCCCTTCTTGGCGCCACTGTTCATCTACGGTCTGATGACGTTGATGATCGAGCAAAACACTAAAAAGGAAACCATCGAGCTCCCTGTGATTGGCGGAGAATATGCGCCTGCGCTCATCCAACATTTGCTTGAAAATGGGATCGAAGTGACCGCCTTCAGCGACGATCCAGAGCAAGCCATTCGCGATAAATCCGTCGATCTGGTTCTTGAGATACCGGCTGACTACCAGGCGTCCATGGCTGCCTTCGAACTCACACGGGTCGGGATGATCCACGATGGCTCACGCAACGATACCCGGGCGACGGTGTCCCGAGTCAGGCAGCTGATCAGGAGCTATAGCAGCGAACTCAATGCGCTACGCCTGATCAGCCGGGGCATATCACCCCGTTTGATCCAAGGCGTGCAACCTAAAAATGAAGATATTGCCAGCGAAGAACAACGCGCTGCAAACATACTCAGTTACATTCCAATCTACGTGCTGATGGCTGCATTCGTTTGCGGCCTCGGACTGGCCATTGATACCACAGCCGGCGAGCGGGAACGCCGCAGCCTAGAGCCGCTACTGATTAATCCCGTCCCTCGCCTCAAGCTGATATTTGGTAAGTGGTTAGCTGCAAGCACCTTATCGGCAGTTGGCATGGTGATTACCCTAATCCTTTGCCTATGGACGATGCTGGCTCTGCCATTGGATGAATTGGGCTTCAGGTTTAGCTTAGCAAAGAGTCAAATCCCACTGCTCGTGCTCGCAATCTTGCCGGTTCCGCTACTGGCCTGCAGCTTGCAGCTTTTGCTCGGTCTTTTTGCAAAGTCATTTAAAGACGCGCAGTCTTATATTGGGATCCTGGTGATTCTTCCAGTGGTCCCCGGTCTCGTTCTGCAGTTTTACCCCGTCACCACAAGCCTTTGGATGTATCTCGTTCCGATTCTTGGGCAGTCTTTGATGATCAAAGAATTACTTGGCGCAGAGCCCGTTGCCTTCGCTGCTTATTTCCTCTCTTTCGCCTCAACCGTGGCCACAAGCCTCGGGATTTGCTTAATTGCTGCACGACTTCTAGATCAAGAACGCGTCATTCAGGGCTAGCGGAAGACCGACGACCAAGTATTCTCGATGGGAGCGCATCGCGCCGAGCCCGCGCCTCCCGAAGCGCTTCTTGTCAACCCTCACCTCGGCACCCGGCATACATGATTAACGCAAGATTGACGATGCATGGCCGCCTACTGAGCTATCGAACCCGCTCAATCACACCTTACACTGCTCGGCTTAATCTCTGAGCACAGCACAATGCCAGCCTGTGAGGCTCAGGCCGCTCCGCTTGACGGCTCAGTATTTTGAGGAGTGGGAGGTTCCAATTCTGGCTGTATCCTGGGCGTCTCGAGGACATCTTCAGAAACCTCTCGATCGAGCCTTTGCGGATCAGCAACATCATGGGTCGGAGGCTCCCTTGTAAGGGATGGGGCTGCGTGGGACGGAGCTGGCACCAGTTCAGAGGCAGGAGACTCAAGCAATACCGACTCTACTGAGCTTGGGGGCGCGTTGGCCACGGGCGGCTCAGGGATTGCATCCGGATTAGGCGCTGCTCGCTCTCGGTCTTCGGTAAAATAGAGATAAGCAGCAGCAATCATCAGCGACACTAAGATTCCAATGATGTACTGGCTCCGATCACTCATCTGTCCGCTCCTGACTTTGATCAATGTCTGCTTTGTTGATATCTGCTTTATTGATGTGGCCCGTCGACCAGAGGCTTCCCCGCTCTCAATACTCCAGTGGCGGCTTAATCTCTCACGAGATCGTGAAGCCCGCCAGCAGTTGTGTTAGGTTGCAACCTTCGCCCCCTTCAATATCAAGGCCCTGGCATGACTGACTATCAACCCCTCTCAGCCCCTGACCAAGCACCAAAACCCGCGACCCATCATACCACCCGACATCAAGACCAAGTGAGGGCAAGGCTTCCCTTTGATGACGTCAGAAGCTTTGATAACGCCCGACGCGGATTTATCGCGAGCCTTGAGCCCTTGCGTATTGCGCATCAAGACGCTGAGCGCTCAGCACTCGACCTGACCGCTTTTAACTTCTTAACCGATGAGTGTCCAGATACGGTCAATCCCTCACTGTGGCGACAAGCGCAACTCAACGCTCAGCATCATGGGCTATTTGAGGTAACCGATGGCATTTATCAAGTTCGGTCCTTTGACATTGCCAACATGACGCTGGTGCGCGGCGAGACCGGCTGGATTGTCATTGATCCGCTGACCTGTTCAGAATCGTCGAGTGCCGCCTTGAAACTGGCAAATGCACATTTGGGCCATCGCGAGGTCGTTGCGGTCATTCACACCCACAGTCACGTCGACCATTTTGCTGGTATTCTGGGGGTGACCGATCAAGCATCGGTTTCATCGGGTCGCGTCCAAGTCATCGCACCCCTGGATTTTGTTGACGAAGCCCTCAACGAGAATGTACTGGCCGGAAACGTCATGGGCCGGCGAGCAACCTATATGTATGGCAACCTCTTGCCAGCATCACCGGCTGGTTTTGTGACCACGGGCCTTGGTGCGGCCCTCGCGCTCGGGAGTACAGGCTTTATTGTGCCGACGGATATTATTACGACCAACACGGAAACCCGCCAAATCGATGGCATCGATATTGAGTTCCAACTCACAATGGGCTCAGAGGCGCCGGCCGAAATGGTCTTTTACTTTCCACAATTTAAAGCGCTCTGCATGTCCGAGATCACCTCCCATCACCTGCACAACATCTACACACCACGAGGTGCCCAGGTGCGCGACGCGATGGCTTGGTCAAAACAAATTCAAGAGTCCATCGACCGATTTGGTGGACGCCTAGAGCTGACCTTTGCAAGCCATCACTGGCCCACCTGGGGCCAAGTTGATGCGATCACCTACCTCAAAAAACAACGGGATCTCTACCGTTACATCCACGATCAAACCCTGCGAATGGCAAATCTCGGCTTGGGTCCTGATGAGATCGCCGAGTCGATAGAGTTGCCCGCCAGTCTCGCACAAGAATTTCACTGCAGAGACTACTACGGCACGTTAAAACACAACGCCAAAGCGGTTTATGTCAAATACCTTGGGTTCTTCGATGGCAATCCAGCCAATTTGGATGCACACCCACCTCGGCAACGCGCACTCCGCTATGTGGAATTTATGGGAGGTAGCGACGCCATCATGGAACGCTGCCAACAGTGTTTTGCTGACGGTGACTACCGCTGGGTTGCAGAAGTCCTCAATCATTTGGTCTTTGCCGAGGTAGATCATTTGCCTGCGCGCAGCATGCTGGCTGATGCCTATGAGCAAATGGGTTACCAAGCAGAGTCTGGGCCCTGGCGGAATTTCTATCTTTGCGGCGCGCTAGAATTGCGGCAGGGACTCCCGAAGGGTAGTAAATTTGGGCCCAGTGCGGGCATGGCCCAAGGCATGCCACTGGCCAATATCTTCGAGGCGATGGGGGTGCGGCTCAATGGCCTTCGGGCAGCCAGCCACCCGATGCGCATGAACTTAACACTCACGGATGCCGAACCTGTGCTCATCGAAATCGAGAACGGCGTACTCCACGCTCACTTTAATCGCAGTGACGAGAAGGCAGGCCTGACCATTGAATCGAGCGAGGCAACCTTCAAACAGCTCATTCTCGGCCTTGCAGACCCGATAGCGCTGATCAATGACCAGAAGCTCAAACTTGAGGGGGATGCCAACCTGTTGATCACATTTCGGGGTTTAATGGATCAGTTCGAACGACGTTTCCCCATTGTCACGCCACGAGCCGGCACTTGAAGCCCCTTCAAAACACACGCAGGGAGCCGCCACCTCAAGCATCAGTGGTTAGATTGAGGCATCCCTCAAAAGACACAATGACGAGCGGACTCTAGGACCACAGACGTCGTCTTTGGCTTCAAATTCGTGCTGCGGCAAACAACTAGGAGATTTCTATGCAGATCGGTCTACTCCATCCCGGCGCTATGGGAGCCGCTGTCGGCGCATGCCTGACGCAATCCGGCCACACGGTCTATTGGCTCGCCCCAGGGCGCAGTGACCAAACCCGAGCCCGGGCTGACCGCGCAAAGCTAACGCCTTGCCAATCCCTGGCTGAGCTCGTCGGCAGGGTCGAGCTGATCTTCAGCATTTGTCCGCCAGATGCCGCTACAGCCGTAGCAGACCAAGTCTGCAAATCGGGCTTTCAAGGACTGTTTCTTGAGGCCAATGCGATTTCTCCCACAAAACTGGCTGATATCCAGCGCTTGCTCGAGCCGCATCAGATTCAACTGATCGATGGCAGCGTCATTGGCGGGCCGGTTTGGCCAGAAGATCAGACTCCCGCAAGGACAACACTACATCTCTCAGGGGAGTTTGCCCCAACCATCGAAACCTTGCTCATCCATTCACCGTTGCGCGCAAACGTTGTTTCCGCGACGCTTGGTGATGCCAGTGCCTTAAAAATGGTGTTTGCCGCCTTCAGTAAAGGCAGCGCCGCGCTCAGCGCAGAGATTTTAAATGTCGCAGAGCAATACGGCGTTCGAGACGAATTGGCCGAGGCCATTGGGCCACACCAGAACGAGCGCTGGCTACAAAGTATGACCAACACATCGTCGAAAGCCTGGCGCTTCATTGGGGAAATGCATGAGATTGCTGATACGTTTAAGGCGGTCGGCGCCACGCCCGGATTTCATCAGGCGGCGGCTGATGTGTATCAACGGCTCGCTGCCCATAAGGATTGGGACCAAGCACCGTCCCCGCAAGCGCTGCTGTCCTCTCTGTCAACAAAAACCACCAACTAGAATCGAGACCCCTATGGCACTGCAACTAGGCTTTCACATTGGCCAACAAAATCTATCCATCACGGAGCTCAGACAACTTTGGACAAGGCTTGACCAACAAGGCGCGGATTGGATTTCTTTGTGGGACCATTTCTACGAGGCTCCTCCAGCGGGTGGCAGTCAGGATCACTTCGAAGCGATTGCACTGCTCGGTGCCCTTGCATCAGAGACTCGCACCGCGAGACTAGGGTGTTTGGTGTTCTATGTCGGCTATCGGAATCCCGCGCTACTGGCCAAAGCTGCTGCAACCCTCGATCATCTCAGTAATGGTCGGTTTGAAATTGGCCTCGGCGCTGGTTGGCATGTTCAGGAAGCTACCGCCTATGGCTATCCATTCCCAAAGATCGGCAACAGGCTCGATATGCTCGATGAGGCGGCTCAAATCATCAAGGGCATGTTGTCCCAGCCCAGGACCAGCTTTGCAGGGAAACATTTCTCGGTCGTGGATGCCAGCAACAATCCCATGCCGCTTGCCAAAACACCTGCACTCTGGATTGGGGGATTGGGCGAGAAGAAAACACTCCGGATCGTTGCGGAGCAGGCGACAGGTTGGAACGCAGCCTATGTGAGTCCCGCGCGATTCGGGGAGCTTAATTTGACCCTAAACCGTTGGTGCGAGCGGGTGGGACGCAATCCCGCGGAAATCGAACGCTCAGTGAACCTCAGTTTTCATCTCGGGTTGACCGCGTCTGACTTGAAAAAAGAACGCGCGATCTTGCACTCGGCCTGGGGACCACAAGCCGAACGGATCAGCTCAGGCGCTCTGCTGTGCACACCTTCTGAAGCCATTGAGCGGATTTTGGACTATCATCACCATGGCGCGGAGCTCGTCAACGTTGCGTTGCGAGCCCCCTTTCAAGCCGAGGCCCTGGAGAGTTACCTCGAAACAGTGATGCCCGGGGTTAGATTAGAGACGCGCTAGGACCTGGCAACATCGAGCATGTCCGTCACTTGCGTCATCTTGACCCGAGGCCTTGATTGGCGTGCCCCCTCAGCGACCTCAGCCTCGTCAATTTTTTTCCAGTCAGCGAAACTCACAAAATCTGGCTGCCGAGAGCGGATCAGCTCAAGCGCGCTGTCTGCCCCGGGGTCTGCCGGTTCGAACAAACGCCCTGCCTGCAAATCTTCCATCATCAACCCGACCGTTTCTTGAGCACAGGTTTTGTTGGTGCCGATGACACCGCTGGGACCGCGCTTGATCCAGCCTGCTGTGTACAGTCCCACGACCTGTTGACCGGACGCATCAACCGCTCGACCACCCTCATTGGCAATCGTTCCCCAACTCTCATTAAAAGGGACATCGGGTAACGGCTGACCCCGATAGCCCACGGACCGGAAAACCAGGCCCGTGGGAATCACTTCTTCCCGATCCGTGGCAACCGGCTTTAACTGGCCCCTGTCGTCCATCAAAAGATCATTTTGCACCAGCTTCAAGGCCGAAACAGCACCCGCCTCCTCAATCAGTTCCGTCGGAGAAACCAAAAACCTGATATGTAACTGCCGCGGCTTCCCTGCGTTGGGACGTGCCGCATAGGATTGGATCGTCTCGACATTTTTAAGCACATTCTTATCATTGTCGGCATCCATTTGGTTCTGACTGTGCTCATCGATCACCGCTTCGCCGGGCAAGATGTTGACATCAGCCTCGGCAAATTCTCCCATCTCTTTAATCTCTGGGGGAGTAAATGCAGCTTGAGCCGGTCCTCGCCGCCCCAAGATATACACGTTTTTAACTTTGCTTTGACTCAACGCATCAAGGGCATGATCCGCAATGTCCGTCACTTTGAGTTCATCCACTGTTTTGCACAAAATTCGAGCAACATCCATCGCGACATTGCCGATACCAACCACCACAACATTTTCCTGAGATAGATCAAACTGTCGATCAGCGAAGTCCGGGTGCCCGTTATACCAAGCCACAAACTCGGTTGCAGAATGGCTACCGGCAAGATCCTCACCCGTCACCCCCAAATTGCGATCGAAAGGGCTGCCGGTGGTGAACATCACTTGATGGTAATGCTGCTTCAGGTCCTCTAGATGAATGTGGGTGCCGTATTCGACATTGCCAAAGAATCGAAATCCTGGATTAGCGGCGCTTTTTTCGTAGGCTCGTGTGACCGACTTATCCTTTTGATGGTCCGGCGCAACGCCAGCGCGCACCAAACCATAGGGCGTTGGCAGCCGATCGAACATATCCATTTCAACGACCAAATCGCTTTGCTTGAGTAAATTGCTCACGGTGTAAAAGCCCGAGGGGCCCGACCCAATAATCGCGACCCGTAATGGGTTTTCTGAGGTGCCGACTGCTGACATACGACCTTCCATTTCTGAATTTATCGAGAGGAAAGATAGCAGAATAAAACGTAGGCGCCCAGCACCGCAGCTCTAAATCATTGGCCTTAAGACCGGGGGCAGATACACTTTAAGCACGGTACTAAAAGAGCGTTGTCTTGTTTTCGAAAAAATCGAGATGACGCCTTTGCGCTCCAAACGTCGCCGTCAGGCGCTTTGATAAAACGCCCGCAACTTGGACTTTCATTGCGCCCAGGTTGAACGGACCTAGACCGAAGCGCATCATCTAAATCATCCAGAACAAGGCCATTAAAAAGAGCAATCGATTATGAAAACCACCGTCAGAGTCGTTGTTGTCCTCACCGGCTTGTTGATTTTTGCGATCTTGGCCCTCAAGTGGGCGCTCAGTGACCCTGAAAGGTTTCGCGAACCGCTTTCCGAGCAACTGCGCAGCGCGACCGGATATTCTGTTTCTTTTCAGACCCTCGACTGGCAGGTCTGGCCGCAATTTGCCCTCGAAGTTAGCGACCTCCGCATTCCCGCAGATCCCGACTCAGAGCCCTTGCTCAAAATTGAAAACTTAGGCGTTGAAATCGAACTCATCCCGCTCTTACTCGAAGGTGCGCTGACCATCGACGCCTTGATGATTTCAACCCTCACCCTCAACCTCGTTGATTTTGAGGACGGTCGCACAAACTACGACCCGCTGGAGACTCAAGATGATTCGGCCCAAGTTGATGCCAACGCAGCCAAATCCTCTGCTCAGAAACTCCCCAATCTCAGCAGCCTCAAGATTGACACGTTGCACATCCGTTACGAGGATATCGCTATCAAGCAGGTCATTGACCTCCAGGCCGATGATCTCACCGGAGCACTCAGTGATGGTGTCCTGACAATGACCTTCAGTGATCTCCTCAAATATTCCGATTCTGACCTAGACCTTGACTTCGAGGGCCAGAGCACCGGCACCCTCACACTTTTACCAGAAACTCTGATACTCCAATCCGAGAATTTTAAAGCCAGTGGCCAACTCCGCGGGATGGATTTATCCGAGACTGTCCTTGGGTGGTCGCTTTCTGGGCAATACGATCTAGAACGTGATATCGCGACAATAGATGCGTTGAGCGTCGATTTTTTGGGGCTGGAAAGCCAGATCACGGGGCAGCTCAAGGGCTTAACAGCGCCTAGGATTGACCTCGATCTGGCCCTCGAGACTGCCCTCATTAAGCCCCATCAATTGAACACCGTCCTCGAAAATCTAAATCTAGAGGGTCTCAACCTAGACCTATTTAGCCTCCGGAGCCGAGTACTGGGAACGGATGTCGCACCGCGATTGATCGAACTTTCAGGCACAGCCAATCAAACCGTCTTTGAGGGGGATGCGGCGCTCAACCAAGAAGACAGCGAGGTCATGCTTAACCTTCAATTGGACCGGCTCGACTTCGGGTCTTTAGTCCCTGATTCAGAGCCGTCCCAGCCCACTGCAACGGAGGCCCTCGATCCAGAGACCCTGATGATCCCTCGCGAATCCTTAGCCACTTGGATCATCGATGTTCAGCTTACAGCCGAGGAAATTCTTTGGCAGGATTTGAACTTTGAAGACGCTGGTCTTTCTCTGAGCAATCGGAACCGCACGCTCACCGGGGACATTGTCGGCAAACTCAATTCAGCACCGCTGGAAATCAATCTCAAAATTGACTACTCCGACAAGACCTTCACGACTGCAAACGCCAAACTGAGCGATTTTGATCTCAGCACGGTGCTTCCCGATTACAACCTGGGACGAATGAGCCTTAAAACCTCGCTCGATTTTACAGGAACGACCCTGGGAGATTTAACAAGTAATCTGAAAGGGCCGACAGTCATCACACTTGCCGAGGGTTTGCTCGATATCAGTGCTCTAAAGCAAGCCGCCCAAATTATCGACCAAATCAGCGGCACCCAATCCGGAGCTGGGGATTGGCCCAATCAATTAGCGTTTGACGAACTGCTGGGCAATATCGCACTCGAACAAGGCCTTGCCTCCAAGCAGCAAATCAGCTTCGACTATCAAAACCTCTCGCTACGCGCGGAGGGCGGTATCGACATCTATACTGACGCGCTTGACTATGCTCTGATCATGCGAATTGCTGAATCAGAGACGACGCCCCTCAAA
>Ga0209425_10002716_pt1 | contig 19402 bp, 20 predicted proteins | sample COG_05_FD_184749 | JGI IMG/M metagenome (GOLD analysis project Ga0209425, IMG submission 184749) | Pelagic Microbial community sample from North Sea - COGITO 998_met_05 (SPAdes) (version 2) | ecosystem: Environmental > Aquatic > Marine > Neritic zone/Coastal water | place: Helgoland, sampling...
AAGCCTTACACCCTATTAACATAGGGCGGGCATTTTTTAATAATTTATGAATAAAAATATTTCGAAAAAAACTGCTTTAAAGGTGGGAATTGGTATTATATGTCTCAAGAAAAATCTTGGTCAGATGTTATTTTTAATAATTATGGAAAATATGAATCGTGGCGCGAAAAAATAGAGACAGAAGGGTTTGTCAATTGGTAAAAAAGAGAAGATTTACAGGCGCAACTAACTGCTTTAGAAGTTAGTAACCCCATAAACAAAGATACTTTAGTTAATGTTCCAAAGCAATTACCAGAATTAAAAGAAGAGGGCGATGTTTCTAGCGCTAATATCTATGAGCAGGTGTTAAAAAATATTAAAAATTGTCTTGATGAATTGCATAAAAATGATGAGGTTCTTAAACAGACATTAGAGCTCTCTTAAGATCTAAAGAGATATATTATTCTCCTATCTATCAATTTCGCCAAACACAAGATCTTGCGTAGAAATAATTGACACAACATCAGAAAGTAGATGACCTTTAGCCATAAAATCTAAAGCTTGTAAATGGTAAAATCCTGGTGCCCTTAATCTTGTTCTAACTGGTTTAGAACCGCCATCAGAAATTATATAAACGCCGAACTCACCTTTTGGCGCCTCAACGCAGCCATAAGCCTCACCCTTTGGCACCTTGTAACCTTCGGTATAAAGTTTAAAATGGTGAATGAGAGCTTCCATTGACTCCTTCATGTCACTTCTACTAGGTGGAGATATTTTTTTATTTTTAGATTTTATGGGACCATTCGGCATTTGCTTTATTGCCTGTTTAATGATATTGATTGATTGTCTCATTTCCTCGACTCTAATTAAATAACGATCATAACAATCGCCATTTTTACCAATAGGAACGTCAAATTCCATTTTATCATAAACTTCATAAGGTTGAGATTTTCTTAGATCCCAGGCCACACCAGATCCTCGAAGCATAGGACCAGTAAAGCCAAAATTAATAGCCTCCTCTTTTGAAACTATAGCAATATCAACCATTCTTTGTTTGAAGATACGATTATTGGTCAATAATGTCTCCATATCGTCGATACATTTAGGAAATTTTTCAACAAATTTAGAGATATCTTCTAATAAACCTTTTGGCAGATCGTAATTTACTCCACCTGGTCTAAAATAAGCGGAATGCAAACGAGCTCCAGAAACTCTTTCATAAAATTCCATTAATTTCTCTCTTTCCTCAAACAGCCAAAGAAAAGGCGAAGTAGCACCAAGGTCAAGACCTTGAGTAGTGATTGCCATGATATGGTTTAGGATTCTTGTAATCTCACTGAATAAAACTCTAATATATTGCGCTCTAATAGGCACTTCAATTTTAAGTAATTTTTCAATGGCAATACAGTAAGCATGTTCCTGACACATTGGTGAAACATAATCAAGACGATCTAAGTATGGTAAAGATTGGAGATAGGTTTTATGCTCCATTAGTTTTTCAGTGCCGCGATGTAATAGGCCAATATGAGGGTCTGATCTTTTAACAACCTCTCCATCTATTTCAAGAATCAACCTTAATACGCCATGAGCTGCAGGATGTTGTGGTCCAAAATTAATGGTAATATTTTTATTATTTTTATCACTCATTTAGTAGAAGTTATCTTGTTATTGTTATAATGCTAAGGCTTATCCCTTTGGTCTAAAATTTTGAAGAAAAACCATATATATCCTGATGTATGATGTTTGGTATAATTATCTGTAAAAACTTTTTCTTTGTAAAGAAAATTATTGTAAAATCATCTCCAATCCCAGAGGAATTGCTAAGTTTATTTTTTTGTGGCCAATATTTTCGATTTTAAAAACAGGAATATTTAAATCACTAATAAAAACTTTTAAAATTTCTGCTAGATATTTTTTTTTATCTTCTATTTTACTAAAATCGCCAATAAAAAGGGCCTTACAATTATTAAAAACATTAGCATTTTGCAAATGATTTAACATCTTGTCGATAGAATAAAATTTTTCATCAAACTCTTCAATCAACATAGAATAGTCGCCATTATTGTTAATTTGCCAATCAGTACCAATTGAAGTTTGAACTAAGCTTAGATTACCACCTAATAATTTAGGTAAGTTAATATTTTGAATATTTTGCGCTAACTCATTAAGGGGTTTGATACTATAAGATAAGCATAATTCCTTTTGAGTGAGTATGTCATGTAAGAAATTTACAGCTTGTTGATCAATCTTACCAACAGCTAACTGCCTTAACATTGGGCTATGTAGGGTGGGAATATTAAAATAATTATTCAATGCTAAATGTAGAGAGGTAATATCGCTAAAACCCAAAAATAATTTATTTTTTATTGCCTCTTTTGATTTTAGTAGTTTTCTTACAATCCTTGCTGAACCATAGCCGCCAGCACTACAGAAGATAATTTCTGATTCATCGCCATAAAGAGCATTTTTTAACTCATTAAGCCGGTCAGAATCTGAGTTTGATAAAAACTCTAAATCATTCCTTTCTTTTGGTTGGTAGAATATTCCTTCTAAGCCCCAATTTTCTAAGAATTTATTAATTTTTAAAATTTCTTCTAAAGAACTACTATAGGCAGGAGAAATTACATATATTTTTTTATTATTTTTTAAAATTGGCCAATTTTTAGGTCTATCTATTACTAGCTTCATAAGATTCTTTAACAAATTCTTTAAAAATTAAGTGGCTCGAATTAAATCCTTTTAAATCTTCTTTTTTAGAACAACTCATTTCAGGATGATTTTGTAGTCCAATGACAAAATTTTTATTATTTAGTTCGATAGCTTCAATTACTCCATCTTTTGTTTTGGCGGAAATTATGACATTATTGTTAATTTCAACTATTGCTTCATTATGGTGGGAGTTAGAAATAATTTGATTTTGACCAACAATTTTATGCAATATGGTATCTGGCATTACTTCTAATTCATGATCTTTAGTTAGATCGAAATGCTCTATTTTTTTGCCAATATATTTTTTAATATCTGGAATTAATTTACACCCCATCAATCCTGCAATTACCTGCATTCCACCGCAAATTCCTAATATTGGTTTATCTAAAGCAACCGCTTCTAGCAATATTTCTGATTCAAATTTAAATCTTGGAGTTATTTCGTAAGGAGACCCTTCTTTTTTGTTAATATACCAGTCATTTGGCATGGCATAGAACCCTCCAGGAGCTAATAGTCCGTCAATTTGATTTAAATAATCATTAATTAAATTAGCTTCTGAATATGGAATCATAAAAGGTAATCCACCAGCTAGTACAATTGCTTCAGAGTAATTAGTTCGAAGAGCAAAATGTGGAAAATTAGAAAATGTTCCGTTTTCTTGCCAATCTAAAATAATGCCAATTATTGGTTTTTTGTTCATAATATTTAATTTACAGTGTTTTACACTTTTTATAAGTTATTAAAGTTCATAAAAAAAACAATTTAAAAGTTTCATTATGTTCAGCCAAATTAATTGACTAAAAGAATTTTTAAAAATAACATTAACAAATCAATTCTTATATAATATAAATTATGACAAATAACAAAATATCAGATAAAGAGGCTATAGCGGCAGTAAAAACTCTTATTTCTTGGATTGGCGACGATCCTACTAGGGAGGGTCTGATTGAAACTCCAAAAAGAGTTATTAGTGCTTATAAGGAATTTTTTTCTGGATATAATGTTGATACTAAGGATGTCTTAGGAAAGGTTTTTGAAGAGGTTAGTAATTATGATGAAATGGTAATAGTTAGAGATATTAGATTAGAATCTCATTGTGAACATCATATGGTTCCAATTATTGGCAAAATTCATATTGGTTACATTCCTAATAAAAAGGTTGTTGGTATTAGTAAATTAGCCCGTCTTGCTGATATTTATGCTAAAAGACTTCAGACTCAGGAAACTATGACGGCGCAAATTGCTCATGATTTACAGACTATTTTAGAGCCTAAAGGCGTTGCGGTTTTGTGTGATGCTGCTCATCAATGCATGACAACTCGCGGGGTGCATAAGATTAATTCCAGCACAATTACTACTCAAATGACAGGAGCCTTTAAAGATGATTATCGTAAGAGGGAAGAATTCTTGAGGTTAATTAAATTAGGTTAATTTCTTGAGGTTCTCAGCCCTTTCTTTTTTATATCTAATATAAAATAAAATAATTATTAGGACAAAAATTATAGTAAATATTACTATTAGATTCATATTTTCTACAATTAATTCTTGATTTTGACCAAAAATAAATCCCATCATTAGCAAGATAAAGGACCAGACTCCTGAACCAACCGCCGTATAGAAAATAAATTTTTTTAAATTCATGTAAGACAAGCCTGCTGGAATCGATATTAATTGACGAATTCCAGGGATTAAGCGACCAGTAAATGTCGATATTGATCCATGATCTTGAAAGAATTTTTGAATTTTTACTAAGCTTGTTTCTGACAAGAAGAAGAATCTACCATATTTTTTTAATATCTTTAATCCTAAAAGCCTTGCTAAGTAATAATTAATAAGCGCACCAAAAACACATCCGGCAATTGAAGCAAATAATGAGTAGAAAAATGATAACTCTCCTTTTGAAGATAGATATCCTGCTGGAATCATAACAATTTCACTAGGAAACGGTATAAAACTACTTTCAATGGTCATTAGGACGAATATAATTAGGTAATTATATTGCTCAATTAGTAGGTTGATATTTCCGATAATGCTGATCGCAATTTCACTCATAATCCTTTTGAGGTGGAATATTCAAAATGAAATGGAGTATCAGGATAAATAATGTTATAAATATCGTGACAGGCTTGTGCAGCCTCTGAAAATCCAGTTAAAATTAATTTTAATTTATTTTTATAATTGATGATATCTCCAATAGCATAAATTCCCGCTTCAGAAGTTTGCATTGTTGATGAATCAACATCAATAAGATTTTTATTAATGCTAAGACCCCAATTAGCAATAGGTCCAAGCTCCATTCGAAGACCATAGAATGGTAGTAAAATTTCAGCATCAATCTTTTTGATATTTCCATCTAAATCTTCAACAATTATTTTTGATAAGTTATCTTGACTACCCTCTAGAGATTTTAATTGATACGGGGTAACCATCTCAATCTTACCTTCTTTTGCTAATCTTTTTAATTTATCAGCACTTTCTGGAGCGCATCTGAAGCGACTTCTTCTGTGAATAACGTAAAGTTTTTTTGTAACCTCTTGTAGTGAAATTGCCCAATCAACCGCAGAATCACCTCCTCCAGCAATTGCAACTTTTTTGCCAATGAAATCTTTTTTAGATTTGACAGCGTAAAAGATCGATTTATCTTCAAATTGCTCGATATTGTCGATTGGTGGTCGATTAGGGCCAAATGCGCCGCAACCAGCGGCAATAATAATTGCTTTAGCTTCAATCTTGGTATTTTTAGAAGTTTTAACTAAGAATGATCCATTCTCTAACCTCTTTACCTCTTCAACTTTTTGATTCAAATGAATTGTTGGATTAAAAGGTTTTATCTGTTCTTCAAGGTTTGATATTAAATCGGCAGCTAAAATATTTGGATGAGCTGGGATATCGTAAATTGGTTTTTCAGGATAAAGGGCTGTGCATTGTCCTCCAGTAAATTCTAAAGTATCAATAATATGGGATTTTATTTTTAACATCCCAGCTTCAAAGCAGGCAAATAACCCAACTGGTCCTGCGCCAATAATTACTAAATCAGTTTTATGTATCATTTAAATCGGTTTAAAATATTGTATTATGGTAAAAATTGTATGTATTAGGTATGAGGTTTATATATTTTAAAAGCCCTTTCTTCAAAAGATTCAACCATTTTCATTTTTGCTTTTTTGAAAATAAAATTTAACATTGAAGATAATATTTTGGAGCGAAATTCAAAATCGATATCAAAATAAATCTTACTCTCCTGATTATTTAAATTTTTAAAATGCCAGTAAGTTTCTAATTTTTTAAATGGCCCCTCAATTGCTCTTACGAAAACCTCACATTCATTTTTTGAAATATGATTAATTACAATTTTTGAAGTATATTTTTTGTGTATTGCCTTAAAGTTAATATCTAGATCTGCAATTATATCTTTATCCTTATGAGTTTCGATGATTTTAGCATCTTTACACCAAGGTAAAAATTCTGGATATGATTCGACATCCATAATAAGGTCAAACATTTCTTTAGCACTGAAGGGAACTATTTTTTCTATTGTTATTCGATGCATGTAACGTCATTTTTAGTTTCTTAACATATATTATAGGGATGAATTTTAATTGTAAATTCTACCTCCCTTTATAATTATATTCTTTATTATGTTCTAAATGAATATTTTTTGGAACTTCGCCAGTTTGAAAGAAAATGTCAATTGGGATACCTCCTCTTGGGTACCAATAGCCAGAAATTCTAAACCATTTTGGATTCATTAACAAAATTAAGTCCTTAGCGATTCTAATAGTACAATCCTCATGAAAAGCGCCGTGATTTCTGAAGGAAGTAAGGTATAATTTTAAAGACTTACTTTCTACCATTTTTTTATTTGGAACATATTCAATAATAATGTTAGCAAAATCTGGTTGCGAAGTGACGGGGCAAATCGAAGTAAATTCAGGACAAGAAAACTTAATTAAATAATCAAGATCTGAGTGAGGATTGTCAACTGAATCTAAAATGTTAATATCCGGATTGTCATATTGGTAATTTGTTTTTTCTCCTAATTTGATTTCTGTCATGATTTATTTTTAAATAGAGGATGGTGCAAGAATATTTTCAATATTATTTGTAATGTTTATTATTTGTTGGTCTATAGCATCTCGCTCAGCTAATGAAAATTTACCCAAAACATAATCTGAAATTTCAAACCTAGCATCTTCAGGTCTTCCAACTCCAATCCTAATGCGATGGTAATTTTTACCAATTTTACTATCTATATCTTTGAGACCGTTGTGACCAGCATTACCGCCGGCAAATTTAATTTTATGAGTAGCAATTTTTAAATCAATCTCATCATGAAAGACAAAAATTTTATCGGTTGGAATTTTATAAAATGTAGAAAATTTTTGCACAGCAGAGCCAGAAAGATTCATAAATGATTGAGGCTTGATGGCTATTATTTTTTTGCTAGATATTTCTCCAGAAAAAAAATCACTATCAAATTTGTCAGACTTCTTGTCAAAAGAAAATTTATTAGTAAGGTGTTCAATAGCCAAAAATCCAGCATTGTGGCGAGTATTTTCATATTTTGTGCCAGGATTTCCAAGGCCTACTAATAAAATCATAGTATTTTTATTTTACGGGATTGTCTGGAGTCTAAAATTTCCCTTTATATGATAATAACATTAGAACCTAATTTTAAACTTATATTAGGATCTTCATCAATCATAGCATTTTTTAATAAGGCTAAGGCTAAAATTTTATTGTCTTCTTTAATGCAAGACAGAATATTACCAATTTTTTTATTTTCAAAAACAATCTCATCACCTTTTTTAAAAGGGTCATTACCTAAAATTTTAACTAAATAGATTTTTTTTCGAATCACACCCTTATACTTAATTCGAGCCATAACTTCTTGACCAATATAACAGCCTTTTTCAAAATTAATACAATTTAAATCAAAAAAGCCATATTCAGCGGGGATAGATTTTTTCTCTGTTAAGTCTCTGTGGTCAGGAATTTTTAGGCCAAATCTAATTTTATTATAAAAATCGATATTTTTTTCAGTAAAATTTGAATTTTTTTGAATTTTTTCTAGATTTTTTTGATCTAAAATCGCTCTAAAGCCAATTTTATCTGATCTAGGGTCTATAAGGCAATCGGTTTCATTACTTTTTTGATCTAAGAAGATAATTTTTAAATCATCAATAATTTTTAACTCAATATCTGCAGATAATTTATAAAGGGAGAGTTTTTTAATGATTTCTAAAATTCTAGACTCCTCCACATCAAGATAAATACCCTCTCCCTTTTCACTTATAAAAAAATCATAGAGAAAGGTTCCAGTAGCAGTTAGCATCAAGCTATAAATTAGGTAATTTTTTGAATCTAATGAATTAATATTGTTGGTAATCAGGCCTTGAAGAAAAGTTTTACGACCTGAACCTGAAATTTTAATAATTTTTCTGTCTAGAATAGAGTAGTTAGGCATTTTGAATAATATCTTTGTCTTTTAATAATTTTTTCAACTCGCCACTGGAAAACATTTCACGAATAATATCGCAACCGCCAATAAATTCTCCCTTAATATATAATTGAGGGATTGTTGGCCAATCAGAGAACTTCTTAATGCTTTCTCGTAATTCTGGATCCTCTAAGACGTTAATATCTAAAAAATCAATTTTAATTTTATTATTAAAAATGTTACAAACTGCGCTAGAAAAACCACAATTTGGAAAATCCTTAGTGCCCTTCATAAATAAAACTACATTATTTTCAGAAATTAATTTTTGTATTTTTTGATTTGTATCAGTCATTTTGATTAATTTTTATTTTGTACCAATAGTTTTTAACTGCAAAGTATGTAATTCTACATTATCTAAATACCCTCTTAAATCGGCATTAACAATTTGATGTTATGCCTTCATTGTATTGTTATTAAATAGTGTTACCTTCTATAAATAAAGAGGTGGTGATTTTGATCGACAACTAGATTTTATAATTTAATTTTGGCGTCAGGAAATTTCTTTTCTAAAATTTTTTGCAATTTACTTTGCTCCATCATAGTATTGATGTTATAGTTTATTTAAAAATCATAAATAATATATTTCTTAAAACAAGATAAATGAGTGATAAAGTTGTAATTGGTATCGTTCCTGATTTTTTCCATCATAGTATTAATTCTTCTTCAGTGAAAGATCATTTTGGAATCGCTTGTAATTATATTGAAAATCTTGAAAAATGTAATGCTGTGGCAATTATCTTGCCCTATCAATATTCATCAATTGAAAATTATATTAATTTAATTGATGGTATTATTATTGCTGGTGGCGGCTTTATTGACCCAACTCGCTATGGTAAGCCGGACTCAGAAGTTAAGGTTAATAAGGAGAGAGATAAGTTTGAATTTACTATTTTACAAAAAGTAATTGACAAAACTACTATGCCAATCTTAGGTATTTGTAATGGAATGCAGGCAATTAATATTATTTTTGGTGGCGATCTTAAGCATCATATCAAAAATCATGAGCAGAAATATCACAAAAATTTTACTGATTATACTGTTCCATTTCACGATATTGACATTATTGAAGATAGTAAATTACATAACATCATCAATGTTAACAAAGTAACAACCAATTCTTCTCACGGCTTAGCTGTTGATAAATTAGGAAAAGATATTGCGGTTTCTGCTATTGCTTCAAAAGATGGTATTATTGAGGCGATTGAACATAAGAATCATCCATTTTGTCTTGGCTTACAATGGCATCCAGAATTTCAGAGTAGCAAAGTTGATGATAAAATTTTTGAGGATTTTGCATCTCACTGTAAAATTTACAAGCAAAGTAAATAACACTATTTTTCACTTCGGTTACCTATATAATTTAATTTATAAATCAGTTGATAAATTTTTTTAATATTTCAAAAGCAAAAATATCTTTAATACCGGTGTTGATAGCGCTTGGAATTGTTTACGGTGATATTGGTACTTCGCCGCTTTATGTGATGAGGGCCATAATGTCAGGCAAGATACTTTCTTCGGAATTAGTATATGGTGCTGTTTCTTGTGTTTTTTGGACCTTAACATTACAAACTAGCTTAAAATATATTATTATAGTTCTAAGCGCTGATAGGCAGGGTCAGGGAGGTATGCTTACCTTGTATTCTTTAATCAAGAGGGGTAGAAAAAAATGGTGGATTGTAATTTTTGCTATGGTCGGCGCCTCTCTTTTGTTGTCTGAAGGAATTATTACGCCAGCAATTTCAGTATCTTCGGCAATTGAGGGTTTGAGAATATTTAGTCCAGATTTAAATACGGTACCGATTGTGATGACAATTTTAGCTGTTTTGTTTGCTATACAAAGGTTTGGCACAACTATAGTAGGAACTTTATTTGGACCAATAATGCTTTGTTGGTTCTCGATGATTGGCTTCTTTGGCTTTGTTAGTATTTTGGAGCATCCGGAAATACTACATGCTATTAATCCGATACATGCTTTTAACCTTCTATTCAACTCTCCTATTGGAATTTTAATATTAGGTGCCGTGTTTTTGTGTACTACTGGTGCAGAGGCTTTGTATTCTGATATGGGTCACTGTGATCGTAAAAGCATCAGAAGAGGTTGGGCTTTTGTCAAAATATGCCTTTTATTAAATTACTTTGGGCAAGGAGCTTGGTTGATTGGGATGGAGGGAGAAGTCCTGCAACGAGGTGTAAATCCATTTTTTGCCATTATTCCTAATGACTTTTTATTGATATCAATAATTGTTGCAACTATGGCAACGGTTATTGCTAGTCAGGCCTTAATCACTGGTTCATTTAGTTTGATAAGTGAGGCTAGTAGATTAAATATATTTCCTAAATTAAAAACTAAATACCCAACCAAGAAGAAGGCTCAGATTTATATTCCGTTTATTAATAATTTTCTTTTTATTGGTTGTGTTGGAATTGTTTATTATTTTAAGGAGTCTCATAACATGGAGGCGGCATATGGTCTGTCTGTCATTAGCGGTATGATGTGTACCACTATTTTATTTTGTTACTATTTAATATCTAATAAATTCCCAAGAATTATCTACCTTCTATTTATTACTTTCTTTTTGACAATTGAGTTACATTTCTTTGTAGCCAGTATTTATAAATTTTTTCATGGTGGCTGGATAGTTATGATGATTGCTTCTGCAATCTTTTGCTCCATGTGGTTTTGGATGCAGGCTAAAAGCTTTAGAAAAAGAAATATTAAATTTATCGATGTTGATGACATTATTCCTGATCTAATAGATCTAAGTAATGACAGAAATATTAATAAGGTTGCTAATCATATTGTCTATTTAACATCTTCTAAAAATCCTGAAAAGATTGAAAATAAAATTACCTATTCTTTATTCGAAAATAGACCAAAAAGAGCAAATATTTATTGGTTTGTTCATGTTAATATCGTTAATCAACCATTTATTTGCGACTATAAAGCCACTATCTATTCAGCAAGAGATGTTGCTAGGATAGATTTTAATATTGGTTTTAAAATTCAACCAAGAATTGGATTGTTTTTTGACGAAGTCCTAAAAGAGCTTATTAAAAATAAAGAAATAAAATTAGAGTCTAACGATGAATATGCAAAAAAAGTAAATATCAATGGTGATGTAAAATTCATTATTTGGAAAAAATTTATATCTAACCATCATTATTTAGACCTATATACTAGGTTTATTACTTCTTGTTATGACGTAATTAATAAAATTAGCGTCAAAGAAGATGAATTTTATGGTTTAGATGACAAGCCTAACGAGGTTGAAATAGAGAGAGTACCAATAAATTTAGATAGTGATTATAAGAGTAACTTAACTAGAATTTAGGGATCGCTAAAAAACCTATTAATTTAATTATACATTTAGCTACAACATTTCCTTTTTATTTTTTCTCTCAAAAATTCAAAATAATCCTAGTATTTTAGGAATTTGTTAGAAAAATCTTTTTTCTTGATGTATAGTTAAGATTGATAATTGGTATCATACCATTTTCCAACTATAATACTGGATAAGTAGTAATTATGAGTTATCTTTATCTTTCAAGATTTTAATTACCAAAAAGACTTGCACCATATTAACATAGGACAGTCGTTATTTAATAATATTAACCTTAAAATATTTTACTATATAATGTATTATAAATGGGAAATGGTGTTATACCAAAATTTGCCCTTTGGATAAATGAATATTTTAAAAAAGAAAAAAATTATCATTAAGATTGGATCTGCTTTATTATTAAAAGATAATGAGGTTAGGGTTTCTTGGCTTAAAAAACTGGCTCAAGATATAAAAATTTTACAACAAAATAATATTGGCATTATTATAGTTTCATCTGGCTCAGTTAGTATTGGTAAAAAATATATTAATGCTGATAGGATGACGGCAGCCAAAAGAAGAGCTTTAGCTTCTATTGGTCAAGCAGAATTAACTTCATCATTTTATCAGGCGTTTAAAAATGAAAATATCAATATAGCTCAAATATTACATACTGGGGGAGAATATTTAAATCGTCAAAACTATTTAAACGCTATCGCTACTTTTAAAATCTTATTAGACAATAAAGTTGTTACCATAATTAACGAAAATGACTCAATTTTAACTGAAGATATTAAAATTGGTAATAATGACAAAATAGCCGCTAGAATTGCTCAAATGTCTGACGCAGGCTTGATGATATTGCTTTCTGACATTGATGGCTTATATGACAAGAATCCCAAACTACATTTGGATGCGAAATTAATTCATAAAATTGATAAAATTACTCCAGAAATAGAAAGTATGGCTGGTGACACGGTAACAAAATTTGGTACTGGTGGCATGAAGACTAAAATTGAGGCGGTAAAGATGGCTTTCAATGCCGGCTGTGACGTTATTATTGCTAATGGCGTAATTGATCATCCAATTAAAAATATTTTAGAAACTAAAAATTATAGTATATTTAAATCTCTGAGTAAGAAAATTAACGCTAAAAAGAGATGGATTTCTGATTCTTTAAATTTCATGGGGCAAATCACTATCAATGAAAAGGCTGCGATGGCTTTGATTGAAAGCGGCTCTAGTCTTTTACCAGTTGGGGTTATAAAAATAACTGGAGAGTTTCATAAGGGTGACATGGTTTTAATCAGCAATGAAAAAAATCAAAAAATTGCAACTGGAGTGATCTCTTATAATTCTACTATCTCTAGGTTAATAATTGGCAAGAATAGCGAAGAAATTAAAAAAATAGTCAAAAAAAACTTTTGTTCAGAGTTAATTCATCGAGATAATTTGGCATTAAATCGGTTAGTATCATAGTATTCTAATTTTTGGAAATATACTATCTGCTTTTCCTGACTCAGTTTTGGTAGAGCAAATAATATCTGGAATGGATTTTTTATTTTTCAGGAAGATAGGAATATTGACCCACAAAAACATTACAATAGACGCAAATATATTAAAAATATTAGCACTAAATACATTAAAAATAACAGATATACTATTTATGGGATGTTTACTGCTATAAAAAAATATAAAAACAATAAAATATAATGTTATAAATAAGGGTATATTAGATATAATGTTATGAATCACTGCCCTAAAAAACCCTACATATTCACCATTATTTCTAACTACAACTATATTGCATATTCTCTGACCTATTGTCGCGCACCAAGTAGACGAGTGGAAGTAAATATTGTATAAGGATCCAAGAGTAGAAAATCCTATAATAAAACCTAATAAAATTTTAAATAAATTATGTTGTAAGAATATCATTACATTAGATCTGACATCTTCAGAGGTAGAAGCTTTAGAAATAAAATCATTAACTTCTATCAAAAATGATTCTTTGTAAAAACTTATTATTAATAATAAGATCATTAACCTGATAAAAAGAGAAGCAATTAGGTCAATAAAATTTGCGGCCATTTTTTTAAATAATATATCCATGTTCTTAATATTATTGTAGATAGTTTATGGTTAGATCGTGAAGATATTTATTTGATGTAGCAATTATTGTGCCGTCTGAATGAATATCAAGTTTTTTACCTTTCCAGTCGGTTATTATTCCGCCCGCCGACTCAACAATTGGAGCTAGAGCTAAGAAGTCAAAGTTATTCAAGCCATGCTCAATAATAATATCAACAAATCCATGAGCTAAGAGAGCAAAATGATAACAATCACCAGAATATACGGCTCCACCTTGGTGTTGATATTTGGTCTGGCTAGTAATTTTATCAATTTGTTCTTTTATTTTACCTGTAAAAAAGAATGGTGATTGAGTGCAAAACACTGCATCAGAAATCGATTTACAATCCTTAGTTTTAATAATTTGATTATTGAAATAAGATAATTCCTTATCAATTCCCCACCATCTTTCATTATTAATTGGTTGATTGATAATACCTAAGATTGGTTTATCTTGATAGGTTAGGGCGATCAACGTGCCAAATACTGGCTTACCAATGGCAAAAGATATTGTGCCATCAATAGGATCTATCACCCATTTATAATCGGCATCAAGTTTGGTGTCTTCAAATTCTTCCCCAATTATTCCATGTTCTGGATATTTTTTTGCAATTTCATCTCTTATTTTGGTTTCAATCTCTTTGTCAGCCTTGGTTACCGGAGAATTATCTCCTTTTTTTACTTCCCCCAAATCGCAACGAAAATATTTTCGAGCAATATCGCCAGAAATGTCAGCTAAATAATGTGAAAAATCTATTAATCCTTGATCGATCATAATTCTCTAAGGCAGTTAGTAATTAATGTTTCAAGAGTAATGTCAGGATTTTCTTTAATTTTGTTATTGGCAATTTTGTAAATTGCTGATCTTTTATATCCAAGATTTTCTAAAGCCGAAATAGCATCTGAAATTATCTGATTACTACCTAAATTAGTTGAGTTGGAGCTATTTTCGCTAATTTCAAAATTATAGTCTAATTTTTTGATTGAATCCTTGAGGTCAATTAAGATTTTTGATGCGAGTTTCGGTCCAATTCCCGAAATATTTGTAAAGAGTAGTTTATCGTCACTATTAACAGCGTTAATAATTTCTTCTATAGTGGTAAAGCTTAGAATTTTAATGGCAATTTTACTACTAACTCCATTAATTTTACAAAATATATTAAATATACTTTGCTCTTCAATGGAAGAAAAACCATAAAGATGAATATATTCTTCTCTAACAATAGTCTCAATGTAAAGACTGTGTATTTTTTCGTTAGAATTTCTGATTTGATCGATATTTTTTTTAGAAGAAAATACTTTATAACCAACAGAATTTACATCTAAAATTATAGAATTTTCAAAGATGTGATCAATTTTACCAGTTAATTTTGCAAACATTTAAAAGTTAGTGATTATTACAATTTTAACAACTGCTACCAAAAAAGGCACGCCGCTTTTTTAAGAGTTAAGGCTCCAAGCAAGTTTCGTGGAGGTAAAACAAACACTTAGTTCCAACCCCCACCTCTTTTTTAACTAAGCAGCAACCACTTTTTTATTTTTTAATTTTTCTCTAATATTTTTAGTTGCTTTAACCATATTTTCTAATGCCGGCTTAACCTCATCCCAATTTCTAGTTTTTAAGCCACAATCTGGATTACTCCAAACTTGATCCTTATCGAGAACATCTAAAGCTTTTTCTAGTAAATTTTCCATTTCTTCAACTTTCGGAATTCTAGGGCTATGAATGTCATAGACTCCGGGTCCAACTTCGTTTGGATATTTAAATTCTACAAAAGCATCAAGCAATTCCATTGCTGATCTTGAAGTTTCAATTGAAATAACATCAGCATCCATATTGGCAATCGCTTCAATTATATCGTTGAATTCAGAATAGCACATATGAGTGTGAATCTGAGTTGTATCCTTAATGCCGGAAGATGAAATTTTAAAACAATCAACAGCCCATTTTAGATATGATGCATGATCTTCAGCGCGAAGTGGCATAGCTTCCCTAAAAGCTGGTTCGTCAATTTGAATGATATCAATACCAGATTTTTCAAGATCCCTAACTTCATCACGAATTGCTAATGAAATTTGTTTGCAAGTTGTATTAACCGTTTGATCATCTCTGACAAATGACCATTTTAACATAGTTACAGGTCCGGTTAGCATTGCTTTAACCTTTTTATTGGTTAGTCCTTGAGCAAAAGCAGACCACCTTACGGTCATTGGTTTTGGCCTGGAGACATCTCCAAAAATAACTGGTGGCTTAACGCATCTTGAGCCATAACTTTGTACCCAACCATTTTTTGTAAAGGCATAACCACTTAACTGCTCGCCAAAATATTCTACCATGTCATTTCTTTCATACTCGCCATGAACTAAAACGTCAATATCGACCTCTTCCTGCCATTTAATAGCCTGTTTTGTGGCGTCTTCCAAGAATTTTTCATATTCTATCAAAGAAATTTCACCTTTTTTAAATTTAGAACGATATTGCCTAACTTCAGTAGTTTGAGGAAATGATCCAATAGTAGTGGTTGGAAGAAGTGGAAAATTGTAATATTCCTTTTGAATTTTATTTCTAGCTTTAAAATCAGAATCTCTATCAGCATTTTTAAGGTCAAAATTCTTAACTCTTTCTTTTACTTCAGAATTGTGAATTAATTTTGAACCATCTTTTGAAGCGACAGCGTTATAATTTGCCTCAATTGCACTTGAATAATTATTTTCACCCTCATTGGCAATTTTTGTTAATAAATTAACTTCATGCAGTTTTTGCTTACCAAAAGCTAGCCAAGATTTTAATTCTGGTCCTAGATTATTTTCTACATCCAAATCAACAGGAACATGTAGTAATGAACAGGAAGGGGCGATAATAATTTTATCTGAAGCAATAGTTTTTTTAGCTTTGTTAGTTTGGGCAATTAATTTTTTAATATCAGATTTCCAAATATTGCAACCATTAACAAGACCCAAAGAAAGAACCTTATCTTTAGGGAAGAATTGTAAAATTTGATCAATAGCAAGGTCTGACTTAGTTAAGTCAAAATGCAAGCCAGAAACAGGTAATTCCAAGGTAAATTTAAGATTGTCTCTTAGGTCAGAAAAGTAAGTTGTAACCATTAATTTTGCCTTAGAATTTTTTGTTAAAAATTCATAAGCTTTCTTATAAACAGTTTTTAATTCGTCAGTTAAATTTAATGTTGCAAGAAATGGCTCATCAATTTGAACCCAATCTGCACCTTCTTCAGTTAGTTTGGCTATAATTTCTTGATAAGTTTCGAGTAAATTATCTAAAAGATCAAATTTATTAACATTATCATAAGATTTTCCAAGTAAAAGGAAGGAGACTGGACCAATAATTACTGGCCTAGTATTAACTCCAAGTTTTTTAGCTTCTAAATATTGATCAATGATTTTGCTAAAAGAAAATTGAAATTTTGTGTCTTTAGTAAATTCTGGAACAATATAATGGTAATTTGTATCAAACCATTTAGTCATTTCCATAGCTACAACATCCTTTTTACCATCTTGACGACCTCTAGCCATAGAGAAATATAGATCAAGATCAATTTCTTCTCCTGCCTTATGTTCGTATCTTTTTGGAACCGCACCAACAGTTGCAATCATATCTAAAATATGATCATAAAAAGAGAAATCATTAGATGGAATGAAGTCAATATTTGCTTCCTTTTGTAATTCCCAATGGGTTTTTCTTAATGTTTTGGCTACATTTTGCAATTCATCTGCCGTAATTGCTTTTTTCCAATATTTTTCAACTGCTTTTTTTAATTCTCTGTTTAAGCCGACTCTTGAAAAACCTAAATTTGCTGATTTTACCATTTTTTATTACTTCAATTTATAATTAACCCCCACCAAAGTTGCTAACGCAACTTTGACTCCCCCTTGGGGGGAGTTGTTAGATCGAACTTATTACTTAAACTCCCACTAAAGGGGAGTTGTTAGATCGAACTCATTACTTAAACTCCCCCTAAAGGGGAGTTGTTAGATCGAGATCATTACTTAAACTCCCCCTAAGGGGGAGTCAGAATCACAACGTGATTATGGTGGGGGTTTTCTAACCCAGATAGCAAATTCTATTTTACATTATTAAAAAAACAAGAATATTCACCAGTATGGCAAGCTCCATTTTTTTGATTAACTAAAATCAATATAGCATCCTGATCGCAATCATAACGAAATTCTATTAATTTTTGAAAATTACCTGAAGTTTCGCCCTTAAGCCACATCTTTTTTCGTGATCTAGACCAATAATGTACCAATTTTGTTTCTAAAGTTAATTTTATCGCCTCCTTATTCATCCAAGCCAGCATTAAAACCTCCTTATTGTCAAATTGTTGAGTGATTACAGGAATTAAACCTTGATCATTAAATTGTAGATTTCTTAACATTGTTTTATAAAATTACTTCATCAAAATTTTTACAATATTAAGACAATATGAATCCTATTTTCAATAAAATAATTATCATAGGTCTAGGATTAATTGGTGGCTCTCTTGCAATAGCAATTAGAAAAAACAATTTATCAAAAACAATATTAGCTTATAATAAGAGTGATTATGCCCTTGATTTTGCTCTAAAAAACAAAATTATTGATGCAAAATTTAATTTTGATGAAGATTTAACAAAAAATGATCTAATTATCATTGCCACTCCACTTTTTGCTTATAAAGAAATTTTCCAAAAAATTAAAGTTAATAATTATCAATGTTTGATTACCGATATTGGATCAATCAAAAAATATCCTGAAGATTTATATTTTAAAATTTTTAAGGAAAAAAATCATTTTATACCCTCTCACCCAATTTCTGGCAAAGAAACAAGTTCAATTTTTAATGCTGATGCTAATTTATTTTGCAATAAAAAATTAATTATCACAAATTTTTGTCAAAATAAAGAAAATATCACTAAAATTAAGCAATTATGGCAAAAAATTGGCTCAAAAATTAGCATTTTAGATGCTAAGGAGCATGATAAGATATTTTGCCTAATTTCACATTTACCACAATATATTAGCTTTAAATTTAAAGAAAAGCGGGATAATAATTTACCAGAAATTCTAAAAAAACATCTAAGAATCGAAAATTCTAACCCAGCAATGTGGGAGGAAATTTTTATCTTAAATAAAGATAATCTTGATAAATATTATAAAATTTTTGAAGAAAATTATCAAAAATTACAAAGCAACTTTTCTGGAGATTCTAACAATCACCAAAAACTAATCCTTCAAAGATCAAGAATAGTTACAGCCTTTTTACAGATAGAAGATGTTATAAAATATCAGGATTTCGCAGGTAGCGGCTTCAAGGATTTTACTGCAGTTCCCAACTCCCCCTAAGGGGGAGTCAGAATTGCGAAGCAATTATGGTGGGGGTGTAAACAAACACACTCAGTTCCCAACTCCCCCTAAGGGGGAGTCAGAATTGCAACGCGATTATGGTGGGGGTGTAAACAAACACACTCGAAGATAAAACTGAACTCGCTTCTCACCACATCAAACCACCACACTCCTCAATAAAAACGCAATTTGTTTTTATACTTATTCATAATTGTTTAGATTGAGTTCATTTGTTTACCCCACCAAGCCGCTTTGTGTCTTGACCCCCCTATCCATAAGGGGAGTTTTGTCCGAATTCACTTCCCAACTCCCCCTAAGTGGGAGTCAAAATTACAACGGAGTTCGTAAAATAAATTGTGTTTTTTAAAAATGAGAATATAAATAAAATGTTAATTTTATTTATAATTTTACTAACTTAAA
>Ga0209425_10002717_pt1 | contig 19400 bp, 2 predicted proteins | sample COG_05_FD_184749 | JGI IMG/M metagenome (GOLD analysis project Ga0209425, IMG submission 184749) | Pelagic Microbial community sample from North Sea - COGITO 998_met_05 (SPAdes) (version 2) | ecosystem: Environmental > Aquatic > Marine > Neritic zone/Coastal water | place: Helgoland, sampling...
GCCGATCTTGAGGCATTGTTGCCCTTTAGTATCGATAAGTCTTTACTTTAAACGCTCATGGCCGCGCAAGAGGCGCTAGATCGATCGCTTACAGTTATAACACCGCGTCAATGCCTAGGTCGATCGTCTGGCTAGCTAGGCCTACCGATCTCGTTGATATTAAATGGAGTGCCAAAAACCAAAAGATTAAATGCGGACTGTATATATCGACTTTAGATGGTTGATAAATGTTGAGAGTTTTTTGGGGCGATCTCTCTCTCTATATGTCGTGAGATATACTTTCGAGCCATTACACTCGTAGTCATTTAAGATAGTCATTAAGCCCCCGTTGTGTAAATGCTTAGTTATCATGAATTCCGGAAGCATTGCGATTCCAGTGCCGTAGCACGCCATTTTAACTAAGAAATGTGTCCTTGAGGAATGTAGGTTTCCCTTTACAGATATGTTTCGAATCGCGCCATCAACGTTGATTTCCCAATCTGTAATCGGTTTCTCGTAAAGATAATGCAGTAAACAATTGTGATCTCTTAGGTCATTAGGGTGCTGTGGTTGACCATGGGCTTGGAGGTAGGAAGGTGAGGCGCATAATTTTATTGGATATGTCAGTAATAACTCTGATTTTAGACTGGCTGATGTCATGTCATTATCAGTAAAATAAAGATGAAATTTTTTTTGAATAAGATCAATGTCGTTTGAGCTTGTAAAGGATTGTAGCTCAATTGAAATGCCTGGATACGCTAACATAAAATCCGCAATGATTTTGTTAATTTTTACATCATTGGATAAGTAAGATGAAAAGGCAATTTGAAGAGTCCCCTTAGGTCGGTCATTGAGTTCTGTGATTTCTTGCAAAACAGTGGTGATTGTTGAGTCGAAATTCTGGCATCGCTCATAAAGGAGTTTTCCGCTTTCGGTAAGTGAGAGTTTCCTTGTAGTCCGTTTTATTAATTGTGTTTTGAGATAGATCTCAAGTTCGTTAACTCGCCTGCTCACAGAGGGCTTCGATAGCCCCAGTTTTTTTGCGGCACCACTAAAGCTGTTGCAATTAATGACCTCAATAAAAAGGCTGATATTTGATATAACGTGTTGATGCATAGTGTTTTTTCGATCTTTATACTTAAAATAATGTTAATTGGTAAAAAAATTGGAACAATGAATTCTGAGATTAACATATAGTCTTCCGTTTTAAAACAGTGTATGTTGTGTTTCCAGAAAAATAGAAGAATAAAAACGGAGCCCCTTCAATGCCGCAAAGTAATAAATTCAGTAACGTGTCGCTTGATACAATCATTAAGCAAGCTCAAGAAATTGCTCTTCAGAGCAGATCTGAGTTGAAAGATCAAAAACAGCAACTCAAAATCCGGGCTGACTTGTTGAACGGTGAGTTATCATTATTGAGCGAAGCAACTGAAGTCAAAGCATTGGAAGATTCAAGGCTACGCCTGGAGGCGGAGACTGCCGCCGTAGAGGCCGCTTCGATAAAGCTAGATAGTGAAATTAAAGCTGCCCGGAAAATGATTATAAATCTCTCTCTTCTTGCTGATACTCCCACCGTTAGCGAAACGGGACCGCTAGATAGTGAAACTCTTTCTGCAGCCACAGCAAGCTTTCTTTCTGGAGAGAGTAAGCAAGTTTTCGAAGCGCAAGCGGGTAAAGAGGCGCAAAAGGAGAAGAGCCTCTACCAACAACATAACTTAGAAAGCGAATTAATTAAAAAGAAAAAATCACAAAAAGAATATGAAGGGCAAATCAGTGTATTAGCCCGAGAACACCAACAAAACGCAGTAAAAATAACAATTCTCCAAGAAACTAAACAAGAGCTGGAAATAGAGCTGAAAGGATTTCCGATCAATGCCGATGGTTTAACACCCGCGTTAGATTCGAGATCGCAAGTGACAAAACAATTAACTCAGCGTTGGGATCAAGCTAAGGCTGAGCTGAAAGAGATAGGTCAAAATTCCGATCATATTAGGACTCTAGTTGCAGCCTATAATGGCGGCCCACTGGCTAGTGTTTGGGCCAAACACTTAGAAACTTTGGCAGCACAAAAAGAAAAAGCAGTGGTTGCCATGAACGCTAAAATAGAATCCTTAGAACAGCAAGTCGATGAGTCTAAAAAAAGTGATGTTCAAACTGAATCCCAACGTGAGTCCGTTACGAGCTTTCTCAAAGATAAATGCGATGAAATAGCAAGGATAGACGCGGAGTTAAAAGTAGAGCAACAGCAGCAATTTGACAAGGAGAGCTCCATATCCTCGCTTGAGTTGCTCCTGCAAAATTGCCTAAGTGAGCAAGTTAAATCAAATGCGTTGCTTGGGAACACTGCGGCTAAGGTCACGGAATTTAAAGCTCAAGCTTTAAAGAAAAAAACGCCCGAGCAAAGAATCCAGTTTATGTTGGCGTGTAAAAATGCAGAGCATGCTCGGGGCGTTGAAAGATTGAGACAACCGGATTTTGCGACTGACGTTGCTCAATCAATTGGTGCAAGTATCAAGTCCTACGTTGATATAATGCCTGCATCAAAAGAAATAATTGCAAACAGCTCAAAAGAATTAGCTGAAAGAAACGCGCAGTTACAGGCACAGTTGGCACACCTTGCAACGCTGATGGTATCCGCGACTGCGGAGCTTAAAGGGGCCGAAACTAATTATGTGCACGAATGTAATGTCAGGCAGAGCGCCTACGGATCTGAATTAAACCGACTTCAAGTAATGCCGAAATTTCAGCCAATGAAGGTTGAGAATTACAGAAAATGGGTGGGCGGGGTAGGTGGTTGGTGGATGAAGAAAGCAACCCGCCAACGATCAGTGCCAGACGGACCTTTGGTAACGCAACCGCATATTCAGGATGAAATAAATAAACTCAACGAAAAGAATCATGCTCATGCACAGCAGATGTTGGCAGATCATGTAGCCAATGTAGCGCAGATAAACGGTAAAATATTTCAAATTGATCAACAAGGCGCAGCTTTAACTGGCTACGCTTGGTGGGTTAAAGATTATATGGCGACGAATGAGGACTTTTCTACTCTTATAGACCAAAATATTGCAGTGCTTAAACTGCAGGAGAAAGCATTTACAGCCTCTGAACGTAGCGGGCAGCTCGCTCGCAAGACGTTTACAGAGAAGCACGAAGGCACTCAAAAAGAGATAGACGAACTAAAGGCGTGCTTAAGCGATCCTGCTCGTTTATCAGAATATATTAAAACACTCGAGCCTGAGCCAGCTACAGATGTTTATGATGAGCCTCAAGCGCAGAGCGCACCTGTGGCTAAGGAAGCAAAAACTGAGAGCAAGGCCAAGGCTCAAGAAAGTGAACCGACAAAATCCCCCATGCCTGGTGAAGCTCATCAGCAAGCATTATTAAAGCAACAGAAGCGTATTCTCGCCCAAAAAGAAATAAAGAGTGCGCTTTTGAATAAGCAAAAAGAGAATTTGAAAAAGCAATCTGAGGAAAACAAGCAGCAATCTAAAAATGTGGTCGAGCATTTAAAAAAGTCTAAGGAAACGTTGAGTCATCAGCTGGAAAATCTAGAAGTTGTTAAAGCTGAGATTATACAGAAAGAAGAGGCTATCGATACGGCTAATCTTTCCTATTTTGAAACCTCGCTATTGACACAGAACATCAGCTTGTCTTGCTTTAATAACGCACCTAAAGCGTGGACGGCTGCTGAGGTGTCCATTGCCAATTTATTGCAAATTGTTTTTGAAAGATACCCTGAGATTGAGGATGAGCAAATCAATGGTGCTAACCCTTCAGAAAACTGGAAGCGACACACCAGCGTGATTTTCGAAAAATTTCAAGAGCTCAAAAAGCACGATGAAAACGTCGTCACCAAAGAAATGCTTGTTGATATAGTAAAAATCATGAATCAAGTGTTTGCATCAGATTCTAGTAACCTCAAGATTAATCCAGTTGAATCGACGCATGCCAATATGTATGAAGTCAGCAACGGTCAACGCTCTTTTCAACTATTGCACCCCAAAAACAGCAAGCAAAGTTATCTTTTGCATCCCTCCAGTGATTATATGACCCAGGGGCAACAAGCAGCCCGTTTGCTTAATAGTCTGATCTTAGGCGAAGGCGAGCAGCTTATGCAAAGCGTGTGTCAGCAACAAATAGAAACGACCAACGAGATGGCGCTAAAAGCTATCGATATAGATGACCTGCTTCAGTTCGCTGAAACCTACAATGAACAGCTTCTTTCCATCACATCATTTGCTGAGTTCAATAAAGCCTTTATTCAGGAGGGTGAAAAGACGCCTTCTTTTGCGCTTGCCACTTCAATCTTAGAGCGTTTAGCTGCGTTTACGTCTGAACCCTATTTTAAGCCGTTCCTTAATGCGTACTTAAAGGTCTTAATCAAAACGGTTAACACAGAGATTGCCAGGCGACAAAAAGAGCAAACAAAATTAGCCATCAGTGACCCGCTTAAAAAACTCGAAGCGATGATCGCAGAAAAAGAAAAAGAAATTTTAGATAACAAGCTGTCATCTAGTGAAAGCGCCTCAAAGATTAGACAAAATGTGATTGACATAGTGGCGCTTGAATCTGCAAAGGTAAAGATTTTAGAGGGCTATAATAAGCAGATAAATCAATGCGATGCTGAAATTAAAGGCCTTGAAAAGAAGGCTGAAGAGCTTGGTATAAAAATTGCCGGTTTAAACGGCGAGTTAGAAAGCCAGGTGAGCGAGAAAAATACGCTCAAAGCAAGTCAAGCCAGCGTTAAAATAACCCTTGAAACCTTAAAAAGTAAGAAAAGCACACTCCAAGCTGAGGTGGCAAAGCATACAGCTGAGCTAAAAAGGCACGCGGGAGTGCGTGGCAGACTTGATGTGGAGCAGAAAAAAATCCAGGTGGATATTGATCGCGCCAAAACAAATGCGGCAGAAATTAAAATGGATGTTACCCGTGTTCGCGCAATTTGCCTTTTTGTTGAAAAGTTAAAGGACGCTGTAAAAGACAGTTATGATTTTCAAAAGCGCAAGCCCGAGCTTTTAAAGCAAATTAAAGCATTGCAAACCTCTGAAAAACCAAGCGCTAAAGGTTTGTACGATTTGTTGATGAAGCAACCTGAGTTCAACCAGCTCGAATCAAAAGGCCTTGCTGAGAGCTTTGAAAATGCAGGTGATTTATACCGTGATTTGTTGGATGTCTTTGTTGAAATATCCGCCGGCCCAAAGCTTGAAACAATTGCGCGCGAAAGAAAATTGAAAATCACAGGGTTTAATTTAGATTGGCGAGCGTGCCAATCTGAAATCAACTCTCATATTCTTAAGCAGATCAATCAATACGGCCTGAAATTTAATGATGAAGGATTCCTCGTTATCGCCAATTTCGACCTGTTTGGTGGAGTTGAGTTTTTACCTAAAAACATCAGAGCCTTGATTGAAAAGCGGATTGAAGCCCAATATGTTTATCGCCGGGATGTTGGTTGGAAGGAGAAAAGTACCTATCGAGATCACTCTGTCGCGGTACTCAAAGCGCTCAAGGTTGATTTTTCAGATATCCTGCACTGCTTTTATGATCATATCGAAGTGGCAGCAGAAAATGCGTTGTTTGTTGATCCAGAACAAGGCAAGGATATAACCCTGCCAGGCATTAGTCTTACGCTATTTTCAAAAAATGCGATAACAGTCGTTAATAAATCGTCGATAGTAACCTCAGGTAAGAGCGCAGCTGAGTTTGTAACAATCAAAGCCCTTAATGGCAAAGAGTACAGGGCTGTAGGGCGCCCTAATGGCGACTCTGCTGATCATGGATTAAATGGGTTTTCCGGCCACAGCGCAGGTGATATCTACATAAAGGCATCTTCAATTAAGGGTTTAGAAAAACTGTCATGTACAGCCAAAGGTGGAAAAGGTGCGTCTGGTCAACAGGGCGGTGATGGTGATCAGGGTCGACAAGGTTTAGAGACGCATGATGCCATAGCCAGTGAAACGGGTTACGTTAAAGCGCAGTCCTATCAGGCTGTCGCTAGAATTCCCGGTATCGGCGCAAACAATATCACCCTGCTTAATGAAGTATCAGGGCCTGGAGGTGATGGAGGTCTAGCGGGTTTAGGAGGGGAGGGAGGCCTAGCAGGTTCTATCTTTATTGAAGATTTGAAGCGAAGCTTTAAGCGAGAAGCTGGTGGTGAAATAGTCTCTCCTACACCTGAAATGAAAGGGTTGTTATCGTCAACTCCGGGAGATCATGGGAGCGATGCGAAGTTGACAGCCAGAGGAGGGCCTGCTGGTGATGGCGGGTTTATAGGTGCTGATCATCAGCGTTGGAAAAAAGGTTTCTTTTTTAAGAAAACAAAAACAAAAAAGGGCATCTTTGAAAAGTCTCAGTTTACACAATCACTGGATGGCTCAGATAACTGGGGTGAGAAAATGGCGGTTGCATTATTTATGCCTGGAGTCAATATCTTTTGTGCAGCCTTTGGTTTTTTTGGTAGCGAGGAAAGCGTACAAAGCTTTAGCCATGATTATTCTATGCAATATTCACGCGTGGGAAGTTGGTATTGTGCGCGCACCGAAATATCAATTGGGGACTATAGGAAAAACCCGCATAACAGCACATATAAAAGAAGCTTAGGTGTTGATAAGTCCGAGAACGAATATGGTAAACGAAGCGAAACCACAAGAAACAAGGCAAAGCCGCAAAGTGCGATCATTGCAGATCAAGCTTACAATGAGTATTTAAACAAAGCTGTTAAGTCAGGCTCTTATTTTTCAACAACGGAGTGCTTTGTCACAAAGTCAAAAGCTAGAATAACGCGATTAGATGCGCGTCTTCAGGCGGCGAATGAAAAGTTTTCACGCTGCACGCAGGCTTCAGCAAAAGTTGTTGAGGGTATCGGGCTTATTTCGAAGTCCGTGGATGGGGCTAAGGGTAAGCTTAAGTCTGCTCAAGATAGAGTTAATGCGTTGCAGGAAAAAATTAGCGAAAAGCATGATCAAGACATGGCTATGGATGCCACTCTTGTTGAGAAGTTTAAGGAAATTGAAAAAAGGCAAGCGGAAATTCTATCTCTCACAACAGATCAGCAGTGGGCTCACATTGACGCTGAGTCTCAAAGGGGTGTAAGACAACGTTTTACAACGCTGTATCATTCTTTGAAAAGTCAAATTGATCTGCATATCCGTAATAAAAATAAATCGAACGCCGAAGAAAAGATTGCTGGGGAGGGTATTACCGCTAAACTCAAGGAGTTGCTCAAAGAGCTTGATCAGCTGCAAAGTAAGCACGCTCAATTAAAGGGCGCTAGTCAAGACTCATCAATTAAAGAGTTTAGACCTGCCTTTAACCATAATGCGCGATCAACACAGACAACAAGCACCCATGAAATACGGATTGAAAAAAAGTTCAGCACAAATGATGAAAGTGAGCCAACGTTAAAGGCGCTTGATATATTGCTTACAGGGGGTGATATTACCCAGAAGCAATATTCAACCAGTAAATTAAAAGAGTTATACCATAAGTCTTTTAGCGAACTGAGCCAGGAGAGAAAGCCAAAGCAGGCTGATCTATCTGAAATAAAGTTAAGCCATAAAAATATTAAGCTGTATTCTCAATTAGTCGTGCTTGCTGTGAATTTGCAAAAACGATCAGGCTCTTTTAACTCTGAAAAAACTGTCAATCTCTTGACTTGCATTCAAAACGCTCTCGGGTTTATTAAGCGCTCGCCAGTTCCGCTGGCTCAAGAATGCAATGATTCTCTTTCGTTAATGAAAAAAACGTCACGCAACCTCTTAGAGAGCTGTGAGAAATCATTAATTGCTAGTGTCAATGAAAGCGGTGAGCGCGATTGCGCCAGCCAGATAAAAAATAATCTGAAAAGAATCTTCAACGTTAAAACGCAGCCTGAGAATATTGACGAGATTGATAAGTTACTTTCTAAGGCGGAATTTTTCCGTAAAATTTTAATGGAGCCTGTCGAAGATGGATTGACATTGCTGTTCATGTTAGATCACTTGCCACCTGCTCATTGGATTGATAGTTCAAAGGAAGAAAGTGACTGTCAAGAAATGCTTAAAATATCTAGAAAGCTTGGAATTATGCAAGCCGGCATAAAGACATCGGGCGCTCTTTATTTTGATATAGCCCTAACGGTTATAAAAAAACAAACCTCCCTGGAAAAGCTAAATCTCGACGATAGGCTCAGTAAGGGTGGAAAAAAAGTAAGGCCAGGCAATGGTTGGGGAGAATATCAAAAGGCTAAAAAAGTTACGAAATTTTCGAAGTCTTTGCAAGCCTGCTTATCTTTTTTTGATAAAGAATCACTGAAGACTGAGCCCCGAGGGAGCGTGCTCAGAAATTTATACGATTTCTTAGCCGCTGAGTATGAGCCAACCCTTTTTGCTCAGCAGTTCGCCGAAATACAAAAATTGAAAGATGGTGGTCAGTTAGCAGAAATGTTACGAAGGTTTAGTGCCGAGTATGCAGAATTATATTTCTTTAACGTTGATAAAGAAGATAAAGCTGAAGAACAACTGAGTCAACTCATGGATTCTGTCAGCACAACGGCTTCCACGATTATATGGGCGCAAGCGGTTCTGAACTTAACAAAAATTACGCCTTTGCCACCTTCGTGGCTAATTTTCGCCGTGCTCCAGAAAGTTGATGTGCTTGAGCCTAGGGCGTTAGCTTTGATTATGGAAGTAAAGTGCGACGATGATGAGGCGATTGACATAAAAACACGTCTATTTGACATCAAGCTAAAGCAGCTCTTGGGCAGAAAAAAGCTCGCGCCGCAACCAGTCATGGGCAGGCTCGCATCTGATATAGCGAAGGCGAGGAAATTTTTGTCCTTTGACAGGCAGCTTGAGATACTTCAGCAGCTCCAAGCTTTTTCCAGCGTCGAAAAGTTAGATTCGGAGATTGTGCAAATATCCCGAAAGCATCTTGCTGCTGAATTAAAGCTGGATGCTCAATTGTCGTCATATGAAGATATGTTACCTGTATCTCTAAAATCGCCTAAGATGATGGACGCATTCCTGTATTGTCTAGAGAGAAATATTTCAACTTTAGGGTTGAAAGAAGTATCAGGCATAGAAAATGCAATTTCAAATGTTAAAGAATCGCTAGCCAAAGAGCGCGATGCCAGTGAAAATTCAAAGACACTGTTGTTTGCTTCAAATGTTGACGCTCTCATTAATCAACGGTACATAGCCTTGATTGACAAACAGTACCAAACCCAGCGTGAGAATCTTGAAAAAGATTCTAAGAAGCACGCTGATATAAACACGCATCTTTCTCGATTTTCGACGTTTTACAACGTGAAGGACACGGTTGTTAAAGGGCGGAAACGGGAGTTTGTCAGATTGCTGTTAAAAAAACTCATTGATTCTGATGTTGCTATCGACAAGTTGACTTCCGTTGAAGCGTTAATTGCCGAATCAAATAAGTGTGCGTTAGCTGAGTTTAAGAAAGAAGCGTTGTTTTCACGCTTATCTCCAAGTAATACCCCAAACCCATTATTTGCCTTTGAGTGGACGGTTGATTACGGTTTTAAAGGTTGTAGCAAATTACTCGAAACAGTGATATCAAGCCTAAAAGAGCTCAAGCCTAGTGATGTTGAGTCTTTAAACCAGCTTAAACTTGTTGTTAATGAGTTGCGAGAATATATTCTTAGATTGCATTTTTCTGACTCAGGAAAACAACTGCATCTACAGGCTTGGTCTGGACAAATAAATGCAATACTGCGTCAGTTTCCTGATGAGGTTGACGAGAGCTTGCGTCTGCAGGTTGGGTTGCTACAACAAGCGCTATCAACAGCGGCGTATGAAATGAATCAATATGAAAGCGTTGAGCAGTTAGCTCAACATTATGCCCAGCGCAACCCCTTATTTAAACGTAAAAAAGCACTCAGTACAATAAAGAAAAACTCCCTCGACTCATTGCCCGAAGTATTCTCAGGGCTAACCTTTATGAGTGAAGAAAAAGCTCGCAGGTCGGCTTTTTGCACTGATGTGCTAGAAGCCCTTACCAGTGAAGAGCTGTACAACGAGCCTTTGAAATATCAGGATATAATTCAAGCGACGGTTACGCGTAGATTGGTCATGCTTGGCTATGTGGGGAATACAAAAGACGGTATTGAGAAAGGTGTTGATTTATCAGCGCTACTTGATGAAGTGATGCAAAGGGTTAAAGAAGAAAAACCGACGGAAAGTGTTCGCTTGTTTGAAAAGCTGTTTTCTTCACTCAACACATATGCTGATAAACCAAGTGAGCTTTCTGCCTTTACAGAAAAATTTATTACTTGGTTCAATGAAAATAGATTGGACCTTACAGGGCACCAATTCCATATTAATGCAATTTTTAGAGTGTTAAATGAAGCTCAAAGATTTCTTATTATCAATGATAAGTCGATCCCCTCTCACTTAACCGCAATCCGCTCAACACTTCTTGAAATTAATCCTATTACACAATCACCAAGGTTATTGTGCCTATATTCCAGGTTATATCATCAATTATTGCTTAATAAGGAAAAGACCGATGGTGTGCTAGGGGTCTTAAAAAGTATTTACGCTGACTGTGATAAAGTCGAAGTACGGATGATTAAATACCTGGCTAATGCTAAAGATTCTAATGCGGACGCTATCGATGATTTAGACTTCTTTATATCGGTACTTCCTTTGATTCCAAGGTCTCTCATGTCAGATGAATCTTCCGAAATTATTAAACTGAACCTACAGAAAAAACAAACGCTTGCGCCCATTGAGGCAAAGTTGCTACTCGCTTTGTTAACCCGTGAATCCGAGATGTTAATTCGATCAACTTTCACGGCGCCTAATGATGAGCGAGTATCTGCCTGGCTTCAGCGTATAATCTGTGATTTTAATGAAGCAGGCGACAGGCAAGGGCTCTACACATGGCTCGCAACAATATCCGAATGCTTAAATAGTGGAGTAGATAATCAACAGGTCATGCTTAAGAAGCTATTGGGTAAGCATAAGCGGCTCGCAAAATTGACTGTTGCGGATACATGGCTATCACTTCTTGTCCCTCATGAACGTGAGCTTGCTAGCAGGCTTCCTACAAAGATTATTGCTAACATTATTTTAACTGCGAATACGGTATCACTCAACTCAGCTATTGAGACTGCCTATCTTCAGCATATTGAGCGTGATCTCTATAATGAAATTAAAGCGCAACCAGAGATAAAGCATGTCGCTAAGGAATTGAATGACTTTTTGCAGGCCGATACTTATTCTGTGATGCTTGAAAAACATAAGGCATTATTACTCCCTTTAGGTGAGTTGAAACAGGATGATGCTAATAAATTGAGGTCCATGATTCAATTTGTTAAAGAATGTAAAGGATTGCTGATTCGGGGCTTAAAGGAATCCAGGTCTAGAGGGGAGGCAAGTGAGTGGTGTGACTTTATGAGCGAGTTATTGCCAAAGGCTGAAACATTAGGGTTAAACAATGTATCTAGAATTATGGTTGCGGCTCAAGTTTTTCCTGATTTAAAAAAATTAACGGCATTACTCAAAAACACAAAAGTTGAAAAAGTCACACAGATCGCCTTATGTGAACGAATTAAGATAATTGCCGGCAGAAACAATAAAGATGTTATGGAAGGTGAGGTTAGCGTATATGACGCTCTCTTTACTGAGGTCTATGCATCCCCGCAAGGTTTGGCATTTTTAACGCTACTGGGTCACAGGCTTTATGCGTCATTAAAGCATGACTCTAGCCGCATTAACCTAGAGTTACTCCAGGAGATTTTAGAAATTGCAAATGAGATGGAGGTTTTTAGCAATCCCGGTTTGTTAGCGAGATTGGAAAATGTAGGGTATTCATCATGGCTAAGCGCGTTAAAGCGCCATAAGTTACAATTGCGTTTACGGATAACAAGCAAAACTGAAAAGGGTGACTCAATTGTTGATTCGTTTATTGCCGTTCAAAAAGAAGCTAAGCCTGAAATCTTTGAGCAATGGCTGACCCATATTTCGGAGTTATCCAATGTTGACACAAGCCTTCTAAAGTCAGTTGTCGAATCTTTTGCAAGCAAAAAATGGAGCTTAGATGAAACAACTTTAGCGGTAATGTGCGACAACCCTATAGAATCTTGGTTTGTTAGGTTGTCGGCAAATGATTCCTTGGGCGCTGCGGAGCGTTCACCCAAAAAGCTGATTGAATTAATGCTTCATGACTCTAGAGGGATGGGTGAATCGTTAAAACAAAGTTTAGCGGTAGGCGAGCTCAAAGGTGAGAAAACCAGCACCTACGAAAAGCTCCTTGAGCGCATTGCCAGAAAATACAAAGATTATGAGGCGCTAAATGACGCAGAAATTCTGAAAAAATCCAAAGGATTTAGAGCAAAACAAGGGTTCTTACGAAACAATGCTGAAAACCAGTACGATGATATAGTGGATTTTTTGGCAGTAGCAATGAGGGTCTCCAAAAAAGAATGTGGGTATACGCTCAGAAATACTCAATTGCTTGCCGTTATGAGTTATATCGATGCATTTAATACCTCTAAAGGCAGGTTAGCTAACATTAACACCGGCGAAGGGAAAACACTTATTACTGTTATAGCCGCGATTGCTTCCGTCTTTCGTGGAGAATCAGTTGATGTTGTCACAAGCTCGCCTGTTTTGGCTATCGAAGGCGAACAGTCCTCTGAAAAATTATTTAAATCATTTGGTGTTAGCGTTTCAAATAACTGTGATAAAGAGGCTTTAAAGTGCGAGAAAGAAAGAAAGAAACGCTACCAATCTTCAGAGGTAATGTATGGTGATGTGGGCTCATTCCAAAGGGATTTGTTGTTAACAAAGCATATGGATGTAGATATACGACCAAAGACCGCAAGCACCGTTATTATTGATGAAGTGGACAGCACCTTGATCGATAATTTAGATCGGGTTCTCTATATTTCACATGATATTTCAGAGTTTTCTCACTTACGTGAATTGTTTGGCGTGATATGGGTGTATGCGAATGCTCGCCAAAACTCTACGAGTTTTGAGGCTAACGTAGAGTTTATTCAGAAACATATTGCGTTGCAGTTAAAAAACAACATTATCAAACTGCCTAAGTCATTGGATGAGTTTGTTCAGCGCAGACTTAAAATATGGATTAAAAACGCTTTCTATGCAAAACGAATGGAAAAAGGAAAGGAGTATACTATTGCTCAGACCGGAGAGCACGCAGGAAAGCCTATTATAATGGATTTGCCTACAGGTGTTGAGCAATTAAATTCAAACTGGAGTAATGGCCTACACCAATTTATTCAGCTAAAACATCAAGCTAAATTAACTAACGAATCATTAAAGGCAGTTTACACCTCGAATTTAAACTACTTTAAACTCTATGGCGCTAATGTTTATGGCATGAGCGGAACTTTAGGTTCCCAGAGCGAGAAGGATCTGTTAAGTGAGACCTATGGCGTTGATTTTTTCCGAGTGCCGCGCTTTCAACGTGAAAAATATATTCAAGAACCAGGCGTTGTGTGTAAAACGGATGAGGATTGGTTGCGTTGTATTTCTAAGGATATTCTTGAGAAGTCCTCTAAAACCGAGGCGAGTTCTCCTGAGAGTAAAGAAGCTAAAAAACCGCAGAAAGAGCGGCGTAACAAAAAAATAAGTAAGAATAAAAAATTAACCCAAAGTATAGCTCAAGCTAATACGGAACTTGAAACAACAGAGGCTGCGATAAAAAAACAAAAGAAAAAAATCGCTACTGATACCGGTCAATTAACGAAAGCCAAGCAGAAAAGTGTTCAACCTAGCACGACGGAAGATGAGAGAAAGGCTTTGATTACTCAGTGCACAGATCTTGATCTTGATATTATTAAAGGATTAGGCCTGCTTGAGGGGCTCTCTAAGCAAGTTAATGTACTTAAGACAAAGATTAAGCAGCTTAAGTTTAGACAGGCGCAAACAGAGGTTACATTGAGTGGAAACCAGAGCAGAGCATCCTTAATAATCTGTGAAGATCAAAAGTCAGCATCGGCGATTTATACTCATATTAAACAGACGCTTAAGAATGGCGGAAAGATTTATAAATACGATTCTTCGTTAGGGGATAACGAATTGCCAGCGGTTCGTCCGGGCGATGTTATCGTCGCGACCAATATTGCAGGACGTGGAACAGATATCAATGCGAAATTAGTGAATCAATTTGGTGGGTTAAACGTCCTCCTGTCTTACATGCCGTCAAACATTCGAATTGAGCAGCAAGCCTTCGGGCGTACGGCGAGAGCGGGTCAGAAGGGTAGCGGCAAGTTTATTGTGCGTGATTCACGAGTAGGTGCAACAATAGAGCGCTTACGTGATGAGAGAGATAATATTGAAGCTGACCGTCTAAATGACATTAAAGATCGCATGATTCCAAGGCTTCAACTTGAAGAAGCCCTTTTTAAGAAGTTAGCTACTTTACAAGAAAAAGTTAAGAAGCACTTTTCTGTTAAATGGGTCTCTTCAGAAGTGGTGAAGCTTGAAGTGAAGTCACTGCTTAATCGATGGGCTTTTTGGCTAGATGAACGTGAGGATCAATTTGCAAACACCGATGATGCTTGTCAAAAAAAGTTAACGAGCGAGTTTTCAGATTTTGAAGAGAGTATCAATAAAGATATTGAAGCGCCGGGTGGGACTTTGATCGATTCTTACGGGGAATTAATGAAGCTTGCGAGAATCAAATTTAAGCGAGAGGAGTATCATGGTGCTGAAGGTTGTTATGATAAAATCATTGAGGCTGAACCGCATTTCTCAGGCTTCGCTCATTATTATAAAGCTCAAGCCATTATTAAGCAGGGGTCTGGTATAGGTAATAAAGTGAGTGCCAGGAGGGAGCTTAAAAAAGCAATACTCTACTTTGAGGCTGCAAAGTATAGGCTTAGCACGCTGAATTCTTGCGTTGAAGGCATAAGCTGCAACACCCCAGATAAGCTGAAGGGCGCTGATGTGTCTCTTCTTAATGAGAGTATTTCAGGCGAGGTGGGTATATTAGAGATACATCTCAAAGCTGCTAGAGAGGCTGCGGGCTCTTCTCTATCTGTCGATGATTTGGCAGGACCATCAATCGGAAATAATCCTGAGGTCCTTTTTTCAAGAATCTTAGATTGGTTAGGCGCAAACCAGAAGAGTCTCATAAAGAGTTACCGTGTCAGCAAAAAAGCTGGAATCAAAAAGGACGAGGGGTCAGGGCTTGAGTACCTCACGTATGATGACTCGGCTGTTGATTTCCCCGAAAAGTATATGTTTTGCAAGAGTGAGGTGATAGATTTATTTAGAGGCAAAATTCTAGCGCAGTCCTTAAAAGGCCGAACCCTGTCCACTGCTGACTTATCTCAGTTTGTTTTTTCCCAAAAAGATTTTATTGAATTGTTAGGCTCCCGGCTTAACAAGGAAAGAAAATTTTCATTAACAAGCGAGGCAAAAAACATTTCATTAGGAGAATATGTTTGGCGCGATAAACTGTTTTTAAATAAAGGGATTAAACTGAAAAAGTTTATTCTTGAGCTTAAGAAAGACTCTACATCAGCTGATGTTTTACCTGAATTAAAAAAATGCGTAAAGGCGACTGATGACCAAGCGGAGAATATCCTTAAAAAACTCATCACCTTGAAGATACTGTCACAGGATGTGGTTTATTCATTTACTGACGAACTTTCAACGACAATAACATCTTATGGCGCTAAATTCTCACTGAGTAGTCAGAAACCAAAAGCCTCCTTAAGTCAACTAAACGTTAGCGCTATCGAAGGTCTGCAAGGCAAAGGTGATGCTATTGTTAAAAAACTAGAGTCGGCTTGGGCGGAGTCTTCACTTACGTTTTCACCTGCTAAGCTGCATGTGACGCAGGTTCAGTTTTCTGCCCTTTGTTGTCAGTTACAAAAATTGGGTTTGCTTGAGTATTCTTTGGGGAAAGATCTTTCAGCTCAAACATCTCCCGAGAGCAAGGCGCTTGCCACCGACAATACACCCAAGCCGTATCATTATAAAAAAATAGAAGAAGCGGCCTTGGCGCTGCTCGCCATGGGCGGAAAATTCAAACAAACTGATATTCCATTGGGCGAGACTAGCGAAAAAGAAGCTTTCACTATGTTGAACTTTCTCGCGGGAACCAGAGTGGTGAAAACACCCGCCGCTAAATTCAAATTAAACGGCAAAAAACACAAGGATCCTAAGGGGGAAATTGAAAAAATAAAAGATAAGATCGGCGCTGCATTATGTGAAGTTTTTAAAGATGCGGAGATCAAATCCACTGATAAGCGCAGAGAAATTGAGGAGTCAATGCTTGAAGCGCTAGAAAAATCCATAGGAAAAATAAGATCGCTGCCGAAACTAAAACTCAACAATAAGCGGTTAGATGAATACTTTGAGCACGGAAAATTGCCACCCGAAGTCATTGATTACGTAAAAAATGCTTGTGATTCCGTATTAACCGTATCCGAAGATCGCGGCTATTTTTCATGGGACACGTTTGTCTGTGCTGTAATAGGATTGGTTCAGATTGCCGCAGGTGTTTTGATACTCGCATCGAGCGGATCGCCAATGGGCAAGTTGTTAATATCAGAAGGTGTTAGTGATTTAGTCTTTGCTATTGAGTCACAAATAGCGGGAAATTTTAGCTGGGAAGCCTATTCTGAGCATAAATTTCAAAGCTTGATGACATCCATTATTTGTATGGGCCTGGGCTCGCTTGTTGTCCGTGAGGCAGCTTCAGTGACAACATTTGCAGCTGAAACGAGCAAGAAAGCAATTGCTCTAGCGGTGGCTCGAGAGGTGGTGTCTCACTGTGTTGATGCGGGGTGTTCAATCGCTATCAATTTTGCCTCGTCCAAACTTGCTGAACAAGCGGCTAAGGAATTGTTTAGTAACTTCCGAAAAGATTTCGCACAAAAAGTAGAGAAGAGCCGTTCTTTAAAGGAAAGTAAGGCATCTATTAAAAATTCCTACTCCACATTAGTCAAGCTGCTTGGTGAGCATCAGGCATCGATTGTTATTAATAGAACTTTTCAAAAGTCCAATGTTTCTAAGAAAATTAACGAACGACTCGATACTGAAATTTTGGGTTTTATTCAAAAAGCCTCAACTGGCTTATCAAAGTTTAAGGCCAAAACCAAAAGCTCCTCGGGCATAGCGATGTTTTCATCGGCTTGGAATTTGATTGATATCATTGGTAAGGTTGCAAAATATGCAGGTCTTGGCGTCTCTGTCGCAAACATTGCGATCATCACTGAGAACGCTATGGAACAGCTTGCGCAGAACCTTGCCAGAGAGGCTGCAAAGTCTGAGGAACAAAAGTCTTCTGATAATGCCCCATTGAGCCGTCAGGAGTCGGCTTTTGTCGAAAGTATGGTGAAGGCAACGGTCGGCGTGGCTATGGAGCAAACCATAGCCTACACACAAAAAGCCTTTACGGGCGTTGGCTGTGAGGCTTTTAGCTCAGCGCTGAGTGCTTTAACCCCTAAAAAAGAACGTGTGACAGTGCCTGCAATGGCCGCCCTCTATGATAAATTTTTCAAAAATGATTCTGAAGAAATGCCTGATGATACGCAAGCTAAACACAGTGCTTCAACGCAGCAACGATTTAAAGATCCTGAACCTCGCGCTCTGGAAGAGGGGGGCTTTTATAGCCCTAAGTTTAAAAAGGCCTCACCGGCGCAGCCAGAAACCAGAGATTCCTTTCTGTCAAAAGATTTAAATTTTGATCTTGAGTCGCAGTATAAGAAGTTTTTTGGAGAATCTATCACTGTGCCGGATTCTCAACACTTTAAGTTGCCGATTGTTACAACGCAAAAAGATTGGGTAACAAGCGGAGGTGCTAAACTGCTTAACTGTGTTTACACCAAGGCTCAGAAGCAGTTTGTAATAGGTGCCATGGCGTTCAACTTAAACAATATAAAATATTCTTTCGGGAATGTAAGCAACATGAAATATAGTGTTGAATTTCTAAGAAATGGAAAGCCTATTGGTTCACTCCATCCTCATCAAGGGTTTTTTGCGCAACGTAGCGCCGTACCGGATTTTGGTGAAAGAAAACCAGCTGCTCATGCTTTTCCTCCCCGCTCGGCAGAAATTAGTTCATATTCCATGCTTAACAAGCCAAAACAAACTCCCCTTGGATTTGTCGTTGATTCTTTATTAAGCGCGCTCTTTCCAGCAGCCCATGCTGACAATTTGACGCCATTAGTTCCGGATTTTGTTGTTGCCCAAAAAACAATTAGCCAAGTGGACACGGCTGAGGATATTTCAAATCTTCATGGCGGAAAGCTTGCGCTTAATATAGATAAGGGAACCTTCAAAAATTATTGTGCAATACGAATGTCGCATGTCATAAATCAGACGCTAGGTCCGATTCCAGTTGTTAAGAATTCAAAAGGAGAAAGGCAGACAGTGTCAGACAAGCATGGGCGGCAGTATATTTATCGTACGTCCGTAATGAAGCAGTACCTTGTTGAGAACTTCCCATCAAAACATGTTTCTTCAGAAGGGCTGAGTACGAAGGAATTTGAAACTCTCACCCTTGGGAAAAATGGAATCTGCTTTGAGGAATTTGCGCCGACCGATCCCGCAACGTCTTACAACGGGCATATCTATTTGTGCAAAGGAGAGGATCTAAGTTATGCTAGAGACGGCGCTATTCTTTATTTTTGGGAGTGGCCTAAGAATCGGTATACGCTAAATGTTCAGAACAAAGAAGTTCAGAATGATTCTAGCTCTGCTCCTACCCCACAGTAGGGTAGGTGCCGCCGTCACGACTATTAAAATATGATGCAGATAAGGTGTGAGGCTTATGGAGAGCGCCATGATTATTCGTGTGGCGTTAAGGCCTATTAACCCTTTCTCGCCACATGAGACACCGTAAACTCAACATACTCTTCTAGTTCGTCTTTGGAGCTACAGAACGGTGTTGTTGCTTTTGTTTTAAGGATTTCTATGAACGGGGATTTTTTCGATTTAAAAAACCTCTCTCAACTTGCGGTACGATTTTAGAGGCTTCTTCATAAGGGAAAAATTCAAACTGATTATTCTCTGTGTATTGACGCACGACCTCACAAGCGTTGCTCACCAGTTGAGGTGCCTCTTGGCCCTTGGCAGCGAGTGCGGTTGATATAACATGTTGATCGCTTTCGGATAAGATGGGGCATCGTCTGAGCACGCAGCTTAGGGCCTCAGTGATAGCAGGCGGCTCCGATCAGGCTTTCTTATTTGAGTTCTGAGTCTGTTCAGACCAGCTCTGCGAGCTCCGCCGGTGCTAACATGTCCAATAGCGAAGATATTATCAAGTGGGTGCGTTTGTTGTTTCAATCAGATCAGGTGCTAGCGCCAGCTCAACAAGGAGAGTTAACATCCCTTATTTGTGTTGGCTATGTTTGGGATGGCCCCGTTGATAATCAAACTCCCCATAAATCAAAATACTACGCTCAGCCTGTTAATGAATTAAGCCCTGAATGT
>Ga0209425_10002719_pt1 | contig 19390 bp, 19 predicted proteins | sample COG_05_FD_184749 | JGI IMG/M metagenome (GOLD analysis project Ga0209425, IMG submission 184749) | Pelagic Microbial community sample from North Sea - COGITO 998_met_05 (SPAdes) (version 2) | ecosystem: Environmental > Aquatic > Marine > Neritic zone/Coastal water | place: Helgoland, sampling...
CAAAAAATACAAAAATATCAAAGTTTATAATCATGCATTAGGAAAAGAAAATGAGATTTTAAATTTAAATATTTTACAAAATCCTCCAATGAGTGGTTTTATTGAAAGAGAAAATGTATCACCCTTGTTTTGGGGTCAAAGAAAAAAACAACAAAAAATAAAAAAAATAAAAAAAATAAAAACTATTTCATTGAATAATTTTATAAGTAAATCAAAATTTAATTTTGATTTTTTAAAATTAGATGTTGAGGGGTTTGAAGTAAAAATTTTAGAGAATGGTTTTAAAATCTTTGATCACCTTTTGGGTGCAAGATCAGAAGTCTGTTTCACAAAAGTTTATAAATCCGTTCATGTAAAAAATGTAGGAACTTTTAATCCAATTCATGAAATGTTCGTAGATCAAAATTTTGTCTTGCTTAATCTCGATTACCATGGCAAAGGAGATTTTTATTCTAATCTTATACCTCCATCACAAAATTATGGTCAATTAGAAAGTACAGATGCAGTTTGGATTAAAAATCCAAAATCAGCAATCATCGATTTAACAATGGAACAAACAATAAAGTATATTTGTTTTTTGTTATTAAATAATGGAGTAGATGTAGCTCTATGGACTTTAGAAAAAACATATAAAAAGTTTGGTTCCTTTACAAAGTACAAAAATAGTAAATCTCTTAAATTTATTAAAGAGAGTGTTTGTAAAAATTTTTATTCATTGAAATGGATTCCAAATCAAAAGTTAAATGATCATAAAAATTTTTACCAAAAAGTATTTAAATCAAAATATCCTGAAATGAATAAGTTCAATGAAATGAGTGAATTTAATCCTTACTAGTATGTATTTTAAAGCAACACCTTGTTTACAATCTTAGAAATATAATCAATTTCATTTCTAAAACTTAAGTAATTAAATAAGATTAATAATCAAATACTAATTTATGCATTCAGAATTCAAATTATGACTATAATAAAAATCATAAAACACACCCTCAAAGCTTTTGCAAAAAAAACTCAAATCTATATTGGAATTAATTAAAACTGGATTATCCTTATTAATAATTATCATTTCAGGATCAACAAAATTTGTATCTGATATAGAATTAAATTTAGTCAAAAATCTTTCAATTTCGTCATTTGGCATCGCATATTGTTGTGATAATAAGGGAGAACTTTGATTTATAAATTCTAAGACTGTAGGATCAAAGTTTTTAGAACTCTTATAAGTTATTAAGGAGTTGGCTTGATATCTCATCCAAAATAAATTTTTAATATTTTCATTTCTATATCGCCAAGAACTAAATTTTTTGTTTTTAATAAATTCATATAGATTTTCTTCATTTAATTCTAAAAATTTAAATGTATTAATTAAATCATCTTCAATCATTTCGTGCTTTCTTGGTATTACCACTCCATTAATTATATTTAAATAATCAATATCATTTAAAATAGACCAAACTATAAATCTGTTATCAAATGTTAATAAGCCAATATTGTTTTGTTCTTGATGTTTTATTTTATTAATAATTTTAATTATAGAATTAAATTCATTTCGTTCAATAATACTCTTTTCAGATAACTGATTTCTATCATAATTAATGTTGGATTGGTAAATGTTGGCAAATATACAAAATAAAATAACTAGAAATGAAAAATAATTTACAATCCTATCAAATAATTTTTTTTCAGAAATAAAATTTATAAATAAACATAATAAAAAAAAATATAATAAAAAAGTAATAATCAAAATTATATTATTAAAAAGATGACCCATAGAAAAATAAGTTGGAGAAATCGCTATGAATATAAATGGTGAAATTATTGATAAGTAAAATAAAATAAATAAGGAATTGATTTTTTTAAAATTATAAAAATCTTTTTTAAAATTAATAACCATAAATATTGATGTGGTAATAAAAAAAATTGCTAAAAAATGTATTTTTAATAATTTAGAAAAAAGATATTTCAATAAAAATATTTTTTGATGTACGTCAAGTATTGTAAATCCTTGTCTTTCTAAAAAATCAATTTCTGAAAAAAACATATTAATTAAAGTTGGGGATGAAATAACTAGAAATGAAAGAATGTATAATAAGAAAAAAATATAATTTTCTTTAATTTTTATAAATAAATTAAGCTTGAAAATATACAATAGTGCAAAAGCTATAAACAACTGTTCTAAAATAAAAAAATGATAAAATGAAGTAAATGTAAAACCAGAAATACAACCAAATATTAAAGAATTTTTTTTACTTAAAATTTCTTTTTTTTCTATTTTGAAAACAAACAAAATAAAAACAAAGAAAAAAAGGTTGCTGATCATTGGCCTAGGAAACCGTAGAGAATAAAAATCTGAATAGATTACTCTTATGTATTCAACGCTATCAATATTAAATAATTGAAGCAAAATTGGTAAATTAAATAATATTACAGAAATAGTTAAAGATTTTATTCTATTAAATTTTAATAATCGTGAAATCTTATAAAACACAATTAAAAATAAAATTATGAATAAAAATTCTAAGAAAATAAAACTTAATTTACCAAAAATCTTATAAAATATTAAATGTAAAGCAAAAGCACCTGTGGGGATTGTAATGTTTTTCAGATTTTCTATAAAAGGGTAATATGAATTATTTAAATTAAAATCTGCTAGTAATTTAAATTCAGCAAAATAATAATATCCATCACTAATACTTTCAAAGATAATTTTAGAAGTAATATCTTCGGAAAAGTTATTAAATGATAAATACCATCTAAATAAAAAAAATATACTACTACACGTAAGAATTAATAAATTTATATTATTCTTATTTTGTTTAAACATAATCTTATTCTAAATATTTGTTATTTCTGTATTTTCAAATTTACAATTTTAAAGCAACACCTTGTTTACAATCTTAGAAATATAATCAATTTCATTATTTTTTAACTTATAATAAGAAGGCAAGTATAAACCATAACGCCCTATGTAGGATGAGTTAGGAAATTTACTTTTTTTGAATAATTTCATTTTTTTAAATATATCTTGTTCATGCATAGGCCAAAAAAAAGGTCTTGTCATTATACCAAACTTTTTTAGTTTTTTTGCTACTTCTGATGCTAAAAATTTTTTATTTCTAATCACAATTCCTACTACCCAATAAATATTTTTTGAATTGCTATTTTTAGGTGGCAATATTTTAATATTTTTATTTTTTAATAGATTAAAATAATATTTTTTTCCTATTTCCATTTTCTTTTTTACGATCTTATTAATATTTTTAATTTGGCTTAAACCAAGTGATGCTTGAATATTAGTCATTCTATAATTCCACCCAATATCATCATGGTTAAATCTATTAACCTTACCAAAACAAAGATTTCTTAGTTCTTTGCATTTTCTGTATAATTTTTGATTATTGACAGAAATCATTCCACCCTCACCTGTTGTAATCTGTTTATTTGCATAAAAACTGAAGGTACTTATATCTCCAAACGACCCACATTTTTTACCTTTATATTTTAAACCTAATACTTCGGCGGCATCTTCAATTATTAAAATTTTTTTTTTTTTACATATTTTTAAAATTTTATCCATATCATTAGCAAATGAATAAATATGAGTAATAATAATAGCTTTAGTTTTTTTATTAATTTTTTTCTCTATATCTTCAATTTTGATATTCCAATCATCAGAGCTGCAATCTATTAATACAGGTTTAGCTTGTTGCTTAATAACAGCTAATGCATTTGATATAATTGTAAAATTTGGAATTATAACTTCATCATCTTTTTTTATACCTAAAGCTTTTATTGCTATTTCTAAAGCAGCAGTACCATTCGAAACAGCTATAGAGTATTTTCGTTCGACATATTTAGAGAATTTTTCTTCAAACTTTTTAACATTTGGCCCATCAGATGAAATCCATCCATCTTTTAAAGCTTTATTAACATTGCCAATATCATTATGACTTACATAGGGAATGCTTACAGGGAAAAATTTTTTTTTATCTAATTTTGATTTTTTTTTCATCAGTTTTATCGAATTTAACCTTGTCTGCCGCAAGGCTATAAGGTCCCTGTTTAACTTCAATCATCTCAATATCTTTCAAGACTTTAAAGCCGTGTCCACCATTAACAAGCATTATAATGTCTCCACCATAAACTTTTTTGCTAAATAAATATTTCTTTTTTTGATCATAGAAATCAACTCTAAGTATTCCTTTAAATAATATTATAACCTCAGTTGTGGTTAAAATTTTAGTCACTCTCTTATTATGTTTGTGAGGCATAATTAAATAATCTTTTTTATGCTTCATGTACCCAAATTGTTGGGTTGACTCTTTAGAGGTAAAAAAATTAATACCACTTTTTTTTCTAAATTTTTTTCTTACTATTAGTGCAAATAACTTTTTTTTATGTGAAATTTTTTCAATCATATTGAGGAATAATATATTAAAATCTTTATATATAAATTAATTTCTTATCCTTAAAGATTGAATTACTCTTAAGAGGTAATTAAAACCTAGATAAAAGAACCTTAAAAGACTTGAGGCAGTTTTGCTCATCCCCTCAACATCTGGTGGGTGAGTATATGGGATTTCAATTATTTTTTTATCATTTTTGAGTGCTTTATAAAGAAATTCTATAAAAAATTCACCATGACCTGTAGCAATTGGAACTGCTGACATTAACACGTCTCTTTTCATGAGAAAAATACCACTAGTATAATCTTTAATCTTATTACTTAACATTAACCTGCAAAAAAAATTAATCATTTGACTTGTTATAACTCTGAGTTTTGATCTTAGATCTTTTCCTCCATCGACATATCTTGATAAAAGAACAATATCGTGTGTATTAAGTTTAGACAACATTTCAGGAAGTTTATTAGCTAAACTTCCCATATTTGAGTCCAACCATCCAACAGTGTTAGAAGAAGAGTTTATTAATCCTAATAAAAATGCAGAAGCTAATCCTCTCGTTTTCCTAGAATATGTTTTGACATTAGGATTGTGCATATTATTTACAATCTCAAAAGTACCATCTGTAGAGTTGTCATCTACTAAAATAATCTCGACACTATCCAAACTTTTTAATATCTGTGTTATTGTATCTTCAATAACTGTAGCTTCATTAAATGTTGATAAAATAATTGAAACTTTTTTATCCATTGTGTTGTTTCAATTCATTTTCCATCATTATTTTTATTAAATTTTTGATATTAGTTTTTACTTTATAATTTAATACTTTCTTTGCCTTTTTTAAATTTGCCTTTAAATTTTTAGTTTTATTAGGTCTTAAAAGTTTTCTATCAACTTTGAGATATTCTTTATAATTAAGGCCAACAAACTTAAAACATTCATCAGCAAATTTTTCTACAGAAGTGTTTACACCTGTTCCGATAACAAAAAAATCAGGCTTTTTTTGTTGCATTATTTTCCAAGCCATTTCAACATAGTCCTTAGCATAACCCCAATCAATTTTTGCAGAAATGTCACCTAAGTGCAGGTATTTTTGTTTACCAAGATAAATATTACAAACAGCTTTAATAATTTTAGTTGTTACATATTCTTGAGATCTTCGAGGAGACTCGTGATTAAAAAAAATTGCACCACATATAAATAGATTATTAACATTTGAATACATTTTTGATGCAAGATAAGTCGATGATTTTCCTAATGCATAGACACTTCTTGGAGATAAATTTGAATTCTCATTTAAAGAATTTTCTTTAGTTGCACCAAACATATTTGAAGAGACGGGTTGAAAAAACTTTATCTTTTTGTTTTGTGTCTTCAGGAATTCAAAAATTTGAATAACAGCTAAAGTTGTTGTGCTATAAGAATACAAAGGTATGTCTCTACTCCAAGTTACATGATCTTGATCTGCAAAATTATAAATTTCATCAGGTTTTACTCTATTAATAATATTGCTTATAGAAATAGCATCAAGCAAATCTCCTTTATGTAAAAAAAAAGATTTATTAAAAATTTTAGAATTATTAATTATATGATCAATATTTTTTGTATTACCTGTTGAGGACTTACGTATAACACCATGAACTGATATTTTCTTATTTAAAAGAAAGTCAGCCATATAAGATCCATCTTGTCCTGTAACTCCTAAAATCAAAATTTTTTTCATTTAACCACTTTAAGTTTTGGATAAGGAAGTAAAAACCTTCCTCCTTTGTTTAACCAGTTTTTTTCTCTTGCTACAAATTCTTTTATAAACCCATATGGCATTACAAAAAAATAATCAGGATTAAGTTTTCTAGCTTTTTCTTCAGATATGATTTTTACACCTGAACCAACTGTATATTTGCCCCATTTTGTTTTGCTTCTTTCTGCTGCAAAAGGAATTTCTTTGTTGGATAATCCATAATATTGTAAAAGAGTATTGCCTTTAGTTGAAGCACCATAAAGAAATATTTTTTTACCTCGTTGGGTATTTCTTTTAATAAAATCTAAAGTCATTTTTTTATTTTGTTTAACTCTCTGAATAAACTTAATTATTTCATTATAGCCTGTATGTTCCTTAAATCTTATAGATTTTTTTATATTTTTTTTACAATAAATTCTATATGAACCGCCATTAATTTTATTTTCACTCATCTTAAATATTTTTAACCCATTTTTCTCAAATAAATATTTAAGTGATTTGTATGAATAATATTCTAAATGTTCATGACAAATATTGCCCAAATCATTTGTTCTGAACATAGAATGAGAGCACATTAATTGAGCAACAAAAATACCATCATCATCAAGTGCATCAGCTGCATGCTTGATAAATTCAGATGGATTTTCTAAATCATAAAACATGCCTATTGCAGAAATAACTTTTAATTTTTGATACTTGCTGGGAATTTTTTTTAAATGTTTTGTATTCCAAAAATCATTTATCATATAATGGCAATTTTTTTTAAGTTCTTTTTTTAAATTATTTGCTGGTTCACACCCAATTGTAATAATTTGATCTTTTTTAAAATATTTTAATAAAGTTCCATCATTAGCTCCAATATCTAAAATAACATCACCAGACTTAATTTTACAATTTTTTTTAATGTCTTGATAAAGTTCTTTTAGACCTTCTCTCATTGTTTTAGTGATGCCCGATTTATACCAATAAAACTTTTTATACATTATTTCTTGTGGCGCTGAATGCTCTAGTTGAAGTAGCTCGCAATTTTTACAATAAACAAGATTTAATGGTGCTTTTACACCTTTCTTAATATCTTTTTGACTAACAAAGTTGCTAACAAAAATATTTCCAAAATTATGTATTTGTTCGAGTTTAGTATTGTGACACAACCTACATTTTTTTATTTTAAATGTTTTGGGAATCTTCATAATTTAATTCTTACTTATTGCTTTAATGCATGATTTAAATATTTTTTATCTAACTTGCAATCTTTATATCCTCGTTTAATTATATTTAAATAACGTTCTGTTGGAAAAGAAAAGGGTGTTTTTTTTGTCATCTTATAGGTCATAACTTTTTTTCCATAATAACTAAAATAGTATTTTTTGTATAAAATTGGATAATCTTCATATACATCAAGTTTTTTTTCATCACTTTTTGATATTTCAAATAATGCACCTGGTACTATTGAATTTTTTTTAGGTTCTATATCGGCTGCTCTATATCTACTTCTAAAAGTTAACTTAAAATCTTTTAAATTTATTTTTTTTAAAAAAAAACTATCTTTACATCTTCTTTTCATTTGAAAGTGGTGAAGATTACTGCCATAAGCAAAGTAAAGCATAATATTAACGATCTACAATTTCAATTTTTTTTTTATTAACAAATTCTAATATTCTTGAATTACAATTATCAATTTTTGATTGATCTTCAGATCTAATTACAATTGACACTCCTAACTTTCCAGCTTGAAAAAAAGGATAACTTCCAATTTCTACATCTAAAAACTTATTTTGTACTTCTGCTAAAGAATTTGCAATTTCACTTTCAACAGTTCTTAAGCTAATAGTAAGATTCAAAATTGGTTTACCGCCGATAATTTTATTTTTTAATCCACCAAGCATTGATTTTAATATTGAAGGAACTCCTGGTAAACAAAATACATTCTCAACACTAAAGCCTGGAGCTCCACTTGTAGGATTTAATATTAAATTTGCATTTTCTGGCATCCAAACCATTTTTTGTCTTCCTTCATTAAATTCACCAGGCTTATAATATCCTTCTAAAATTTTATATGCCTCTTTGTGAATTTCATATTTTAAACTGAAAGCTTTTGAAATTGATTGAGCTGTAATATCATCATGAGTGGGGCCTATACCCCCAGTTGTAAAAATATAATCGTTATTTTTTCTTAGATTGTTAACACTTTGAATAATTATTTCTTCAATATCTGGAATAACTCTAACCTCTTTAACCTTAACACCTAATGAATTTAACCATAATGCAATAGTACTGGTGTTAGTATCTTTAGTTCTACCTGACAGTATTTCATTTCCAATTATTAATATTGCGGCATTTACTTTTTTGTTATTAGTCATTTTATATATATAAATTAAGTATGGAATTTACCAAGTCTTTAATAAAAGGCAAACTTATCAAAAGATATAAACGTTTTTTTGCTGATATAAAAATAAAAGAGGAGATTGTCACTGCACATTGTCCGAATACAGGATCTATGAAGGGTTTATTAGATGAAGGAAATGAAGTTTTTATCTCTCAAAATGACGATCCAAAAAGAAAATTAAAATATACATTAGAAATTGTTAAAGTTAAAAAAAATTTATTTGGTATAAATACTCATTTTGCAAATAAAATTGCTTATCATGGTCTATTAAACAATCTTGTTAGAGAATTAGCAAATAACGACAGCATAAAGCCAGAAGTTTTTTTTAATAAAGAAACTCGATTTGATTTTTTAATAGAAAAAAATAGACAAAAAATTTTTGTTGAAGTTAAGAATGTAACATTATTAAGAAATAAAAAAACTGCTGAATTTCCAGATGCTGTTACTTCTAGAGGATCTAAACATTTAAAAACTCTTACTGAAGCTATTAAAAAAGGTTATAAAGCCTATTTATTATTCTTAGTACAAATAGATGGTGTTGAAAATTTTAAAATAGCTAAAGATATTGACATGGAATATTATGAAAATTATTTGCTTGCAAAAAAATCTGGAGTTATATTTTTAGCTTATCGTTGTAAAATAAGTACAAAAGATATTAAAATAGAAAAAAAAATTAAAATTACTGATGATTGATTATTTAGAAAAATTTGAAAAAATGAGAGTTGCAGGAAAATTAGCTGCAAGAACGCTTGATATGCTTACTGATAATATTAAACCTGGAGTAACTACAGAGTTTATCGATAAATTGGGTTATGAGTTTATAAGAGATAATGGTGCCCACTCTGCTCCACTTTTTTATAGAGGTTTTAAAAAATCATTATGCACTTCATTAAATCATGTTATTTGTCACGGAATACCTTCGGATAGAGTTTTAAGCGAAGGTGATGCTCTTAATGTAGATGTTACTGCAATAGTTGATCAACATTACGGTGATAGCAGCAGAATGTTTTGTATTGGTAAAACACCAGTTAAAGTTAACAACTTAATTGATACTACTTATGAGTCTATGATGAGAGCTATAAAAATATTAAAACCAGGATTAAAGCTTGGTGATATTGGACATGAAATACAATCTTTTGTAGAGAAAAAAGGGTACTCGGTAGTAAGAGATTTTTGTGGTCACGGAATAAGCACCACATTTCATGAGCCACCAAATGTTTTGCATTATGGTAGAAAAAATACTGGTATGGAGCTTAGACCAGGTATGACTTTTACAATAGAACCTATGATAAATGTTGGAGAATGGGATGTAAAAATGCTTAAAGACGGATGGACGGCAGTTACAAAAGACAAATCTTTATCAGCACAATTTGAGCACACACTAGGTATTACAGAAAATGGTTATGAAATCTTTACAGAATCTGCTAAAGGTTATTCTAAGCCCCCTTACTTATAATTAATGATTGATAGATATTCTAGAAAACAACTTACTGATATTTGGTCTGAAGAGAATAAATACAAGATCTGGCTAGATGTTGAAGTGGCTGCAGCTGAAGCTATGGAAAAACTTGGTCAAATTCCAAAAGGAGTAGCTTCTATTGTAAAAAAAAAAACCAAGATTAATGTAAAAAGAATTCATCAAATCGAAGGGCAAGTTAAACATGATGTTATTGCTTTTTTAACATCTGTGACTGAAAAAGCTGGAATTAAAGCAAGGTATCTTCATCAGGGTATGACTTCATCGGATGTATTAGATACAAGTTTCAATATTCAGTTAGTTCAATCAGGAAATATAATTCTCAAGGATTTAGATCAAATTTTAAAAGTACTTAAAAAACAGGCCAGAAAATATAAATTTACTCCTTGTATCGGTAGAAGCCACGGTATCCATGCGGAGCCTATTACATTTGGTTTAAAGTTAGCTTCTTTTTATGAAGAATTCAAAAGAAATAGAAAAAGATTATTAGATGCAATTGATGAAATTTCTACTTGTGCTATTTCAGGAGCAGTTGGAACTTTTGCAAATATCGATCCAAATGTTGAAAAGCATGTTGCTAAAAGACTTGGGTTAAAAGTTGAGCCAATCTCAACACAGGTTATCCCTAGAGACCGTCATGCTTTCTACTTTTCTGTACTAGGAATTATTGCAGGCTCTATTGAAAGAGTTGCTACTGAAATTAGACATTTACAAAGAACTGAGGTTTATGAATTACAAGAATACTTTTCAAAGAATCAAAAAGGTTCTTCAGCAATGCCTCATAAAAAAAATCCTATTTTGAGTGAAAATTTAACTGGTCTAGCAAGAATGGTTAGAAGTGCTGTGACCCCTGCTCTTGAAAATATAGCCTTATGGCACGAGAGAGATATTTCACATTCAAGTGTTGAAAGAAATATTGGTCCTGATGCAAATGTAACTTTGGATTTTGCATTAGTAAGATTGACAAATATTTTAGACAATATGATAGTTTATCCAAAAAAAATGTTAGAAAACTTAAATATTACTAAGGGGTTAATTTTTTCTCAGGAATTAATGCTTGAACTTACTAAGTCAGGCTTAAGTAGAGAAAAATCATACAAAATGGTTCAAAGTTATGCAAAGAAATGTTTTGCTGAAAATTTAGATTTGTTTAGTGTAATTCAATCTGACAAATTTATCATGAACAAAATCTCAACAAATAGATTAAAAACAATTTTTAGTTATTCGAAACATTTTAAAAATGTAAACCTAATTTTTAGAAGAGTTTTTAAATAATGAAAAAAGGTAAAAAACTTTACGAAGGTAAAGCAAAAATTATTTATGCAACAACTGATAAAGATTTAGTTATTCAATATTTTAAAGATGATGCAACTGCTTTTAATAATTTAAAAAAAACTACTATCGAAGGCAAAGGTGTTTTAAATAATAGAATATCTGAACATATACTTACAAACTTAGGACAAATTGGAATTAAAAATCATTTAGTAAAAAGATTAAATATGCGTGAACAAGTAATAAAATTGGTAGAAATTATACCAATTGAATTTATTGTTAGAAATATTGCTTCTGGTTCCATAACTAAAAGACTGGGGATAGAAGATGGAACAGTTCTTAAAGAACCACTTGTAGAGTACTGTCTAAAAGATGATAAATTAGGAGATCCACTAATAGCTGAAGAACATATTTATGCTTTTGATTGGGCTACAAAAAAGGAAATTGAAAAAGTTAAAAAAATGATTCTAAGAATTAATGATTTTATGATTGGGATGTTTAGAGGAGTTGGAATTAAATTAATTGATTTTAAACTTGAATTTGGAAGGCTTAAATCTAACGGAAAAACTGAAGTAATATTAGCAGATGAAATTAGCCCTGATACATGTAGATTGTGGGACTCTATTACTGACAAAAAATTAGACAAAGATAGATTTAGAAAAGATTTAGGTGACTTAATACCAGCTTACACTGAAGTTGCCAAAAGACTAGGCATACTGCATGAACAATCAAATGTGAGTGCTGTGAATGTTACAAAGTTAAGTTCAATTAAAAAAAGAAAATGATATGAAAGTATCAGTAATTATAACACTTAAAAAAGATGTTTTAGACCCTCAGGGTAAAGTTATTCATCAAACTTTAGATGGTATGGGTTTTAATAATATCAATGAAATCCGACAAGGAAAATACTTTGTTATTGATATTGAAGAAACTGATAAAAAAGTTGCTGAAGAAAAAATAGAAGAAATGTGTAAAAAACTTTTAGCAAATTTAGTAATTGAAGATTTTAAGATTATTGGATCACAATAATAAATAATGAACTCATCTGTAATAACTTTTCCTGGTTCTAATTGTGATAGAGACATGGATGTTGCCTTAAAAAAATTTGGTTTTAAAAATAAAATGGTTTGGCATAATGATATTGAATTGCCAAAGAGCGATTTAGTCGTTTTGCCTGGTGGTTTTTCTTATGGTGATTATTTAAGATGTGGAAGTATGGCTTCTAAATCAAAGATCATGCAATCTGTTATCAATTTTGCAAAAGGTGGTGGTAAGGTAATGGGTGTTTGTAATGGATTTCAAATTTTAGTAGAGTCTGGTTTACTACCAGGTGTATTACTTAGAAATAAATATTTAGAATTTATTTGTAAAAATGTTTATTTAAAGATTAATAATAATAAAAATTTATTTTTTAAAGGTTTTGATAAAGATACTCTTGAGTTACATATTGCTCATAATGAAGGTAACTACTTTTGTTCAAAAGAACAGCTTAAAGATATTGAAGATAACAATCAGATAGCTTTATTTTATTCAGATGCTAATGGAAATGTTGATGAAAAGAATAATCCGAATGGTTCTCTTAAAAATATTGCAGGAATATTTAATAAAGAAATGAATGTTTTTGGAATGATGCCTCACCCAGAACGAATGATTGACTCTACACTTTCTGGAGAAGATGGTTCTATATTTTTTAAAAATCTAATTAATAATTTAAGATAGAGATGATAATTAACGAACAAATTGCAATTGAACATGGATTAAAAAAAGATGAATATTTAAAAATCTGTGAATTATTAAAAAGAACACCTAACATAACTGAACTTGGAATATTTTCAGCAATGTGGAATGAGCATTGCTCTTATAAATCTTCAAGATTTCATCTTAAAAACTTACCTACAAAAGGGAAAAATGTCATTCAAGGACCAGGTGAAAATGCTGGTGTCATAGATATTGGTGATAATGATGCAATTGTTTTTAAAATTGAGAGTCATAATCACCCCTCATTTATAGAACCCTACCAGGGTGCAGCAACTGGTGTTGGTGGAATAATGAGAGATGTGTTTACAATGGGTGCAAGACCTATTGCAAATTTAAACTCAATTCATTTTGGGTCACCTCAACATAAAAAAACAAAAAATTTATTAAGAGGAGTTGTTCACGGAATAGGTGGTTATGGAAATTGCATGGGAGTACCAACTATAGCTGGCCAAACAAGTTTTGATGAATCTTATAATGGTAATATTTTAGTCAATGCTATGACGTTAGGATTGGTTAAAAAAGATAAAATATTTTACTCAAAAGCTGCAGGTCTAGGAAAGCCAGTTATTTATGTGGGTTCTAAGACTGGTAGAGATGGTATTCATGGAGCTAGTATGGCCTCAGCTAGTTTTGATGAAAAGATAGAAGAAAAAAAACCTACTGTTCAAGTTGGAGATCCTTTTACAGAAAAACTTTTGCTAGAAGCTTGTTTAGAATTAATGAGTGGTGACTCTATTATAGCTATTCAGGACATGGGTGCTGCTGGACTAACTTCATCTAGTATAGAAATGGCATCTAAGGGAAACCTTGGTATTGAAATTAATTTAGATAAAGTTCCATGTAGAGAGTCAAAAATGACTCCTTATGAAATTATGCTTTCTGAGAGTCAAGAACGAATGCTTATCGTTCTAGAAAATGGAAAAGAAGAATTGGCAAAAAAAATATTTGATAAATGGAATTTAGATTTTGCAGTAATTGGTAAAACAACAAATAGTAAAAAAATTGAACTTTTTTTTAATGAAGAAAAGGTTGCTGATATTCCTGTTAATACATTAGTAGAAAATTCCCCAATGTATGATCGAAAATGGAAAAAAAATAAAATTCCTAAAAAAATTAAAATCAAAAAAGAACAATTTAAAAATTTGAAAGTAATTAATGTTTTAAATAAAATTTTATCAAATCCTAACGTATGTAGTAAAGAATGGATATGGCAACAGTACGATCATACAGTTATGGGTGATACAATTCAAAAACCTGGAGGAGATGCTGGTGTTGTCAGAGTTCATGGTACAATCAAAGCTGTTGCAGCTTCAGTTGACTCTTCAGCTGTATATTGCTGGGCTCATCCACTAAGTGGAGGAAAACAAATTGTATGCGAAAGTTGGAGAAATTTAATTTCTGTTGGTGCAAAACCGATTGCAATTACAAACTGTTTGAATTTTGGAAGTCCTGAAAATGAAGAAAATATGGGCGAATTTGTAGAATGTGTTAAAGGTTTAGGTGAAGCAAGTTCCTACTTAGAATTTCCAGTGGTTTCTGGAAATGTATCATTTTATAACCAAACTAAAGAGATTGGAATAAAACCCACTCCAACTATTGGTGGCGTTGGTTTAATCTCAAATTATAAAAATGTGGTTACTATGCAACTTAAAGAAAGTGATAATATTCTTTTGGTAATAGGAAAAACAGAGGGACACTTAGATCAAAGCCTATTTTCAAGAGATATTTTAAATGAAAAAAATGGTCCCCCTCCTGAAATTAATTTATTTAATGAAAAAAATAATGGTGAAACTATATTAAAACTAATAGATCAAAAATTTATTAAAGCTGCTCATGATGTATCTTTGGGTGGTATTCTTGTTGCTTTATCTAAAATGTGCATTAAGGGTAAAAAAGGGGCAATACTTAAAAAACCTGATTATTTAATTAATCAATTTGAATACCTATTCGGTGAAGACCAAGGTAGATATATAGTAGAAATCGATAAAAACAATCTTCAAAATGTTATTAAGATACTTTCAGAAAACGCTGTTCATTTTGATGAATTAGGAGTTGTTAATAATGAGGATTTAATTATTGACGATAAGACAAAAGTATCAATTGACGATTTAACTAAATGGCATACAACTTGGTTAACTAACTTTATGAGTAAATAAATGGCAATGGATTTAAAAGAAATTGAGAGTTTAATTAAAGATGCTTTAGCTGATGCTAAAGTTGAAATTCAGGATTTAGCTGGCGACGGCAATCATTATTCAGCAACTGTAACTTCGAAAGAGTTTTCAGGTAAAAGTAAAATTGAACAACACAAAATGGTATACAATTCTCTTAAAGGAAAAATGGGAAATGAATTACATGCCTTAGCAATTAAAACAAAGGAGCAATAATGGATGATAATACAAAAAATACAATTCAAAATCATATAGATACAAAAGAAGTATGCTTATTTATGAAAGGAACACCTGATGCTCCTCAGTGTGGTTTTTCAATGGCTGTAACAAATATGTTAAAACTTCTTGAAGTAAACTTTCAAAGCGTAAATGTTTTAGAAGATCAAAACATTAGAGAAGGTATTAAAGAATTTAGTGATTGGCCAACTATTCCTCAAGTTTATATTAAAGGCGAGTTTGTAGGTGGTTGTGATATCATAAAAGAAATGTATGAAAATGGTGAACTAAAAAAAGTTTTAGAAGATAAAAAGGTTAATTTTAAGAAATAATTTATTAGTCGTAAATATAATCTCTTGTAACTGGCGTGGACGTATAGTTTTTTGTTAGTTGAAGTTGATAAACAACTTGATCACCCCATTTAAAAGCACTTTCACAACTAGCTAAGTAAAACTCCCACATTCTAAAAAATTTTTCGTCAAACATTTCAATAATTTGAGCTTTATTTTTTATACAGTTATTCTTCCAGTGTCTTAAAGTATGAGAGTAATGCAATTTTAGCACTTCAATATCAGAAACTATTAAACCAGCTTTTTCTACTGGCGTTACTACCTCACTTAAGCTGGGAGTATAGCCACCAGGAAAAATATACTTTGTTATCCATGGGTGTGGATCTCTAGGAGGGTTAACTGATCCAATAGTGTGAATTATAGAAACACCATCATTATTAAGTAATTTTTCAATACGCTTAAAAAAGTTTTTATAAAACTTTCTACCCACATGTTCAAACATTCCAACACTTACAATTCTATCAAACTTTTCATCTAATTGGCGATAATCTATAAGTTTAAATGTAATTTGATTTTCTAAATTAAGTTCTTTTGCTTTTTTTGTACAATACTTAAATTGATTTTCGGATAAAGTTATCCCTGTAACTTCACAATTTTTAGTTTTTGCAATATCAATAGCTAGGGATCCCCATCCACATCCAATATCAAGAACTTTTTGATTTGGTTGTATGTTAAGTTTTTTTATTATATGTTGTATCTTATTATTTTGAGCAGTTTCTAAAGTATCACTTTCATTTTTAAAATATCCACATGAATATTGTTTTTTAGGATCTAAAAACAAATTATATAGATCATCTGAAAGATCATAATGATGAGCTACGTTCATTTTAGATTTTTTAATGAAATTAAAGTTTGTTAAGTATCTATAAGAACCATGTAGTTTGTTTATTAACATGCTAAAAAAATTTAATTCACCTCTACCAATATTCATAAGTGCAATGTCCAAAAAATCAGTTAAAGTTCCATTTTCAATCACTATACTTCCATTGGAATAAGCTTCTCCAAAATATAAATCAGGCCGAAACAATAATTTATAATGAAGTTTCTTATCTAAAATTTTAACTGTAATTGGGTTTTTATTTTTTGGATAACCTATTATGTATTTCTTTGAATTGGCATCAATTAATATAAAACCATTTTTTTGGATTAATTTATTTAAAAATCTTGCTAACTGCATTGAATTTTTTCTTTAAAAGCTTTTCTTATTCACAAATATATAGTGAATTTTTTTAAAATCTATGCAGATTAATGCCCAATTTTATTGGAATTTTTATGTTAAAAAATGATAAGGATAATCTAAAAATTTAATATTTACTATCTAGAGTAATATTCAATTACAAGGTTAGGCTCCATAACAACTGGATAAGGAACTTCATCAAATTTGGGTACTCTTACAAAAGTAACTTTTTTATTTTTTTCATCCATAAGAATATATTCTGGTGTTTCTCTTTCTTTATTGGCTAAAGCAATATCTATAAATGCTAATTGTTTAGATTTATCTCTAATTTCAATTGTATCTTCTTCTTTTACTATATAACTTCCAATATTAACCTTTTTTCCATTCACTTTCACGTGACCATGATTAATAAGTTGTCTTGCTGAAAAAATTGTAGTTGAAAATCTTGCTCTATATACTACTGCATCAAGTCTTCTCTCAAGTAACCCAATTAAATTTTCTCCAGTATCTCCTTTTTGCATTGCTGCTTTCTTATAAATATTTCTGAATTGTCTTTCATTAATATTTCCGTAATAGCCTTTTAACTTTTGTTTTGCTTGGAGCTGTATTCCATAATCAGATGGTTTTCCTTGCCTAGATTGACCATGTTGTCCAGGTCCATATGCTCTAGTATTAAAAGGACTTTTGGGTCTACCCCATAAGTTAATTTTTAATCTTCTATCTATTTTATGTTTAGAACTAATTCTTTTTGTCATTTGATAGAAGGGTTTATAAGCTTACTCATTATTTTGTCAATCAACCTTTTTTGGCCAAACTAGCAAATACACTAGATAAAATACGTGTTTCCTTATCAGATAACTCCATTTTATAAAAAATACTTCTTAAATTTTCTAACATCTTAGGTTTTTTTTCTAATTGCTTAAAAAAATTTTTTTCATCTAATTTTTTGATACAAAGATTAGTCAACGCCTGGATGTCTCTTTTGCTAGCAGAAGACACTTTTTTCGATTTCAAAAACTTTGAGCTCTTTAGCTTAATAATATTGGCTACAGTATAGGCAATTAAGATAACGCTATGAGACAAATTTAAAGATCTAAATTCAGGATTGCTTGGTATTTGCATAGTATAATTAGCATAGCTGATTTCATTATTAGATAATCCAGATGCTTCTGATCCAAATAAAAATGCAACTTTTTTACTAAAATCAATTTTAATTAAATCTTTTAGTTTTATATGTTTGATATTTTTATTTCTAAATCTTGCAGAAGTTGCAATTACATAATCTACTTTTTTAACAGCATGCTCTAAATTTTCATAAACTTTACTATTAGTGACTATATCTTTTGCACCAACAGATGTTGCTAAAATTTTATCGTTCGGATAGGTAGGTTTTGGATTAATGATAACTAATTTTTTAAAATTAAAGTTTTTTATAGCTCGAGCGCAAGCTCCTATGTTTTCAGATAGCTGCGGCTGATGTAAAATAAATGATATATTGTTAAATGACATTAAAGACTTGCAGGAGCATTATCTTTGAATAATTTATAATCTAAGCTATCTACTAACGCTTTAAACGATGCATCAATAATATTTGCTGAAACTCCAATCGTAAACCAATTCTTTCCTTTAGAGTCAGTGCTTTCTATTGAAACTCTAGTTACAGCTTCAGTTCCAGTATTTAAAATTCTTACTTTGTAATCAACTAATTTAAGATCTTTTAAATATTTGGAATATTTATTCAATTTATCTATATTTTGTCTAATAGCATTATCCAAGGCATTTACCGGTCCATTACCCTCACCTTCACAAACAATTTTTTTACCATCAACTTCTAATTGAGCTTTTGCAGATGAAATAATTTTTCCAGAAGAATCTTTTTTAACAGAAACATCATATTCCTTAATTAAAATATATCTTGGTATTTCACCAATGATTCTTCTTGCCAATAACTCAAACGAAGCGTCCGCTCCATCATAACTATAGCCAATGAACTCTCTATCTTTAACTTCTTCTAAAAGTTTTTTAATTTTTGGGTCAGTTTCTTTTATTTCGATACCAATGGTTTTTAATCTTGAAATTATATTAGACTTTCCTGACTGATCCGAAACAACGATATTTCTTGAATTACCTACTTCTTCAGGATTTATATGTTCGTATGTTTTTGGGTCCTTTTGAACAGCAGAAACATGTAACCCTCCTTTATGTGAAAAAGCTGCTGCACCTACGTACGGTAGATGTTTGTTGGGCTTTCTATTTAAAATTTCATCTAAAAGTCTTGAGCATTGGGTTAGATTTTTAATATTTTGTGGTTTTATTTGTACTTCAAATTTTGAAACAAAATCATTCTTTAAAAAAAAGGTTGGGATTAAAGACATAAGATTAGCATTTCCACATCTCTCGCCTAAACCGTTAATTGTTCCTTGTACCTGTCTCACACCT
>Ga0209425_10002725_pt1 | contig 19364 bp, 20 predicted proteins | sample COG_05_FD_184749 | JGI IMG/M metagenome (GOLD analysis project Ga0209425, IMG submission 184749) | Pelagic Microbial community sample from North Sea - COGITO 998_met_05 (SPAdes) (version 2) | ecosystem: Environmental > Aquatic > Marine > Neritic zone/Coastal water | place: Helgoland, sampling...
TAATTGTTAAAGCCATTATTGATGCTAAAATAAATAACATGTTTGGCATTGTTACAATTTTTTTTAAATTTTTACTTAATTTCATTATATATATATATAACTAAATTAATAATTTATTTATTTGGATAGTATTTTAAACACTTATGTAAGTAAAACCTCCGTTTATAATAAGCATTCCGATTAAAATTGCCATAACAATAAATGGTATTAATACAATAAACCATGATACATTTTTGTAACCCGCTTTGCAAAGGGTGTTTAATATAAACGTCCAAAATAATACATATATAGTTTTGGCAACAAATACCATTGAAGTATTGGGAACGGCACACTCGAAATTTCCTACACAGTATTTATCGGTGTTGCCCAAATTTTGAATCATCATGCTTACCATACCAACAATAGATAATAGTAAATATAAATATGCTGGTTGACATAACTTGTTAATTTCTTTCATTACTTTCATTATGATATATTAATAGAAAAATATATAATAATTATGTAAAAAAAAATATTCTAAAAAATTATGCTAAACTTACAGGATTATCAATTGGATGATCTAATGTTGGATAAGGTGATGGCGAAACCGTAATTCCCTTTAAATTATTCATCAACGAACCGCTTGCGTGTGAAATACCGCGTCCCGCATTTACAACATCTACCGGTAAAATGTTCGAGCGAAACATATTATTTCCACCTTTTTGTCTTTTATTTGAACGACGTTTATTTAAACGGCGTTTATTTGAACGGCGTTTATTTAAACGGTGCTTATTTGAACGGCGCTTATTTGAACGGCGCTTATTTGAACGACGTTTATTTAAACGGGTTTTATTTGAACGACGATTAATTGATAATTTTATTTTTTTTGTTTTAATCATTATATATATTATATTTGATTAATATATTATTAAATATTTCATTAATTATAGAGTTGAAAGTATTTACATTACTCGATGTCAACATGCGTTAACATGTGTCTTCTGCAGCATATTTTGTTTAATTTAAGATCGTCCAATACTCGTCCATTAATTGTTTTGTCGGCATTATCTGTAGTAAAATAAATAATATCATCTACACCAGACTCATTGTTGCTATTCGCCTTATTTACTTCCTCTTTATAATAACGATATTTATCTGCTAATACTTTTCCGCATGTAAAACATTTAACAGGAATAATCATATTAATATATATAAATATACTTTATTTATATATCAATTTATATTAAATCAAAATATATTATATTTCTTTATTTATATAATATTTATAATCAACGTCCGATTTAAACCCCTCTACGGTGACAACCTTTGAATATTTATTATCTTTGCCATCATCTACATCCTCGTCGCCACCGCCACTACCATCACTCTGTTTTTGCTTGGCATCATGTTTTTTTCTATTTTCTTTTTCTTTTTCTTTTTCTGTATTAATTCCTAAAATAGAGAATATTGATATTAAAAATAAAAATGTAAATATTATTAATAATATATATATACCATTTTCTCTCAAATAATTTACAACCATTTCTAAAAAATTTCCACTATTTAATGTAGTTGTAGTTGTTTTCATATCAGCAGTAAATAAACTCTCGTTAGCACTATCCATATTTGGAATTGTATCCTTTATTTCTGACCCAGGTGATAATATGTTAGCGGTATTTTCAATTAAATCGTTGGATGACTTTGTTATTACATCGCCTGCATCATTAATAGCACTTGTTGTATTTTCAATTAAATCGTTCGATGACTTTGTTATTACATCGCCTGCATCATTAATAGCGCTTGTTGTATTTTCAATTAAATCGTTCGATGACTTTGTTATTACATCGCCTGCATCAGATATAGATTTTGAAATTAAATCACTGGCATCACTAAATATATTATCATTATCGTTAATATTAATATTATTATTTGTATTTGTATTTGTATTTGTATTTGTATTTGTATTCATATAAATTATATTAATATATAAATTATATTAATATAATAAAGTTTTAATAACACTAATCTTCTACTTCTTCTAAATCATAACCCGTTGTAGTTTTCACCTTTCTATGTTGCTTGTTATTTTTATGGAATTCGTTATGACATTTTTCACATACATTAATTAAATTTGCAACATGGTCTTTGTGAAACGATTTAATATATGAATTACTATTATTGGCATTTACTTGATGTTGTAAATGATGAATTTCTTCGCCCATGTTTTCGTTACATTTTTCACATTTCTTTTTAATTTTTTTCTTATTAAAATGACTTCCATCGCTCATTAAAATATTATTACTGCTTATGTTATACTTATTTCTTATTTCGTGTGCTCGTGATAAAAAATCATCTGGAATATTTAATGATTTACAAACTTCCAATCCATACATAGTGTCTCCAGAACCTTCTTTTAATTTTCTATTATATGACAATTTGTTATTTTTTTTATCATATTTTACGGTCATATGCATTAATTTTAATTTGTCTAATTTCTTTACTTCTTCATAATGTGCTACTTCATGAAAATGTGTTGCAAATAAAAATGTGCTTTTATTTTTATGTAAATATTCTAAACCGCATGTAAAAATACTTAGGGCCGAATCGTTTTCAGTACCAGAACACAATTCATCACCTAAAATCAAACTATTTTCGTCTGACAATTTTAGAATGGTATTTAATTCAGACATTTCTACGGCAAATGTGGATAATCCTTTAAATAAGTTATCGTTCCCCAAAATCCGAGTAAAAATCGCATTATATGGTGAAAATTTAAATGTGGAACACGGAACATATAAGCCACTTTGTGCCATTATAACAGCAATACCGATTGATTTTATAAAACAAGTCTTGCCCACAGCATTAGTCCCATACAATAACAGACCATTATAATCATTTTTCTTATTTGTTCCAAGTGTTAAATCGTTAGTTACATACAATTCTTGTGTATTCAACTGTTCAACGAGCAAATGCCTTATTTCGGTGAAAGATACAAACGCCTTATTGCATTTTGATTTTATTTCGGGCTTACATAAATTATATTTATGTGCAGTATAACTTTTACACTGTAAAATATCAATTTCTTTTATATACGAAGTAATTATTTGGAGAGAATCAAAATGATCCAAAAAAGTTTCATTATAATCATTTAAAAAAGAAATGATGTTATCAATTAATTTATAAATAGACTTTTGAACCTTTGTTATGATATCATCAATTGTTTTGCTTGATATAATAATAGAATTCTTATTATTATTGTGATTAGAATATGTTATTTCATCCAAATTAAATGTGATATGTTTTACCGTTTTATCGTAAGAATTATATTCTATATTAATAATACGTTCCGAAGGACGTATACTTTCTATGCACGATTTTAATAATGTTTTCCTTCTTGATGTTATTATTAGCATGGGATCGGATTTATTTGTTGTGTGGAGTTTAACATAGGAGGCTGAACCCTTTTTATTTTCTTTCATTGAGATCATCGTCGATAAATGATTTTGTATTGAATCCAAAATGATACGACTGTCCAAACAATCTTTCATATAATCGTCGATGGTTTCATTAACACCTTTTTTTATAATATCCAATTCCGACGGATCTAAATTAGAAAGTTTATCTGGATTTAAATCATTTATTTTCAAACATTTCTCAATATTAAAAGTATTATTTAATTCGGAAATTAATTTATTACATTCTTTATTTGGGTTAGTATTTTTACAACAATAATCGTGAATAGATTTATTTTTATTTGTTTTATTACATATGGTTACTATCTTAAGTAAGTCCTCGTATAAAACATAAAGATCTTTGGGTGTCGTTTTCTTATAAACAAACTTTCTTTTAAATTTTTCTGTGTCCTTAATTCCACTCATGATACTTCTGTAATCATTCAAACACTCGTTCATATCTTCATAACCTTCGTGTTTTAAAAATTCTTCTGTCATTTTATAGGATTTATTCAAAGTTTTTTCGTTTGTGATTGGATTGTGCAAATTATACATAAACTGACGTTTCCCCATAGAAGTTATACAATTGTTTAATAATTTGCCGATTGAATCATATTTATTACAATTTTTATTTTCTTCTAATATATTTAATTGCTTTAAAGAATGGTTTGCGAGAATTAGCTTATCATTGTTAGAGTCGAAAATTGGTTCGTTTAATCTCGATGTCAAATCTGGATTACACTGGGTAATAAATTCGATCAACAATATGAAGGATATAGTTGCTATATCATGCGTTTTTTGAATTGCTTCTAAATAAATATTTTCATCTAAATTAGGAAAATATTTTTCAAAAACTTCTTTTTGATAAACTTGCTTAGAAGCATTTTTTGACATTTTATTTATAGCCTTATCATTATCATTATCATCATTATTATCATCATAATTATCGGTAATAATATGTATTTTGATGTTGTCTAACTTAACATATGAAATAATATCGTTCAAAACTTTATTATCTAAATTAGATTTAATTATGCATTCGCTTGGTTGATTAATGGCAACTTGTCTCTCGAGCTCATCATACGTACAAGGATTATGATAATACGTCGAATTAAATTGATGCATAGATGTTTTACCAGTAAATATATCAATAATCGCAATTCCATAAGTAAGATTTTCGGGGGAATATGGGGTTTGTTTATTATGTTGTATGGAAATACACATTGAATTGTTAGTTAATTGTTCACTTTCACTTGAAAAATAACTTCCTGGTGTTATTATTTCGGAGACACTTCGTGTTGTATTCTTTCCTTGAATATCTTGGGTAACCATTACAATTGTATATCCGGTTCGTTGGAGTTTTTTAACGTATCTATCTGTATATAACATATTAAATCCTGCCATTACTACCGGCTGTTTTTCATACATTACCTTTTGTTTTACTGTTATAATAAAATCATTTATTCTTGAAAAATCTTCAATCTTACTTCCTCTAATTTTTCCTTCTTTATCTTTGTAAGCATAAACTTCAAAAAAAGCACCGACTTGCATTAATACTAACGTTTTCTCTCCATATTCCTTTTGATATTTATTTGTAAAATCTAAATATTCAATAACAATCGCCATTGGTTTTATACTATATAAAATAAATATTTTTCTTTATGTATTTTAATTAATAAGATATTGCACAACCAATAAGATAGTTACATGTTATTTTTATTACCACTTAATCTTTATTATCATTATATTTAATTAAAAAAATTATGTATCAATGTATCACCATTCTTATTATTAATCTCTCCACTTAAAATACTTTGCTCATACATTTTTCTCAATACATCATTTGGTGCTATACTTCCAACTTTCAAAAGGTTCTGTTTGCGCAAATAGTCTTTTATATCTTTTATACTTGTTTGTTTTAAAATTCCGCATTCTCTCTTTATCTTTTTACGCGTTTCGTTATTTTTAATTAAAACCGAAACCTTATCACCAATTTTTCCTAATTTATATTTTATTGTTTTTATTTGTTTCTTAATATATTTTTTGGGGAGAGAACCATTTTTTTTATACACTTTTTTTAACTCCTGTAATTTAACACTCCTTTCTGTATTTATATTTATATCATCTTTATCATGGATTTTAATTTCATTATTTACCTGTTTTTTTAATGTTGTATTATTTAAATTTTTGTTTTTTATCCATTCGCGATAAGTTGGCTTTGAACCATTTTTTATTGTACTGTATGGAGGAGCTTGACTATTTAAAATTTTAAAATTCGATACGACAGGTTGCATGGCCGGTTGCATGGCCGGTTGCATGGCCGGTTGCACGGGTTGTTGAATGGCCGGTTGCATGGCCGGTTGCATGGCCGGTTGCATGGCCGGTTGCATGGCCGGTTTTGTTGTGTTATCTTTTTTTAGATTTTCGAGAAAATCAATTGATTTATTAAAATCACTTGTAAATATTTCTAAATTTGTATTTATTTTTTCATTTTCATTATTATTTTCATTTTTTTCATTATTATTTTCCCGCTTTTGAAAATCTTTTATTTTATTAATTAGCTGACTTCGTAATTTGTTTGGTCTTATTAATGATTGTCTTGTAGGTTTTATTTTTTTTTTAATTGTTTTATTTTTGTTTTTACCTGTAGATAATAAATCTGGATTAAAAAGTATAGTTTTTTTAGATTGAGACATATATATATATATATTTGAAAACTACACAAGGTTTTAAACTTGAAAAAAAAAGATATATTATAGTTTGCTTATTTAATAAAATAATTAATCATAATAAAATAATTACTAACAATAATTATATTTTATACTAAATAAGCATTTGAAAAATATTCAATAAAAATTATTATGGAAGTTAATAATAAAACAATAAACTTTAAAGAAAAATTGATATATAATTTAAAGAAAAATTGATATATAATTTAACTTAAATGACTGAAATAAAAATGGATAAATCTAATGATGAAATTGACTACAATAATTATAATAATGAACCTTGGAAAGTGATAGAATCATATTTTGAAGGGATTAATCTACAACAAGCAGTTAAACATCAGTTAGAATCTTACAATAATTTCGTTCAAGTTCAAATTCCTAAAACCATAGAAATGTTCAACCCATTAAATATAAAGTCAGAAAATGATTATGTAAAGGAGGCTGATAAGTATAGCCTTGAAACGTTTATTACTTTTAAAAATTTCTGTATTCAGCGCGCACAAATACATGAAAATAATGGTGCTACGAAATTAATGTTTCCACAAGAAGCTCGGCTACGCAACTTTACCTATTCTTCTAATATGAAAATAGATATAGTTATTAAATATATTGTTAGGACAGGGAAGGATTTGTCGTCTGAGCAAACCATATACAAAGAGATGAAAAACTTGTGTATAGGCAAGCTACCGATTATGTTAAAATCAAGCATTTGTATCTTAAATCAATATCAACATATACCGCACACTTTAAATGGAGAATGTTATATGGATCCAGGCGGTTATTTTATAATAAACGGTTCAGAAAAAACTTGCTTGGGACAAGAAAGAGCTGCTGAAAATCGTGTCCAGTGTTTTAATATAACTAAAAATAATAATAAATGGAGTTGGTTGGCGGAAATTAAATCGGTTCCAGATAATAAATGTATTTCGCCAAAACAAATATCATTATATATCGCGACAAAAAATAACGGATTTGGGTGTAGTATTTATTTACAAATCCCCAGGATTAAAATACCCATTCCACTATTTATTGTTTTTAGAGCACTTGGTGTCATCCAAGATAAGAAAATATGCGAATATATCATTTTAGACACAGAAAGCGAAGATGATAAAATAAAAAAATTATTGTTATCACTAAGAGCATCAATTGTAGATTCTAACGATTACTTAACCAAAGAAGATGCAATTACTTATATAACACAGCATGTTATGTATACGCCTGTAAATATGGATAAAGAAACGGGCCGAAGAAAAAAATTAGAATTTACAAACAGTATATTATCGGGTGATCTATTTCCACACTGTAAAACCGATGACCAACAAAAATATTTCCTCGGATACATGTGCAACCGTCTAATATCGTGTAGTTTGGGATTTATACCGCCTGATGACAGGGATTCGTATATTAATAAAAGAATCGATCTAACAGGAGCATTGTTAAATAACTTGTTCCGTAATTATTTTAATAAGCTGGTTAAGGATATGACAAAACAAATATTGCGAGAAATAAATAATGGTTCGTGGAGAACAAAAGAAGATTATATTGCTATAATTAATCATACAAATATTTATAAAATTATAAAATCAACCACTATTGAAAATGGGTTAAAACGAGCGTTGGCGACGGGTGATTTTGGTATTAAACACTCAAATAGCAATAAAGTTGGTGTAGCACAAGTCCTAAATAGACTAACGTATATATCAAGCTTAAGTCATTTAAGGCGTATTAATACACCAATTGATAAAAGTGGAAAATTAATTCCTCCGAGAAAATTACATAACAGCACTTGGGGATTTATATGTCCAGCAGAAACTCCTGAGGGAGCATCAGTTGGTATAGTTAAAAATTTGAGTTATATGACAAATGTAACTATTCCAAGTGATAATTCATTATTATATGAATTTATTGAAGGTAAAATAAAAACTTTTAAAGATATTACAAAAAGTGAAATTGTTAATGGCGTTAAAGTCTTCATCAATGGAGCATGGCTTGGTATTACAGAAGATCCATTCGTTTTGTTCAATCAATTAAAAGAGATGAAATATAAAGGAATTATTAATATTTACTGTTCAATAATATTTAATATTTCTATGAAAGAAATACATGTAAATAATGATGCAGGAAGATTAATACGGCCTGTTTTAAAGGTAAAAGATAATAAGTTGATTTTAAATAAAACTCATGTTAATATGCTATCAAAAAAAAAATTAACTTGGAATGATTTACTAACTGATATGACTTGTAATAGTTCTATTATTGAGTATATTGATTCGTCAGAACAAAATTTTAGTATGGTGGCAATGACACCAAAAGATTTGATTACGAGTAAAAAAAATCATATTTTTAACTATACACACTGTGAAATACATCCAAGCACTATATTTGGAATTCTTGGTTCGTGTATTCCATATCCAGAACATAATCAATCTCCGAGAAACACATACCAGTGTGCTATGGGCAAACAAGCAATGGGAATGTATGTAACTAATTATAATAGCCGCATGGACAAAACCGCTTACGTTCTATCTTATCCAATGCGACCATTGGTCGATACGCGTATTATGAACATGATGAATTTGAATAAAATACCTTCGGGTGAACAAATAATTGTTGCCATTATGACACATACTGGTTATAATCAGGAAGATTCTATTTTATTTAATAAAGCTTCTATTGACCGAGGTATGTTTTTAGCTACGATTTATCATACAGAAAAGGACGAAGATAGAAAAATAAATGGAGATGAAGAAATTAGATGTAAACCAGATCCTTCAAAAACAAAGGGTATTAAATTTGGTAATTATGAAAAGTTAAATAATAATGGTGTTGTTCCAGAGAATACACTAATCGAAAATAGAGATATTATTATAGCGAAGATTTTACCAATCAAAGAAGCGCGAAACAATCATACAAAAGTAATGAAATACGAAGATCAAAGTAGAATTTTTAGAACGCATGAGGAATCATACGTCGATAAAAATTATATCGAGCGAAATGGAGATGGATATAATTTTTGTAAAGTTCGTGTAAGAACACTTAGAAAACCTGTTATTGGTGATAAGTTTAGCAGTCGCCACGGACAAAAGGGAACCATCGGTAATATAATTCCCGAATGTGATATGCCGTTCCTCGATAACGGTGTAAGGCCGGATATTATAATTAATCCACATGCGATTCCTTCGCGAATGACAATTGCACAATTAAAAGAAACTCTTCTTGGCAAGGCATTATTGGAGTTGGGACTATTTGGTGATGGTACCAGTTTTGGAAATCTCAAGATTACCGATATATGCAGCGAGCTAAGAAAATTGGGATATGAATCAAGCGGAAATGAACTAATGTATAATGGTTTGACTGGCGAACAAATGGAAACATCGATTTTTGTTGGACCAGTATTTTATCAAAGACTTAAGCACATGGTTTCAGATAAACAACATAGTCGCAGCAATGGTCCGATGGTAAATCTAACGAGACAGCCGGCCGAAGGAAGGTCTCGTGATGGCGGATTGAGATATGGCGAAATGGAAAGAGATTGTATGTGCTCTCACGGAGCATCGCGATTCAATAAAGAACGTTTGTATGATGCGTCAGACGCGTATAATGTAAACATTTGTAAAAAATGCGGATTAATCGCATCTTATAATGATAAACTACATATTCATTATTGTAGAGTTTGTAATAACCGCGTAAGTTTTGATAATGTAAAAATACCTTATGCTTGTAAATTAATGTTCCAAGAGTTGATTACAATGAACGTAGCACCAAGAATTATTACATAAAACATTATTAACATTTATTAAAACATTATTAACATTTATTAAAACATTATTTTTTTTTCTATTTAATTATTATAATGACTTTAAATGAAAAAGGAGGTTTTAGATCAGTAAATAGAAAAATGGTTTTAAAATCATTTACTCAAGATTTAAAAGATAGTGGCAAATCAACTGTTAATGTTCGTGACAGTTCTGACAGAACAAGACTATTAAGACTAAAAGCGTTAGTTGAAAGAAAATCAAACGGAAAATTTGAAACTAAGTAAATAGAATGTAAAATTTTAAAATTATATTTTATATTATGTGTTGTAATATATAATGAATAAACTATTTATTGAATTTATTGGAACGCTATTTTTAGTATATATAATTTTAACAACTGGTAATTATTTAGCTATTGGTTCATCACTTGCTATAATAATTTTATTAGGTAATAAAATCTCTGGTGCACATTTCAATCCTGCTGTTACTTTAGCATTAGCAAGTATGGGGAAATTAAAAAAAAATGACGTAATACCTTATATCTTATCACAATTAGCAGGAGGATTAGCAGCAGTTAAATTATACACGCTAACGAAAAATTAAACTTTTTATATAATATATTATAATTATATTATATAATGGAAAACAAAAAAAAATCTTTTTTTGGTACGGTAAGAACTGTTGCATCTAATACAATTGGAGGAGTAACATCTGTTTTAAGAGATTCGTTTAAGCTCGCACCCGATGCTGCAAGAGATTTGAGAAATGCAATAAAAAATGATTTTACATTAGTTAAGGAAAGTATGAAAGAAAATATTTCACCATCACAACAAGGTGGTGGAAAAAATAAAAAACGTAAAACTAATAAAAAACGCAAAACTAATAAAAAACGTAAAACTAATAAAAAACGCAAAACTAATAAAAAACGTAAAACTAATAAAAAACGTAAAACTAATAAAAATTAATTGGATCTATATTTTATTTAAGTTTCAAACTCTTTTCATGTAATTTAAATAATATATATATGCCTAATAGTCCCAACGCGCTGTAATACATTTTTATTAAAGCATCATCTGGCATATCATTATTATCATTGCCCACGTTAAAATCAATAATTTGAAAACCTTCATTGCATTTACTTTTTGTAAGTGGATTCGTTTTTGATGGAAATGAGCAAGGCGATATACCACGAATATCAACATTCGTTACATATGCACTTTCATTTTTTTTCCTATTATTATTATCAACCGTTTGCATGGTAATCATTTGACATTTCGGATTTGTGCCGCTCATAAATGATTGAAATATTTGCATAGGATTTATATTACTTACATTACCCAACATACCAGGGACCAACCCTCTAAATGCGGTCATTCTAACACCCATTCCTTGTGTGATAAATGGTATAGAACCATCGGGAACATTATTTACATAAACAGAACGTGTTTCAGATTTTCCCGTTTTAGTATCTTTACATTTAGCACCAGTTTCTAAAAAAAATTTATTTCCTAATGGTCCACGGGTTTTTGTTGCGTTGCCTGTTCCGGTTACTAAAACTTCGGTATATCCTTTAAGACCTTTAATATTATTAGCAATAGTGCTTAAACTACCGCTACTACCCATACCTAATTCCTGCGGACTTTTAATTTGTTTTGCATAATCATAATCTGGTCCCAATAAATCCTCTTGTAATTTATCTGCGTCATTCAATGCTTTTTCAAAAAAATTAGACATATATAAATTATAATATATAATATAGTAATAAAAAATACAAAATAATATTAGCTAAAGTATTGGTTTTGGCAATGGTTCTTTAATAACAAGATTTTCGTCGGATGATATTTCGTTGCTTTCTGATTTGCTTTTATTTTGAGTATCTTTAATCATTTTTTCCCAATATTTTATTTTATTCAATATAATGTTTAATGGATTTGTATTTAAAATAACTTTATTTTTTATAGCAGTTATTTGTTTAGAATTTTTGTTTAATAGTAATTTAGTGTATTGATCGTCTTTTTTTGAACACGTTAAACCTTCTTTATTTTTAGATAATAATGATAATATTATTGTTGTTAAAAAATATAATATTGTTATATTTACTATAATCATTTTATATATTATTATTATTATTATTACTATTACTATTAATTATTACTATTAATAATTATATAAAATAATTTCTTTAATTTTATTATTCTTCTTCTTGTTCTTGTTGTTCTTCGCGCATTTGTTTCATTTCATCGCGGGCTTTCATTGCCTCACCACATTTTTTATTTAAACTTGTAATATCTTTATTTATTTTATCTATATTCCAACTGTTAACTTTTTTGCTCAGACTTATTATGTCAGCACTATTTAATTTTGCCTGAGTTAATGGGTCTAAACTCTCCATTCCTTCTAATGAATTAAATTTGATTTTAGAAATATTAGATATAATTGATGCTAAAATTATTATTATATAAAAGCATATCATTAATTTTACTAAAAACATTATATTTATAATATAAGTTTTTATTTTCTTTTAAGAGTATATAAATGTCAAAATTATCATGGAAAGGGAAATCAACTAATATAGTGGTTCCGGTATTAACAGCACCATCTTTAACTCCTGCCGATACACCGTTCAAAGCTCGTCCAATAAGACACTATCGTAAAAGTTTAAGTAGTGGTGGAAGTGGAAAATTAAGAAGTATGCCTATGGATCTCCCCGGAGGCGTTACGCATACAAATAGTAGCAATTGTCCAGATATAAATGATGGTGATGTATATGTAATAAAAGAAAATATTGATAATGTTTTTAATTGTAATGCTGCTTGCAAACCAATAAGATCTGGTGTTCAAGATAATATGACGGACAATAAAGGAAAAGTAGTTAAATATGGTGATGCTCGTTCTTATATGCGCGCAAGAACTATGACTTATGAACAAAATACTAAATCAAATACACCAACTAAAACGACATTTAAGGTTAAGGTTATAAGTGGTAAATTTTATATAGACAATGTTCAACAACAATCATTAGAATTAATAGAAGGTAATACTTATATTTTTTCGAATCCTGATATTAATGAGGGTGACCATCCAAATCACCCATTTAGATTTTCTACAGAATCCAATAATGATGATAGTTATCGGTATAGTAATGGGGTAACTTCTACTAAGGACCAAACAATATTTGTCGTTCCTTATGGAGCACCAGAACAACTTTATTATGTATGTATTAATCACGACAATATGGGCAACAGTATAACTATAAAAAAATGTGAAAAGAGAATCTTTCACAAACCTAATAATAGTAGTGGTAGTGGTGGTTTTCAAACACAGGGTGCCGTATCAAGCGGAGACAGATTATTAAGATTAAAATTAAACACTATTCAAAGTAATTCGGTTTATCGTGGTGATTTAGAAAGATATATGGTAAAAAAAAATACACCTTGTTTAGCATGGAGAAGACAGGGCAAAAACTCCAAACAAGCGTGTGCCTAAATACAATCAGAATACTTATCTATGATAATTTGCGGTATTAAATTGCCTTTATGTGGAAGTAATTTTTTATAACATTTATTAATTGTAACTTCGCTAATTTCACTTATAAAACTTATTTGTTTCTTTGTTACGTTCAAATTACATTCCTGTGTTATAAAATATATTATTCCAGCGGATATTGAACTGGGTGTGTTTTCGGGAATAAGATTCTGCTGTAATATTCTAATAGCAATAAAAATCGCTAAATTAGTTAACTCTTTATTTATGCTAAGTTTACTGCAGTATCTTTCTATAAAAGCTTCAGGTGTTGTCTTACATAATACTGTTTTAACATCATTTTCATTCTCGATTTCATTTATAATGGAATTAGCATTTTTGCATCCTTTTGTTGCCGTGGCATTATCTATATTAAAAATAGTTCCTATTTCTTTGGCTGTTCTTGGATAATTATTTAAACGACAAGCGATATAAATAGAAGCGGCTAATATTCCATTTCTATTTAATCCCCTAAATGTTTTGTATTCGGAGATTTTTTTATGATATCTTACGGCATCATCAACAATTATTTTTGGAATTCCCGAGTGTCTCGCAAATATAGATATTCTTTCAAATTCTTCATATAAAGATTTTTCTTTATATGGGGTTGACTGCCATTCGGCGTATCTTTTTAATTTTTTCATTTCATAGCTGGATCTGTTAGAACATATTAATTTACATCCAAACGAAGATTCTTTTAATAATGGGTTAATGGGAGGACCGGCTCTCGTAGGATTACTAATTGTGTTATCGTCTGCGCCGTAGTATCTCCACTCAGGTGTGCTGTCAAGTATATCTTTATAAATAATACCACACTTGTTATTTGTACATGCTTGGTAACCCTCGTCTGTAATGACTAAAAGAGATTCGCAGCATTCACAAAATGATCCGGGCGTTGTATCTCTATAAATACATTCAATTTCTTCCTTATTTTCTTCCTTGCTATTAATCTCTTTTTCAAAACTATTCCATAATTCTTTTTTATTTATGGTTTTTTTCTTTATTTTTTTAGTTTCATTCATCATTAATCATTAGTATATAATTAAATTCTAATTCAATTTTATTTATTTAAATAAATAAAAATGTATTTAATAAATATAGATTTATATTATGGGCAACGTTCAATCAAATAAAAAATCAAAGGATTTAACACAAATAATAGATTATATAGCAACTAATTTTATTTTAACAAATAATTTTAAAGATTTTAAAAATTTAACAGACCAAAAATATTGTAATAATTTAGTAATTCTAACATCTAAAATTATTAATCATAATTTAAATTATAAAGAAGTCGAGTATTTATCACAACGCATAAAAAAAGGCAAACAGGTCAATGAAATGGCTAAAGATAATATTATTTTTTTTGAAAAGGACAAGTTGGATAAAATAGACGTAGATAGTAATATAAAAAAAAAACGTTTGTGTTTAGGTATTGCTAAATTTTATATAAAAATCGCACACATATATGCTGCTATAGTTACTACTGTTAATCCTACATATAATTATAAAAATGAAAATGGAGAAGTTCAAGAAGTAGATTTAGAAAACAAAATTTACATTCCAAAATATAGTAATACTACAATAAATAGAAATAATTTATGCAGCACACGAATAAATTCTTTATTAAATAAATCAAATTTTGGTGTAAATAATAATGAAGAAATTAAAATTAAACCTGATTTTTGCGATAAAAATATAAATAAACAAACAGGTAAAACAAAAAAGTTAATTAATGAACCGGGTATACCTGAACTTGCAAAATTATATTATGATAAATATGATTATAACACGGGCAATTTTATTGGTATGACAGACAAAACAAAGAAGGTATATGAAAATGATGTAAAACAATTTTATAAGACATTCACTGGGAAAAAAGATGTTCCTGATAATGTAAAAACCTTTAGCGATGTTCCTTTAAAAGAATTTCATAATATGGGTAAATGTAAAAACAACGGTGCTTACACAAAGGTATATACTGGAACAAAAAAACAAAAGTATTTTAAAAAATACGCACAACACATTGAAAATATGATGAAAACAACAAATGAAAATCAAAATAAATTAATAAAAATTATCGATAAAATATTTATTTTAATTGGTAATAAACAAACAAACAAAAAAGAGATCATAATTAATCCGAATTTAACATATAAAAAATTAGGTTTGATTATAGAAGAAACAAAAGCACCAATTATAAATCTTTATTTGAAATGTGAAAAAGATTATTTAGAAGGTTTGAACATATTCGAGGTTATTGTAAACATGATGTATAAAGAAACTTCACAAAATCAATTAGATAACCTGAATGATAATATAAATAATCAAAAAAATATTTTACCGAAAGATACTGAAAAAAAGGCACCAACGGATAATATTGATCAGGATCTAATCCAAAATATAAAAAACGAAGAGCAAAAAAAATTAGAGGAGAGAATTAATGAAAAAATTAATAATATTAATAAAAATGATAATAATGTTTCTTTAGAAATAGTAGAAAAAGAACAATTAATTAATAAGAATGATAATAATGATAATAATGATAATAATGATATTCAAATTAAAAATAATGATAATAAAATAGACGCAGTTAAATCTTCTTCAAATGATAAATTAATTGAATACATCAAAAATGAAGAAAAAAAAATTTATGATGAAAGAGTTAATGACCGGATCAAAAATATTAAAATGTTAAATACAAGCCAGGAAAAGGTTGTTCCACCAAATCCTCTTGCTCCGGAAAAGGTTGTTGTTCCACCAAATCCTCTTGCTCCGGAAAAGGTTGCTCCGCCAAATCCTCTTGCTCCGGAAAAGGTTGCTCCGCCAAATCCTCTTGCTCCGGAAAAGGTTGCTCCGCCAAATCCTCTTGCTCCGCCAAATCCTCTTGCTCCGCCAAATCCTCTTGCACCGCCAAATCCTCTTGCACCGCCAAATCCTCTTGCTCCGGAAAAGGTTGTTGTTCCTGAAAAGGTTGTTGTTCCGGAAAAGGTTGTTGTTCCGGAAAAGATTGTTGTTCCGGAAAAGGTTGTTGCTCCACCAAATCCGGTTGTTGTTCCGGAAAAGGTTGATATTTCAAGTCCGTCTCCATTAATTCTTACTCCTGAAAAGAGTAATTCCGATAAAATTAATATGTCAAGTCCGTCTCCATTAATTATTGATGAAAAAAATACTCCAAATACAGAACAAAAAATAGACCTGGAAATAGAAAGTTTAGATAAAAAAAATGGTATGGTATCCTTAAACAAAAATGATTTAGACAAAATAAATAATGAAGTTGACTTACCCGAGAGTAAAAATAAATCCAAAAATGTTGAAAAATTAAAACTTGATGATGATGATGATTTAGAACCAAAAGCAATTTTGATAGGCGGGGTTAATTATGTAAATTAAATTTTTTTCTTGTTATAATTTATAATGGCTAAAAAAGTTTCCCTCACCGCTAAACGTATATATCGTAAACGCGTAAAAAAATCTCCTTGTCGTGGCAAAAATAAAGTCTCGTGCAAATCTACATCTGGATGCAAAGTGACTAAAGGAAAAAAACGCACATTTTGCAGAAAAAAGTTAAATACTAAAAGAACAAAAAAGGTAGCGTTCCGCGTAACTCGCAGAGCAAGACACAATCGCCGCCGTCGTTAGATAAATAAAATATTGTATAATAGTATATTTTATTTATTGCTTGATTTATCGTGTATATTTTTGAATAAATCTTTATTATATATCCCCGACGGTTTATAACTATCAATTTTTTTATAATTATTATTATTATTATTATTATTATTATTATTATTATTATTATTACTAAATTTAGATGTAGTATTAAAATTTGAATCATTGATCTCTCCGTTCTTTTTATTTATAATTTTATTACCACGACCGTCTATATTTACACCGGTTTTTTTCTTTAATTCGTTTCTAACATATCCTGGAATCCAATGATTCCACGATATTAATAATAAATTTGGGTGAGTATATCTTATAATAAAACCATTATCTTTTAATTCGTCGATACAATAAGCAACACAACCTTCGTGATCGTAATTAGGAATACCTATCATCATTTCCGGTATAACATACCAACAATAATGATCTTCTTTGTGTATTCTTGAAATTGTCTGAATTCTATTGTGTATTCGGGCAAGAATCCTATTATATATTATTACCGTATTTGTATCATATTTTTGTTTTTGTTCATACAAATCATCTAAATTAATTCTTAATTTTTCGTTCGTTTCATCTCCAAGAGTAAATATCGTATCCATGATAAATTTAATTTAGAAAAAAACTTATTAAAAATAACATTTTACATTATCTAATGACTATAAAACATTTGGTATTGAGTGGGGGTGGACCGGCCGGCTTCTCTCTATATGGTGCGTTAAGTAATTTATCAAGAGAAAAATATTGGTATTTAAAAGATATAGAAAATATATATGGAACATCTGTAGGTTCATTTATTGCTGTAGTATTAACATTAAATTATGAGTGGGATGTTTTGGATGATTATTTTATGAAAAGACCCTGGGATAAAGTGGTTGTTATAGAACCTGGAATGATAATAGACGCGTTTAAATCAAAAGGTATATTAGATGAAAGTTATGTTAAAGAATGTATAAAATATCTATTTACCGCTAAAGATTTAAATGTAAATATAACTTTAAAAGAGTTGTATGATATTAATAAAATTAATTTATATTTATACACAACTGAATTGAATAACGATATAATGGAAAAGATAGAATTATCACATTTTAATTATCCGGATTTATCTGTCATAACAGCATTAGCAATGAGTATGGCGATTCCATTTATATTTCAACCAATATGCAATAACGATAAATGCTATATAGACGGTGGATTATTAAATAACTTTCCATTAAATGATTGCATAAACAAACATAAATGTAATGAGGATGAAACACTGTCTTTTAATGTTAAATGGATATTAGAAGAAAATATAAATAAAAGTATTATTAATGACGATTCTAATATTATAGATTTTTTATTATCATTGTTGCAACAAATGAAAAATAAAATTGACACTATAGAACCGCCTATACAAATAAAAAATACAATTATGTCCAAAATAACGTATTCAAATGATTTATCTATTTGGAGCAAAACATTAAACGATGAGAAGTTTAGAAAAGACTTAATTACGATTGGCATTGAAGAATCTAAATTATTTCTTGAAAGTTTATAAAAATTTGTTTAAGAATACGAGCAGTGTTTCTTTGTCCGGTTTAGCATCGTATTCTATAACTTGATTATCCTTAATCAATTTGATAGTAGGATATCCCTCAACATTATATTTCTCTGCCAATTCTGTTTCTGTTTCACAATTTACATCAACGTAATTAATTTTAACATTATTAATCGCGGGCGTTGTATCTTTTAAATCTTTCCAAATTGGTTTGGCAGTTTTACAGTGAGGACACCAATCGGTATAAAAAAATAAAAGTTCTACTGAATCAACGCGTTTATTAATAAACTCTTTATTTTCAACATAATCCGGTTTAATTTTATTGAATAAATCTTTTTTATAAACAAAATATGCGATTGTTATTAATAATATAGCACTAATAATGCAAAATATAATTAAAAATTTATTTTTTTTTGCTTTAGATAAAACTTCTTTAAACATTGACATTATATATTATTATAGAATAATTTATTATAATATATATACGAATAAATATAAAATCTATTTGTCATTTATAATAATATTTATATTAAATGATTTTTGTTTCTAAAAATGGTAAATATATTGAAATAAATAAAATCAACTTTTATAATGACGTCGAATATATTAAACAAATACTAAAAGTGAAAAATATTAATATTAACGATAATGTAAAAAAAACTAATATAGCAAATCATATTTTAGATGTTTCTAAAAAAAATGTTGAAATGATGTAAAA
>Ga0209425_10002728_pt1 | contig 19348 bp, 20 predicted proteins | sample COG_05_FD_184749 | JGI IMG/M metagenome (GOLD analysis project Ga0209425, IMG submission 184749) | Pelagic Microbial community sample from North Sea - COGITO 998_met_05 (SPAdes) (version 2) | ecosystem: Environmental > Aquatic > Marine > Neritic zone/Coastal water | place: Helgoland, sampling...
CCAACATAAATGCAAGTCCTCGAACGCGTGCCATCATGCTTTGCGTGATATCGGTGTTTCATCAAACCTACGGCTCCACGTAATAGGGACTAAAAGTCAAATAAAGACTTCTGTGTCGAAGGATTTTTCGCATAATCTTTCAATTGCGATTCATCAAATTTCAATGCAGATGTGATACGGCCAAGCGATTTTGCTAATCGATTAACGTAATATTGAGGATCTGGTTTAGGAGGTTCATCACCTATTTCATCAACTAACCAAGCTTTTACTTCCATAGGACTTGATTTTGAATTTGTAACAATATAACCCACTTTCATCCCAGGAGTGAACTGTAATCCTCGACTAATTCTTTCTTTGGCAGCCCGCACATAAGGAAGACTGTCAGGATTGGCGTAAATTTTATCAAAAACCCACTTACCTGATTTTTTATCCCAACTTCCTTTGCAAGAACGACTGACAATTAAATCTGAAGTTGGAACATTTCCTTGATGAACATCAGTAATTACCGATTTTGCCAAGTTAATTGCTGCATCCTCATCACCTTCTAATATTAATTCAAACATTTCAGTCATAGTTTTACTTAGTATACTAAAAGAGTCTGTTCTTCTAACTTCATATCCTCGAATCAATAATTCTTCACGTGGCCAAATCACTCTACCAACATATCTTTTTTTAGCACCATGAGAGAAAAATGCCGAAAGAGCTGTTTCAAATTCTAATTCAGCGCCCTCTCGCGTAAATTGATTGGCTAATTGTACACCAAGTTTGAGTGTCTCATCTTTGGCAGATTCCCATGCTAATAATTCTGAACCGCCATCTGGTTTTTTAGCAGGTACATTTTTTTGTGTTCGGGTACAAACAAATATTGAATCTGTATCTGAATATACTACATCATAACCATCATATTCGAGATTAGAAATTATCTCTGTGATGTTATAACGTGCCCATTCTGTGATGCTAGCGCCTAATTTTTCATGAGTAAATCGATAAAAACTAGAGGCAAATACACCATAAAATGAATTCATGAGAATTTTTACAGCATATTGTAATTGATCATTTAAGAAAGCTCCATCTTCATCTCCACTCTCTAATGCTTCAGAATATGCCTTCTTGTACTTATCTCGACTGTCCATTAGTCCTTGAAGCAATAAAGGAACGAGCCCAACTCTATCTTCTTTCGATAAATATCGTGTTTCAGTAACTGGGGAAATAAAATGACTAGGGTCTTTATCGGCATCTCGAATTAATGTCGTTGAACATATATTATTAGAAATCATTATCGAAGGGTACATCGATTTGAAATCGAGAACTGCTACCCAATTTTTGGTTCCAGGTTCGACTTCATGAACATAACCGCCTGCAATCTGTTCTCTTCGCCCTGAGGTTCTATTGGTTGTTGGTATTGCGACTCCACTCTTATCTGCCAATCTAACAACTAACGAATCAATCCATTGACTAGTTGTACCATTAGATGCTGTTTCAACTGTTGTAGAAGATACAGAGGCTAAGGCCTCTTTGCGAGATACTGACTTTAGCTTATCAAGAATATCTAATGGCAGTATTGTATCTCTAACACAATATTCCATTACTTCATCAGGACGATTTGCCCATTCCATATCCATTTGGCTAGCATCAACATCTAGTTTTTGTTTATCATCTTGATTTGGCCATAATAAATTAGACACATACTTCAGAGACTCTCTCTGTGGACTCAAAGTTTGTCTGGCTTGCCACCAAGCATCTAGAGGAATGCGTCCAGAAATATTCCAAACTCTGTTCAATCTTCTAGAAGGAAATACTCTAAGAGGTTTTTTTGTGCCTATTTCGGCATTTGTGAATGGCAATCGACCCCAACCGAACATAGCTGCTCGATCAGATAATGATTTACCACTATTCTCTTCAGAGCGTTCTTGCATTCGAGGAAGATCAAAATTATCAATATTATACCCTGTAATAAAATCAGGGTCTTCATCTCTAACTAATCTTGTTAAGCCCTCCATTATTTCCCTTTCAGTACCCTTAAATTCACTGATTTTTCTATCACCATTTCTATCAATAACTGCGGCTGCACATAAAATTGTATTATGCATTACACTAGTTTCTAAATCATAAGAGAAAGTTACAAAAGGTGTTGGAAAAGGTTCTATACGTTCTAAATCTGAAACATCACAATGCATTATCAAATCAACAGGATAAAGCCCAGCGCCCCCCAATTGCTTTATATTCTCAGCCGCTAAATTGGAGTCAAAGACCTTTGGAATACTATCTGGAGCACGTTTCCCTGCCCAAAGTACCTTTCCTCTAAATGAAATATGAGGGCCTAAATCACAATCCATCAGAAGACGATGAACAAAAAGAATATCGGAACTTGTGACATCCCATCCGATTGAAGATAATTCACTTCTAAGTTTGGATACAGACATAGTATCCTTGACTGAAACTCTCCAATGAGGCTTCTGTTTTCCTTCATATAATTTATTTCCAAGACTTACAGGTTTACCAACCACTCTCCAATCATCAGATATAGACTCTAAAGATAAATTTGGAGACTTCGAGTTAGAATTTGTTTGAGGGTCTGAAATTTCCACATAAGGGTTCAACCCATTAACTAGTAATAAAACAGAATGTCCTGATTTAGATCGACACCAAAGTTCTATTGCAGTTTTACCAACATTTCCTGGCCATGCTCTATTATCACCTGAGATAATACAAGCATCTTCCCTCCATTCCAATGTATCACCGTTACCTATCATTAGTGCGTATCACACCAACACTTGTGAAGTTCTCCTAATGCTATTTTGTGTTTGATTGAGCGCAACCGTTGAAAGCCGCCCCCTCACCCTGTCATTTGATTGAGGCCTTTACGATGTTAGATGATTCAAAGCCAAGCATTGATTGGGACAGTCTAACATTTAGTTTTACTGAAACAGATAGAATGTTTATGGCCACTTGTAAACAAGGTGAAGAATGGCAAAAAGGAGTCATGCAGGATTATCAAGATTTGAAAATTTCACCCGCTGCTGGAGTCATAAATTATGGTCAAGGATTGTTTGAAGGTATGAAAGCTAGGCGTGCAGAAGATGGAAGAGTTCTATTGTTCAGACCTGAATTTAATGCACGAAGATCTGCGGATGGTTGTAGAAGGCTCGGAATGCCTCCTGTTTCAGAAAAAATGTTTCTCGAAGCTGTAAGAAAAGTTGTAAATGAAAATATTCGTTGGTTACCACCTACAGGAAGAGGAGAATTATACATTCGACCTTTGATTTTTGGTAGTGGACCTATTTTGGGGGTTGCTCCTGCACCAAAATATACATTCCTAATTTATGCAGTACCAGTTGGACCATATTTCAAGGGAGGGATGAATCCTATTTCTTTGAAAGTCTCAGATGAATATCATCGAGCTGCCCCTGGAGGTTCAGGTGGAGTGAAAGCCATCGGAAACTATGCTCCCGGAATGATGCCTTCAAAAAATGCCAAAGCAGACGGTTATGCTGAAATTATTTATCTTGACGCTGTAAATCATAAGTATGTGGAAGAAGTAGGTGCTGCTAATTTCTTCTGTGTTAAGGATAAAGTAATTTATACTCCAGAACTTACTGGGACAATCTTACCAGGAATTACTAGAATGTCTACAATAGAATTAGCTAGATCGTTAGGATATGATGTTGAAGAAACAAAAATCGATATTGATTTTGCAATGACTGCAGATGAAGCATTTTGCGCAGGAACTGCTGCAGTTATTTCTCCAATTGGCTCAATAGAACATGGTGGGAAAATTGCAAATTATTCTAATGGAGGAATTGGCGAAATAACTCAAGAACTCTATATCGCTTTGACCGACATCATGAATGGACGGGTTGAAGATAAATTTGGATGGACTCCAGAACTGTAATTATTTACGGCCAAATTTCTTTTTTCTTTGCCCGCTAGTATTTCCTTTGAATGATTTTCTCTGTGTTCGGATTTGCCTATCTCCTTTCTTCTGAGATTTCTTATTTACTGATTCATCATTCTTAGATTCTTTGAACTGTCGGCGAAGACGTAGGCCAATACTCTGCATTACTCCTTCTTTTGACTCTGCCTTAGTTACAGAAATTGCCTCTTGAGTTGAAAGAATAAGCCGCCCTTCAGTATTATGTGGACGAGAAGGGTGGCTAGCTTCTGTATCACGCTTCATTTTAGAAAGGCCAACATCGCGTGCAGCCCATACAATAGCATCTAAACTCGGATTTGGGATTGAAGCTTCTTTGGGAACTCTTCGTCCTTCAGAACGAGATAATTTAGAATCGAAATATCGAGTCCAAATTATCATCTTTGACTTGTCGGCCGTCATGCTATCGCTCACTCCGTGTTATTTGACTAACTTGAGTGCTTCGACTGAATCATTCTTCGATAAGAACGCCGGAAACTACTCCATCCATACCAGGTCGGCTAGTAACTTTCACCTTGCCAAGTTCGGTCTGAATAATTGCGCCTTTAGTAACTATGTTACGACGAACGAAATTAAGATTTGCACTATTTTCAATAACATTGGAAATCGTAGACCTAGTAGTCTTACCATCCTTTGAGTGAACGTTTACTGTGTGCGCAGAAGTAACTCTTACCGTCTGTGAACCAGCATTTTTTCGGTATTTTTTAGAAGCATCTGCACTACCTACAAAAGCATATTGAGTTTCACTAGAAATCTCTGTTCGGCGCTTACCGCGGTAACGGTTTGGTCGCTTCAAGCGTCCACCGGTTGCTTTGCGTCGAGAGATACCATGCCACTTTGCCATGCAAGCCGCCGTCTTGCCTCCCTTATTTCAATAGATTGGAATAAACAAAGACAAGGAAATAAGCATATTTGTCTCTAAAAGACCATTACTATTTGAAAAATTTAACAATTTAGCCTAAGTACAGTTGATAGATGATATCCTCTCAGAACTACTTGTGAGTGAGAAGAGACTTCGCCGCCGGACACCTATTAGGTTGAAGCAAATACGTAAAGAAATTCAGGAGATCTCTGAGCGAATGAAGGTAGAATTAAATCTATCTAACTCTTTCTTAGAGAGGGGACATTTCCAAGAAAGGGACCTCATACTTGTCGATAAAATCCCTCTTGCTATGCAAATACAAACTGATTCAGGGAGATTATGGTATCCAACAATCAGAGGTATACTAACATGGGGGGCTGAGAAAAATTGGGCTGCTGTTGATCATGGGGCCATTCCCTTTTTGATGAATGGAGCAGATTGCATGGGAGCAGGCGTTCATCAGGCTGATCCTGAAATAGAAGCAGGAGATTTGATGTGGATTAAAGATCAACAACATGGAAAACCATTAGCAATAGGTATGGCAATTGTTAGTGGTAGTGAAATGGCAGAAATGGAGAAAGGCAAAGCGATTAGAACAATTCATTGGGTTGGAGATGAACTTTGGGAACTAGAAACGTGAATCAATAGGATTCATTTATAGGAATCTTTTGGAATAGTCATGCATAAATTCATCGCAGTAACAATTGTTGCGATTTTAGCATTCAATGTTGCCGCTTCAGAAGGTGGGGTTAACGAAGAAACTCCAATCAATGGAACAGATATTGAATCTATTGATTACTATCATGTAGCTCAGGCAGGAGAGGCGTTCAGTATCACAGTGAATCTGACTGAAGAGGCAGGAAATAATGTAACTGAAGTTAGTTGGATTACCCAAGTATGTATTAACTCGGGAATCTGCTATCCACCAGAAACTCATACTCTAGAATCAGAAAATGGTGATCTATGGATTGGAGAAATAATCCCCGAAGATACTGCTACCTATATCAACTGGAGATTTGAGGTATTGAGGGGCGATGAAAATACTACAAAAGTACCTGAGAATGGGTTTGGCTGGAAAATTTGGTCTGATTGTTGGTATGATGGGAATAATTGGGGCGGAAATGATAGTTCATGTTGGCCAAATGATGACAGCGATGAAGAGCGTCTTCCTGGATTTATTGCAACCCTAACTTTGGCAGCAATAGGGACAGCAGGATTGATGACTCGACGCGACTGAGCAAAATCATGGTTGATGAGGCGGAGACATCAGGATTTATTGATTTAGAATTTGTTGAACTGCCAGAAGAAGATATGAATAAACAAGCAATGAGTTTCTTTAATTCTATGAATAAAAGACGTACTACAAGGCATTTTTCAGATAGAAATGTCCCTAGAAAATTAATAGAGTATGCTATCAAAACTGCTGGCACTGCACCATCTGGTGCTCATTTACAACCATGGACTTTTGTCGCAATATCCAATAAAGATTTAAAAAATAAGATTCGTCAAGCAGCAGAAGATGAAGAAAGAAAAACATATTCAGATAGAATGCCGGAATCATGGGCTGAATTATTACGACCTCTTGGTACTGACTATGTCAAAGAGCACATAACAGATGCTCCATGGATTATTGTGGTTTTTAGACAAACTAAAAGAATACGTGATAATGGTGATGTAGGCCCTACTTATTATTCACAGGAATCTTGTGGCATTGCGATAGGACTATTCATTGCAGCAATACAAAATATGGGACTAGCAACATTAACTCATACTCCATCTCCTATGAAGTTCTTGAGAAATTTACTAGGACGCCCTGAACATGAACATGCTATGCTTTTGATGCCTGTTGGGTATCCATCAGATAATGCCAAAGTCCCCGATCTTGCCAGAAAAGATATTGATGAGATTTCAGAATGGTTTGATTGAATATTCTATTCATTTGTAGAAGGTGTGAAAAATATTAAGGCTACACCTGAACCTATAATTAGAAAACCACCAATGATAATTTTAGTACTCAATACTTCATCGAATAATATTATTCCATATATAGTTGCAATTATCACAGTAAGGTAGGAGAATGCACTAACCCAAGCAGCATTTGCTTGATGGTAAGCCATTGTTATTCCAACTTGGCCTCCACCAGCCCCTACTCCAATTCCAAATAATGCTGCTAACATCTCCCAAGTAAGGTTACTTAATTCAGGCGCTGCTTGAATTACAGAACCTGCAACAGAAAATGCTGCAAACCAAAATACAACTGTTGAAGGTGAATCTGTTTTTCTCAAATCTCTAACGAAAATATATGCTAAACCTGCAAATAAGCCAGAACCCAAAGCCAGTAAAGCATTAGGATCTATACTATCTAAATCAGGTGAAACAATTAGTATAATTCCGATAAATGCAGTAACTAGCGAAATTAATACAGAAGTAGATACTTTTTCACGAATGAGACTACCTGATAAAAGAGCCACAAATAAGGGGGCTGTATATTGTAATGTTACTGCTTGTCCGATAGGGATTAAAGATAGAGCTGTAAAATATAATATCATAGCAATTAATCCAACCAAACAACGTAAAAACATTTTTTTAGGATCATTCATTTTGAGACTAGTACCTCGAAATCTAGTAAAGATTATTACAGCTAGAGCAATGACTAAAGAGCGGATGAAGATAATCATCCAAACATCTGCATTTACTGATGTCCATTTCACAAGCGCATTCATAGTTCCAAAACAAATACTACCGAATATCATCCAAAGAACTGCTATCCTAGGAGAATCAATAGGATTTTTATCATCTAATGAAACATAGGATGATAGATCTGGGCCGTCTTTAGCTAATGCAGAAACAGATTGTAAACCTCTACCAAGACCTTTTGATGACATCTAAATTAGTCCCCATCTTTTTTCTAAAGTATCTGAAACACCTTGATAATCTTGGCCTCCATTACTATTTGGGTCATGTAAATGAATTGGGACGCCATGACTTGGGGCTTCTGCTAATTTGATATTTCGACGGATAGCAGGATGGACGACAAATTCAGGTAAATGTTCTAAAATCTCTGAAGCAACTTGCTGATTAAGAAGAGTACTTGCGTGCATAGTCAACAAAACACCATCAACTCCTAATTGAGGGTTGAGGAGATTTCGGACTTCCCTAAGTGTGCCTGCCAACATTGCTAAGCCTTCTAATGCAAAGTATTCTGTTTGAACAGGTATCAATACACCATCGCTAGCCACTAAGGCATTAATTGTGACTAACCCCAAAGAAGGAGGGGTATCAATTATTACAATATCATAATGCGGTAGTAATGGCTGTAATGCCTCTGCTAATCTTCTTTCTCTACCGAGCTGACGTAACATTTCTTGCTCTAAACCTACTAAACTACGATCACCGACGATCATATGAAGACCATCGACGGCTGTAGCATGGCGAGCGGTAACTGCTGTCTCGGGCGATAATATTAGATCTCTAGTTGTATGTTTTACCTTACTTTTGTCTACTCCTAAACCAGTCGCACAATTCCCTTGAGAATCAGCATCGACTACCAAAACTCTGTGGCCTCGTAATGCAATTTGTGATGCGATATTAATTACAGTAGTAGTTTTTCCAACACCACCTTTCTGATTAATCACAGTAACTACTCTAGCACGACCACTAGGTGTAGGAGAAGGAAAGGGTAGTTCTAATGGCTTACTTGTTTGCTGAGTTGTAGTTGGATTTAATTCTTCTACAGAGGAACGGATATGTTCCTCTTCAATAAATTCTACATCGATAATTAATGGAACTTTTTCAACTTCTGGAAGTCTAATATCTTCATCATTAATAGACATACAAGCGCCTTCGGCGCTTAGAAAGAAGTTGAATGTGCCGCTATAATTGACTTGGAATTGATTGATTTCTATAGTCACTGAGAAGAGCCAATCACTTCGACCCAAGCAAGCATTCTCCCGGTTTGAGCATCCATTGCATAGTTGGTATTATGTTCACGATTAGACTCAACCCATTCTCTACTGCCTACAACTAAAACCTGGCCTTCAGTTAAATCTCCAGGTAAGAAAGAGAATATATCACTCTCTTCTGAAACTGAGAGTCTGTAACCATAATTTATACCATCAATATCGTGTGAAATGGATAAACCCTCATATCGATTAGTATCGAGAATTCTAGCTTCTAAATTTTTCAATGTATGAGTCGATGGAATAGCCTCTTGATTCCAAGTAATTTCGCCATCATTTCTCCTTTCACTCTCAAAAGAACATGCATCATTTTGACGAATTATTGCCCAACCAGAAGTTTCATCTGAACGAACCCAAGAAAGATTCCATTCTTCAAAATCTTCATTAGATTCGGCATTGGATGAGTATGAATAAAGTCCTTGCCAGATATAGCCATCTGAATCAATTGCAACAGTAATATCTCGATTAGTATAATTGGAACGTAGACAATCGACTGCATCTTCTAAACTGAAGCTTCTAATTTCTGATTCATCCCACATAGCTGTAAACCAATCTTTCTTTGCTGATTCACTTAACTTATCTTCACCAGGTCCCGGTCGGCTAACATAAGTAGAACCCCAAGGTATAGATTTAGAACCTGAATCAGATGTTATTTGACTCATTTTCATACTAATTGTCAAAGTACCTTCAGGTAGAGCGGCTTCTGTAGCAGTACTCTCAATAAAACTACAATCTGATGTACTCTGATCTTTATCAATCAAAATATCAACTACTTGTTCGACTGGCCAAGGCACACCACTTTTGACTAAAATATCAATATTCATTCGACCAAGGCATCTTTCAACTTCGGTATTAGTTATAGAAACTGGATAAACAAGTCCATGTTCAGCATTCCTCTGTTCACTACCCACTTCCCAGTTCCAATCTTTATTCCAATCTGATAATGACTCAGATTTCATTCCAGATTCTAACTTAATATCACCGAAGAATTCATGTAATGCAATAGGAGTAAGTGGGAAAGTCAGTATTGTAGCAATACCATCTAAGTTTCCAAAACCATCAGCACCAAAAGTCACAATATTTGCTTTTGTATTATCACCTTCGATATCTGTAAAAGATATGTCAGATTCCGATCTGAGAATACTTTGTTCAGCTAATTCATCGTAAATATTTGTATCCATTGAAAGTTGATTACCAGATAAAGACCATCCAAGATTACCACAAATATTAGTTTCTTTCCAAGTCTTACCCTCTAAATCAATATTAAGATTATGTGTGATTTTTTGTTGGACTGTTAGATGAGAACGTCCATACGCATCTTTAGCAGAAACGACACCTTGTAGAGACGATTCGGCGGAATCAATAGGGTGTGTAATCTCAGAACTATCACCTTGAATTATCTCTATAGAACCAGTACCCGCTAGATTAACAGTTAACCTATTACATGCATCTTGGATTGCAGTTTCAGGTAATGCGTCTCTTAGCAAAGAAACCATCTCATCACCTTCAAGATCTATCAATCCATCGCTCAAAGTAAATGTCATTGAATCATCATAATTCAAAGGACGTGCTTGAAATGAGGAGTCTGCAGATAGGAAATAAAATACACCAGCACCAACCAATAAAATAACTATAGAAATCGCCGAAATTTGTAATCTATATTTCTTGAAAATATCTAATGAAGGGAGAGTAATAGTGACCGATGGTTTTTCAAAATCTCCACTTTGATGTTTTTCTACGACTTCCTTTCTATGTAAATTACTAGATTCTTCGGCCCATGAATCATCATCTTCTAAAATCAGAGATTCCTCGGGCTGATTATCGTCTAAAAGAGGTTTTTCTTCGATAATTTCTGCCTCTAATATTTCCGCTTCCATTATTTCATTTTCAGAAATAATCGATTCTTTAATGGGCTTGATTTCATCATCATCAACTCGTGAGATTAAACGATCAATTGCATCATCAATTTCTCTAGATGAGCGAACTTTATCTTTGATTTCAGCATCCTGAGGTTGGACTTCAGCAATCTCGAAATTTTCATCATCAAGAAATAATTCTTTATCATCTTGATTTTTCAAATTATTCTCTAAAATTCTCACAATCAAGTCTGCTTTATTACCTGAGATTAATAATTCACCTTTTTTACATATCTCTCTTAACTCAGAAACCTTCATTTCAGATAATGAGTCGAAGGTAAAAGACTCGTCGTCGGACATAGTTAACAGGCTTAGTCGAATAGTCGGGTCTTTCAATACCTTCCTTCTTTTGTGTTACAGAATGGCTAGTAGTGGACAAAAATACCATTTGCGGAGCCAAAGAACTCAAGAAGGATTGGCGGTCGCGCAAATTATGGATCCTCGATTAGTAATTCTCTCTCGTGGGCCGCAGTTGTACTCAACAAAACGAATTGCCGATGAGGCAGAAAAGGCAGGATGGGCAGTTAAAATTCTAGATCCTCTAAAAATTGGTCCACCTCCATTTGGCGATAATAAAAAAAGTGAGCTCCAACATAAAGGATGGGCGATAGATTGTGAGGCAATAATTCCAAGAATTGGTTATTCTATTACCGAAAAAGGGACTGATAGAGTGAGAGATTTTGAAAGAATGGGCGTGATTGTAATGAATTCTAGTGACGGGATTAAAAGAAGTAGAGACAAATTAATCGCTGGACAAGCATTGGCAGAGGGAGGAATTCCTGTCCCTATTACTGCTCAAATAGTCACATGGGAAGATACAAACAGGGCCATCACTAGAGTTGGTGGAACTCCTTGTGTAGTTAAATCAACAGAAGGTACACATGGTTCAGGGGTCTTCCTAGCACATACTGAACAACATGCCCGCCAATTAGTCTATCAGATGTTAGAAAGAGGAATGAGACCTTTGGTACAGGAATATATCGAAGAATCTCATGGAAAAGATATACGAGCATTGGTAGTTGGAGGAAAAGTAGTGGCATGTATGCGTAGAAGGGCTAATGGAAACGAATTTCGCTCAAATTTTCACCTAGGTGGTAGTGTGGAAAAAATCGAAATTGACCCTAGATTTGAAAAAATCGCTGTAAAGGCTGCAGAAATTCTAGGCCTTGAAATCGCTGGAGTCGATTTGTTAGAATCTAAAAGAGGAGCACTTGTATTAGAAGTAAATTCGAGCCCTGGATTAGAAGGTATTGAGAGGGCATCTGAGAACAATGTAGCAGGTGCAATTGCGGAAAGATTGAATGATTTATTGAGAATTTCTAATCAAAAAAAAGATCTAACATCTATTGATAATCAAGGACATAATTCTTTTAGAAATAGTGGTAAGTCTGAATCATAATTTTTAATATTGGCTTTTTTATTATTACATTAGAAAAGGCTTCGTATCTATCACAACAAGAGAAGCATTCAAGTTCAATCAGGGAATCTTGGGCTTGTCTATACGGACATGGGATGCACGTCGTTCGCGACGTTGAGGCGAGGGAATTGACTAAACAGAATGAAAAGATTGGCGACTCTTGGGTTGATAAAAACTTGAGAAATGAACCTATTTTGAATAGTAGTGGATTATTAATTCATACGAAAAATCTTCCACAACGTCTTCAGAGATTGGCATTATTACCATGGTTCGAATGTTGGTTACAACAATTAAGGACAGAAAAGAAAAGTGAGCATACAATTAGAGCTTATGTTGTAGCAGCAAAAACATTCACTATGACTTCATTACCAAATGAAGAACTTGAAACATGGGATATAGTACAAGAGTTACGTGTTTCAGATTTATTTAATAGATGTGAGCCTAATAATGGTAGAATAGATTCATGGTTAAATACAATTGGAAATTTACGCCCAGCCACAATTAATGCCAGAATTGCAGCAATAACTCATCTTCTAAAGTGGTTAGGTTATACAATTCCTGAATGGATTCAAAGACCGACTAGATCAAGATCTCTGCCAAGAACTTTAGGAAAGAGAGATTTACAGAAAGTAAGACTTGCAGCAACGAGATCTGAAGATCCAATAGCCTTCCCAATCATTACAATGATGTTAGATACTGGATTAAGATGTTCTGAGATATGTAATTTAGATTTAGATGATGTAGACTTAGATGATTTATCCGCTTTAGTAATTGGAGGAAAAGGAGAAAAAGATCGGACTGTTCTTTTTACAAATGCTACATTAAATGCACTAGAAGCTTGGAGACCAATAAGAAATGCAAGATTAAAATCCTGTGTAAGAAAAGATGATGAAAGATCTTTATTCTTTTCAAGTAGGAGTCGGAGATTAAATCCTCGTTCTGTTCAAAAATTACTTGATCGTATTGCTGACGCTTCAGATATACCCAGGACAAGGCTGAGCCCGCATGTGTTGAGACACTCTTTTGCTACTGGATTATTAGAAAGAGGGGCTGATTTGGTAACAATTCAGAGACTTTTAGGACATGCTAATATCTCTACGACTAGAGTTTACCTAGAAATTGGAGACCAAACATTGAGAGAGATTTATCATCGTGCACAGTCAACACCAAGTTTAGCTGAATCTGAAAATGAATCAATAATTGAAAATAGAACAGAGAAATCTCCAATAATTAACTAATTATTTCCGAGCAGGATTTTTTTTGTTATCTCTTTTGTTAACAATATCAGGGCCTTGCCATTCTCTATTAGCAGACATATCATTACCTTGATGCCCTGGAAGGGGGCAGTGTTTACCTGCACGGCACCTAGAGCAGTTATCATTAGGGGGCTTTTCTACTGTCTTTACCAGACGGCCATACTTCCTCCTAGGCATGATAATGAATTTAATCGGCGGGCTTTAGCAGTTCGTATCACTTCTTCACAAAAATTCATACATTTATCAGTCGACTTGATGTTTAAGTTACATCACGCATTGTCATGGAAGAAGTTTCTAGTTCCAGAAAACCTCTTGGTTGCGACCCAAATAATAGTTTACTATTCGCCCAAGTTATTTCAGGCGAACCAAAGATGATTATAGATGGAGAGGGGTTTCTTCGTTCTGTTAATTGGCATGATAAAAAAAATAATGTTTATCTGGGAGATGTGGCCAATGTTTCTCTACGTTCATTGGGTCCTCATGACCCACCTAAATTTATTAAAAAACCAGATTTTGATGAACAAAGATGGGTTTTAACATCATCAGCAGGGGAACTAAAAATTAAGATTACAAGCGATGTATATTGGGGATTTGGATTATTCTCTAAATGTTTCTTTAATATTATTGAATTAACTGGTCCTCTATCACTCAGAGCAAGGTGTGTTCATGATATAATGGCTTCATTAGGTAGAAATCCATGGGAAGCAAGTAGAGTTAAAAAATTCGAAAAAGAGACAAATGCTACGATTAGTCAACATGGGAAATGTTGGGAAGAGTTAGTAAAATACGCTCGTGATGAAATGGAAGAAGAAATAAAAATAGTAGAAGAAGAAGTCAAATCTTTAATTGGCACCGAAAAAGGAATTGAAAGAATTCTACAGCTTGCAAAATACGCTATAGAAGATGCTAGAGCTGCTCTTTTAGATAGAAATGCGCCGGCAGTAGAAAGAGCATTGGGGAGAGCGATTACTGCATTGATTGAAGCTAAGCCAAATACAGAAGTAAGATCTTCAGAATTAGAATCTTTGATTATCAGAGCAGAGAATATTGATATTAGAAATAAAGATGAACAAATTAATGCATCAGATTTATTAAAAAATGATATTGATTTTGTAGACCTGACTGAGTCAGAATAAAATCAAAGTCCGAAAGTACGACCTAACCAATGAATAACACCATGGTTAGCCAGATAAACTGATACAGAAAAGAAGATACAAATGAAGTAAATTGTACCTCTTGAGATTTGAATAGCATCTTCAGACTCTTCATCGAAGTATCGAATCAAACCAGCTGCTTGCTGAATTCCACTGCCCTTCTTGTCCTTAGCCATCGACTCCCCGACCGACATAGAGTATTTCAACGCGGCGAATCAATGAATTCGAAGAAATAAAGGAAAATTAACTAGAATAATGTCTAAATTATGGGTCTAATGTCTCAATTAAAACACAGCCACCATCAAGTTCTACAATACAAGATGCTGCGTCCATTGCTGTTTCCAGCCCCATTGTCATGAGTATTTCTCTACGGGATCCATTATCTGATTGGAAAATTAGTCTATGACTTAATGCGTCGAGTACGCGCTTATCTACAATCTGCCAAATCCATTCATCTCTTTCAACATTAATCAAAGCCTCTACGGGAACTAATGGGCCTTGTTTAACTCCATTCGTTCTTGCTCTTTTCATTAGTTCAGCAAGTTTTCTTGATGCCCCACCCTTATCAGTTCTAATCGGATCTCCTGTTTCTTTCGCTATACGTCGCCTTAATCGTGTCATGTGCATCCCAAATACGGTAACTACCGTAACCCCTGAGGGTTTGTTTGAAGGTATAACTATTTATGGAAATTAAATCTATTAGAGACGGTTTTCTTTAGTGAAAAAATAATTCCAAGTATGAACTTATCAATAATGCTCTTCCGTTTGGTTCATGGCTAATAGGTCAACCGTTGAGATATGGGTTCGGATGAGCGCTCGTGGGATACGATTGCCTCGGAGAGTGTTCTTCTCAATGCAGTTAGCAAATGGAGAGATGACTCAGACACATGGTTGAAACACTCTGTAGAAAGATTATCTGAGACAGTCAGAGTAAACCCTCTAAGAAATGATAAAGAATGGGTTGAAAATTGGCTTAAAGCAAACGGTGCTAAAAAAATAGATTGGTTTACTGGTGTAGGAAGTGCATGGATTTTACCTTTTGAAAGGGGAAAAGCTGAAGGGGATATTAAAATAATATTATCAGCATTACATGAAACTGGTCGATTAACCCGTCAAGAAGCTGTTTCTATGATACCAGCAATTGCTTTGGATGCGAAACCAGGAGATATCGTTCTTGATATGTGTGCTAGTCCTGGCTCTAAAACAACGCAAATTGCTGAACATCTAAATGAAAAAGGAATTGTAATGGCTAATGAAGTAGTGAATAGTAGGATTAATACATTAGTTGCTAATACTAAACGTCATGGTTCCATTACACCAATTATTGTACATCATGATGGACGATTTATACCTAAAGTACCTGTAAGTGGCTTTGATAAAATTCTAGTTGACGCGCCTTGTACTGGTTCGGCCACAACAAGGAAGAATCCTGATGTTTGGAATAAGTGGCTGCCATCTGGAGGTCGAACTCTACATAAATTACAGATTGAATTATTAGTTAGGGCGATAAATCTCACTAAACCAGGTGGTAAAATAGTGTATTCTACTTGTTCTCTAGATCCAGTTGAAAATGAAGCAGTTATTGCAGAAATTCTTAGGAGATTTAACTATATTTCTTTAGTTTCAACTACAGATCTGATAAAGAAAATACCTAGCAGAGAAGGGTTTGTAGAATGGCCAAATCTAGATGATAATGGGATGATTTCTGAGAATATCAACATAGAAAAATCAATGTCATCTCCTGATGAATATGAAATTAAAGAACAACTTCCAAATTGTTTAAGGATATGGAATGATGATGTAGATGCTGGGGGTTTCTTTGTAGCAATATTAACTAAATCATCAAATTATCAAGAGCCTAATATTGAGATTGATAGAGTATTAGAGCCAGAACAAATCAAGCCCGATGAGAGTAATTTTCCACAACCAATCGAATCAGACATGCACACTATGATTAAACAAAATCTAGGCTGGGAACAAGAAAATCTGTGGATTAGAGGTAAGAATATATTGTGGTCTACTGCGGAAGCGAGAGAAATATGGAAATCAGAAAGAAGCAAAAGAAGTGGACGGACCCTCATACCTGGAAATCGATGGAGGCCACTGAGAGTCATACACCTCGGATTATTAAGTCTAAAGTTAGAAAAAAATAAAATAGAGCGGATTTATGGAAGGGCGGTTAGAAAAATTGTTCCTGAAATTAAATCAGGCAAATCAGAAGTCAGTAGTCAAGTCATTAATGAATTATTAATTGGTAAAGAGCCTCCTGCGTATGAGATCAGTCTGGAGCTAGACCAAATAAGAGGTGGACATTTATTAATCGAAGAAAATCAAAGAGAGTGTCTGCCCGTTTGGATAGGAGGGAGGGTATCGCTGATGATTTCTGAACAAGAAAGAAGGATATTGAGAGCAAAAAGAAATTTATCAATAATTCTAGATGAAGAAGAATGACGCTGAATCTAGACAAATGACTAGAAATATATTGAAATAAATAGCATATGTTCAATAGCCGCACTCTGAGAGAGTCAGTTAGGGTGAAATTTTGTTAGATGAAATAGATCAAAAAATAATAAGAGTTCTTGAGAAAGACGCTAGAACTTCATTAAGGAAAATCTCTGAACTTGTTGATGTGTCACTTGGAACTGTTTCCAATAGGGTTAAGAAAATGGAAAAAAATGGAGTCATTAAAGGATACTCAGTTATTCTTAATCCTGATGAAATAGGTTGGGAATTAAATGTAGTAATTGGCTTAAGAATCCAAAAAGGTAGATTAATTGAAATTCAAGAAAAGATTGCTCGGGATTCGAGAGTTCATGGAGTATATGATGTAACAGGAGACTTTGATTCAATGGTCATAGCTAGAGCAAAAAATAGGAAAGACTTAGATGATTTATCAAAAAATGTACTATCAATTGATGGGGTAGAAAGATCTATCACACATCTTGTGCTTAATACAGTAAAAGAGAAACCAGCATCATTACCAAATTAAGAAATCATAATTCAGATATTATTTGATTGAATATCTCTGAATAAGGACTGATTGATTCTACTGTACGACATTCTGACTTGAGTTGCTTGGATAATACAGACCTTAATCTCTCATCTATTCTAATATCCATTGATTCTAAACGTTCTTTGAAAGAATTTTGAAGACTGTCTCCAGTTCGATCCCAATCCATTAATAAAATTATTTTAGGCAGACCGTCAAGTGCTAAATCAGAACCATATTTTTCATATAAATATGCAATCATTCGAGAGCGATCCCAGCCTCTATTAATTGTCTCTATAATTCCAGAAAAGCCAATTCTTCTAAGACATTTTACATCTTTAATCCCTTCTACTAATAATGGGCAATTATAGCCGCCATGGCTTATATTACGATTCCTAATAATTGATTCTTGAATAGATTTCGCGGCTATAATAAATCTCTCTTCATGAGTATTTGGGAACTCTTTTGTAGGCATATTTATTCACCAAGCAGAGATAAAATTTGTTCACATTTAATATTTTTAATTCGAACGGTTTTTCGACGACTCTTATGTCCATTTTCTAGAGACACATTTTTTTTATTTATTGATGCCCAACTAGAAATTAATTCTAATAATTCTGAATTTGCTCTACCTGAAATTGGAGGAGACGTAACTGATACTTTCAGCCGACCTCTCCATTGCCCAACTCCTAATATTCTTTTTTGGCTAGAATTTGACAGTATTTCAAGGAATATTATTACATCGTCACCAGAGTCCACTAACCATCTCTGTGACATTTCAATATAGCCCCGTTAATGATGGTTTAGAAATTATTCTAATAGTTGTCTCTGAGCGGTTAGTAAGGTACACTATCCGCGACACTTATGAGTAGGTTTCACTCCCGATGAAACGAGATTAGCATGGCTGTGACATCACCTCTCTTCAACGTACTTTGGGACGAGTATATTCTTTGGTCTTTGTTAGTAGGTGTTTTTACCTTCGGATGGTTATATCACCACTCTTTTGCATATCGTTCTACAGATGGCGAAAATGTGCCAAATGTTGATGAATTAAAGGTTGGTGTTTTTCCAAAACATAATGACGACTTGAAATTAGAAGTTGCCTGGACTGTTGCCCCATTTCTTCTTATTATTTACTTAACATATATTTCATGGGCTCCGTTAGATCATGTTTGGGCAGCTGCAGGGTCGGACGCAAGAGGAGATGAATGCTTACTAGGCGAATCATCCAACAATATATTCTATGCCGATACAGGATTCGTTGATTCTGAGTGTTATCACGTTATTGAAATAACAGGTCAACAATGGTTCTGGTCATTTGACTGTGACCCTAATTTAGATGACGAATATAGTACAAGAAATTTCAGTTTGGGTGCAGATTTATGTGCTGTATCTAGTCAAATGATTGAAGGTTATGGGATGCAACCTGTAATTAATTTGAAAGCCGGGGAAACATATCTACTTGTCATGGAATCTGAAGATGTAACTCATGCACCCTGGTTCTTACAATTAAGTACAAAAGAAGATGTTCTTCAAGGACAGAAAACCACAATGTGGCTTCCTATGACAGAAGTGGGGGATTCATTGATTCTTTGTACAGAATATTGTGGAGATTCTCATTCGCTTATGGCAGCAGTAGTATCAGTGCATAGTTAGTTGGGGGAATAGATATGAATAGGGAAAAAATAATATCCAGAACTCTAGTAATTTTCACAGTATTGCTTTTGGGAATGGTTGCAGTTCCATCTGCTACGTCATTACCAACAGGTGTGGCTGGAGTCAAAGATTCGGGATGTAATTGCCACGGAGCAGTAGTGAGTGATTCAGTTATTCCAACATTAGAGGGATTGCCTGAAACATATAA
>Ga0209425_10002729_pt1 | contig 19344 bp, 23 predicted proteins | sample COG_05_FD_184749 | JGI IMG/M metagenome (GOLD analysis project Ga0209425, IMG submission 184749) | Pelagic Microbial community sample from North Sea - COGITO 998_met_05 (SPAdes) (version 2) | ecosystem: Environmental > Aquatic > Marine > Neritic zone/Coastal water | place: Helgoland, sampling...
GGTTCAACTTCTTCGACTTTTTCTTCGACTTTTTCTTCGACTTTTTCTTCGACTTTTTCTTCAACAGGCTCAGACTCAGCTGCTTGAAGTAGAGCTTGCTCTATCGTGACGTTCTGTGGAGTGTCAGGTTCAGGTTCAGACTCGGGCTCTTCAGGTTTTTCCTCATGATCTGAGTAAAGGGCATCTAGCATAGAGTTACCGGTGCCAGGTTCATACTCATTAGGTTGTGGGCCCTCTACTGTTTCGGCTTCGATTTTTTCAGAGGGGACTTCTGTTTCAGGAGATGATTCTTCCATAATTTATGATGTTTGTGGTTGAGCTTGTTGCGGTTGAGCTGGAGGCTCACCGGGTTGAAGTTGTCCGCTGCTGGCAGCTTGTTCAGGAGTTCCTTTTATGGCACCTGATTTTTGTAAATCTTGGACTAGTGACATTAGGAACTTCTCTATTTGATCTAGTCTGGCTGCATTTTGTTCAGAAGGCATTGCTTCCTCTTCGCCGTCTTCGACTTGTAGGAGTACGTCAAACCCAGTTCCAGAGTTTCTAAATATTTCATTTATCATGGCGAAGAGCCTCTCTTTGCCCACGGCTTGTGCGAGCTCTGGTACTTGTAAAAGCTGCCCTAATAATGCTGTTAAAGTCTGGGCCACTTGAGTGTTTGAGCTCCTCTCGGCTCCGTCCCTAGAACTGAATACGTAGTCGTGAACTAAAGCTTCTACAGACCCTACCACTGTTCGGTAGTCAGGCTTAGATTCAGAAGTACTACTAGTTGCAGGCTCTCCGAAGCCAGCTTCTTCTAAAGTTTTCTTAGTGTACCTTTTGAGTACTGGTACTCGGATTTCTTCAGTGCTGTTACCTACTAAAGATTCGTATATTAACTTCTTAGCCCCTCCGCGGAGTTCATCAATGCCTTCAGATATGAACTGGTATATAGTGTTAGTGGTGTTAGCTAACTCTTGCACTTCGGTAGCCGTTGACTCTGATTTTAAAGGCTGCCCAAGTTCTGTAGGAGACAATATTAAAAGTCTCTCTACTATCTGTAACAAGTTAACCATAGCTTTAAGAGACTCGTTAACCTTCTCAGACATATTCAACTGTACTACATTTACTACGTTTTTAGTGTCCAAACCTAAGTCTGCAGCTTTCCGAGCAGAATACATCACTGCTTTAGGTTCTTCGTAGTAGTTGCGGCCTTTCATAGCCTCTTTCATGTACTCCCGCATTTCTTCAGATAAAACGTCTTGGTTTATCATCCACAACTGAGTTAACCCGGCTTTCATGGTTAAAAGCATTTGGGAGAGTATGTTGGTCATCTGATCCTGGAAAGGCATCAGTTCATGAGCCATTGAAACATTCACCAACCGGTCGTCCTTTTGATTGATGCCCCCGTATATAGCTGGTAGTGAAGGTAGGAATTCCCCGAAAACGACTGTATCGTCACTGGCAATTACAAGCCTAAGCCAGCAATCACCTGGGTAGTCTCCAAGACCATCGCGTTTAGGGTTAACCTTGCGGAAATACTGAGTAAGAAAAACGGCGTCATCTTTTTGGTCTCTTGTGTAAGTGCCTGGGGAAGTGCCTACGTTGGCAGTTCGGTCGTTCATTAGAGGCATTTCAGCCCCGTCATCAACTTTGGCAGAGGGGAAGTCAATGTTTATATGACTGTAGTAATAGCTAAACAGAGTTCTGTAAGCTGAGAAATGTCTTATTAAGCTGTCAGAGTATTTGATAGCCTCCCTGTTCCAGTAGGCGGGGTCTTCATCTATATCTCTGTACCTTACAACGTCCCAAAAACCTATCCAGTCGGGGCCATTGTCTGTATTTACCTGAGCTAACGGGCTTGATATATCATAGAAAGTCCTAGTTGGGTGCGGTGATACAAACTCCACTCCTTCCCGACTTACTCGGGTTTGTACGTTCATGCCTTCACTACCAAAAATATCTTTCTTGTCGTAATGTTCTACTTGCCTATCCCACGCAGAGGTGGGGAAACATAGAGAATAGCCGTATAAAAACATATCCCTAATGCACTGAGCAAAGAAATGGCGGTATCCGTACTGGTCAGTCATTATCTCAACTCGTTGTGATAATGCGTCTGCCCGCAGCTTATCCACGCCCGTAGTTCCCCGAGGGTCGTATTTAAAGTAAGGCCATAAGTTGGAAAACCTAGACACCTGCGCTGCAACTCTCCGGGTTATGTACGAGCGTATTAGGTTTACGGATACTTCGTAGAGGCGGGGCAAGCTTATATTTTTAACTTCCCCTTCTTCGTCATACTCGCAGAAATCTTCTGCACACCCTATGTCACCCAGCTGCTCGGAGCAGGACTTCATGTCTAACTTATCCTGAGCGTATAGTAAAAGAGGTATAGTGCCCTTATTTATAGGAGCTGAGTCCCAAGCTAAATCTACCGAATGGTACATTCGAGAGTTTTTACAAGACCAGTCAATGCCTTCATGAACATGTCTCGCAATCTCTTCCTCAAACTTTTCCCTTATGTCGTAGTACGGGTGGTTTACATCTTCACAAGTGAAGACTTCTCGGAGCCTTTCGGAAGTGCAATTAAAGTGTTTTAGTATTTTTTTTGATACCATAATTGAAAAGGAGTTCTTGTGAGGCGGGGTCTGGGACAACTGACCCTACTGTGAAATTTTCTACTAAAGTAAGTAGTAAACAAACTGGGCCAGGGAACTCTCCGAGCTCTAGGCACTTGTCCATTTCGGAATGCTCAAACATAATCATACTAGCTAACTCGTCTCGAGTGACCTTTAACAAAGAACAGAGTCGGTCTACCCGTCGGGTATCCCACATCTCTTGGATACCCAAGTCTTTGTAGTGAATGTCTATCAACAACGAGTTGCTCATACAAATCATTTAATAACTTCCATCGCTGGAGATTTTTTACTCGCCTCACTAACTTCCCCTTCGAAGGTAACTCTGCCATCTACAGCTTCTACATATGCGGAAATGTGATTAGGTGAGACTTCGTTTATCTTAGCTCGGACTTTCATAGTTAGGGAATCGCCGACCTTTTTACCCTTAAAAATGTCTCTCAGGTCTGCTGAATCCTCTATATTTAAATTTATTATATTTTCCATTTATCCTCCTATTGTAAACATTTCATCTCTAGTTTCTTCAGTAACAATTAATTCACCTGCACTTGTCATTTCATAGCATGACACGGCATAAGTCAAGGCGTCAAAAGGGTGCCCATGGACTGACCTCCTAGGTTTAAAAGCTAGCCGGGGGTCGTATTTATCCCGTTTAGGTTTTTCGGACTCTAGTGACATGAACATTTGCCTGAGTTTTGGGCAGTGGTAAGATATCAAAATAGCTTCTTGCTGGAGCTTCGCTTGAAGCATACGTACGCGAGCTTCTATAGAGCCTGGGAACTTAGGGGCTGGCCTAAACTTGATTTTAAAAGAGGGTTCTTCGAAAGACTCTGAAACTCGTTCTGAAATTCTTTCTACATCTAAATGGTCGTAAGTGCCCTGAGATGCCCTAAATTGATTGAAAGCTGAGTTATCAGAGCAGTGATCCCATGTAAAAATAGTTTCCATCTCCTCATTCCACCAATTCATTCGGCGTACTATCTCCGGAACTAGGACTTCGTAGGAGATCTTCCTATTGACGTAAACCATCTCGTCAAAAATAATCCACACCATTTTATCTTTTAGTTGAATTTTTTGGCAAAATATTATGGCATTGCAGACTTGCCCTAAGTCATAACCTACCACTATCGGGTAATCGGGGTTGGGCTTTATCCTAGTGTTTACATCTCCCTTGACATGAAGCTGTTCGAAAAAGAACTCTTTGAATATAGCGTCGCCTGATGGTCTATCGACCCACTCACCCTCAACCAGTCTCTTATAATCAACAGGGTCATTCGCACAGGCGTCCATGACTCGGTTATAGTAGTCTGGTGGGACATTTGCCTTGTTCTCAGAAAAAGGCACGTGGTAGCATTCATAATCTTCCCTAGTACCATCGCTCTGCAGCCCTCTTTCAAAAAATAACTCGTAGCACCAGTGCGAGGGGCCTTCTGGGTTGCAGGAAGCGCAGTATTGCTGAGGCACTTGGGCTCCCTTCTTACGACCTAACTGTTGAACTAGTGCGTCGTAATAAGCAGGCCCTTCCATTGAAGTTATCTCATCTACGTAAACCATCGAGGGCTCGATACCCTTAACTCGTGGTGCAACTTGCTCTTCGTGCGGTAATGACATTAAAAATATCTTACTCCAACCCCCGTGTCGGTTTTCTATGAAAACATATCGGCATCTCATCTCATCCATTTTCTCTTCCGAGATAGTCAGCCCGATACCCCTTTCCCATTGGGGTAAAACGTCATATATTAAGTTAGTCCACACACCTCCGTTAGTTGCCATAGACCTGACTTTTACAACGATCATAACTAGGCCGTTGAAACTTTCGTAAGCGTGTCTTACTATTTTATGGAGAAACCCTACGGACTTACCTGACGCACGTTCCCCATAAGCAAATAAGTTTTTGACATTAGAATCGAATATTTTCTGCTGAGTTGAGTTCAGCGAAGGGGCCCAGTCCACAGCTTCAGCTGCGGATTCCACGTCTTCTTCAGCGCTTAGTAAGCTACTAAGGCCACTGAGAGCCTCTTCGTGATCTATTTTTAGCTTCTTTCCCAAAACCTAATTCCCAAAAATCAGGGGGTTGCATTCCCCGCCTCTGCCAAAATTCTGCGTACTTTTGATTGAAGTACTTTTTAAACCTATCCGAAGTGATGGGCGCGTTCGCATCGGGGTGTAATTCACTTTGCCTCGTTCCCGGGTAAAGGCTTAAATCCTGGTTTTTGTGAACTTGAGGATCCATCAGATAATAGCTTGGTCATGGCCACTGTTCCGCTCAATATGTTGGTGTAACCTTTGAACATCTGGTCTACGCAGGAATTGTACATTCTTTGCCATGCAAGCTTATCCTTTGGACTAACTGAGGGATTTTGCAAGTAGTTTTTATCAATATGTTCAGCTTTTTCAAAAAGAGATACTGTAGAGAAGGTTACCATACGCTGTGCTATGTCCAAAGACCCCACTAAAAACTTACCTGCTGACTTCTCAAAACTCCCTAACCCTTTAAGTTTATCTATGGTGCTTTTTGATATTCCGTTTTTCTCTAGTCCATCTGCTATTATACTAAGATTATTTATCATAACAGCGGTCATTTGATCTCCCTTCGGTAAGTCTTCTGCGACCTCCCTAGTGAGTTGTTCCAACTCACTAGGCGCGTCCAACGAAGCTTGTGAAGAGAACAGGGCTCGTAACTTACTGTCCTTGAGAATCCAATCCCGCAAAGTAGTCGGAGCTACCCCCAACTTCTTGGCGGATACCTCTAAATCACAGCCGTACTCATTAAGTACTGATATTATCTTCTCTCGACTTAACTTCGATTCTTTCGGAGGAGATTTCTCTGTACTTGAGGGCTTTGTAGTTTTGGATTGCTTTTTCAAAGTGTTGTATTTCCTTGTCTATTTTCTTAAATTTTTTCGAATAATAACTTATGTCATCCCGAGCGTCATTATATACCTTTTTCTTGTTAGTGTTAATCTCTTTTACAAAAGCCGCTCTTTCATCTCTTATAGCGACATATGCAGCGTGAGCTTTTTCTAACTTACGATCAAAAGACTGTAATTGTCTGTTAAGCTTTTGGTAATCAGAGACATTAGTTCCAGCTTTCTTTAACTTTAACCTAACTTCCGTCCGCTCGGAATTCAACATCTTTAACTGTTTCTGGAGAGATACAAACTCTTTATCCTTTTCTAAGTGTTCTTCGAAATCGTCCTTTTTTAAAATCCGTAGGTATTTCATAATTGTTTTCAGTATATATTTCCCAAGCTTTGTTAAGGAACTCTCTGTATTTATCTTCACCGATATATTCTCGGATAATCGCTTGTTTAATTCTATGGACTCTTCCAGTATCTTTTCTGGATCTGATTCTTCCAGGATGATGAATCCCCCCTGTGGCCTCGAAACTCGCATGCTTTAGATCCTCATCGTACGGTTGCGTGCGTTTGCGAATGCGGTCTAGCCTCCGCTTGTCTTCTGCTACCTGATCGGGCGTCATGTTGGCGCGCCGAGCTATGGTCTCCCTCTTCTTTTTTTCGGTTTCCCTCATTGAAATACTTTAATATTAACGGTTTAAACACGCTACCCCACCAAGGGCTTTTTTTAAGGTATGTGAACTTAGGGCCGCCTCTTTGGTTTTTATAAGCATTAAGCCTATTCCTATCCATGGCGTTCTCCGGGTCAAAATCACAAGCTGAGCAAAATCTCCTCATTTCCCCCACAGTGACCTCATCCCAAGTAGCCCTGTCGTATATTTCTACAACACGTTCTAGGGGTATTTGGGACAGAATAGCTAAGTCGGAGTCCGACATAGCCTGTATTTGCTTAGACCCTATACGGCGCCTTGCTACGCATCTTACTAAGTAAGGTGGGAATTGATCAACTAGTTGCCAAGTTTTCTTCACTCCCTTTTTAAAAACAACTTTATGAGAAAAAGTCAAGGTCAGAATCTAAGATAGCGTTTAAGTTGTCTATCTTTTTTTCTACTTTATTCCGTATGTTCTCCTCAATAGTGCCGGCTGCTACTAATATTTTCTGAACAGCTGGGGAAACTGAGCTTGCCCTATTTATCCTTCCCAAAGCTTGGACGAGATCGACTGCACTGTATGAAGGTGATATTAGAGCTACCCGAGGTTTGTTGTTCACGTCGTGAAGGGAAACTCCTACACCTCCGCATTGTATTTGGCAAATAATAACAGGTTCTGAATTTGATTGGAATAGATCTATGTTCCAAGCTCGCTCGTCATCAGTCTGATCCCCTGTTAGTAAACAGGGTGTGTTTAGCTTTACGGCTAATTGGTGAATACTTTCCTTGAAATTCAAAAACACTGCGATGGAATTTCCAGCTTGTCTGTAGTCTTCGGCGAGCTCAGCTATAGCAGGTATTTTCATTAACTCAACTGTCTGCCTTGCCCTCAACTGGTCTACGATAGGTAATGGGGCGTCGTCTTTTCTAATAGAGTTAAGGTTTTCTAAAGCTTTGTCTATTTCAGAGTTACGCCCTGTTTGTATAGACATTACTGAAACTTGGTTCTTAGGGAAACCTGGGATGTCACAAGGCAGCTCGCGGTGCCCGCGTGCGGGGAACAGTGCTTCGTTTAACTTATCTAAATGCTCCTTGCCGCCTCGGAACTCAAAACCAAACGTACCTCTCCTGACTCCGTGTCTATGTAGCCAATGGAAGAAATCAGAAGAGCCGTCGTGTAAACCTAAAACCATTCCGACTGCGTACATATCTAGCGGAGTCGTAGCGATCGTGGCAGACATCATTAATACTCTGAAGTTATATCTACAAGTGGCAACTAGTACTTTAGCATTTTGAGTTTTCCAGTTCTTGCATCTGTGGACTTCATCCCATATGAGCAAACATTTGTCGGGCAATGTCCACTGGTACTTTCTGTTTTTTACGGCCCACTTACCATACTTAAACTTCTTAGACTTAAGCATTTCTGGGTTAGTTATAAAAATAGTATTGACCCCGCAAGCTTCTGCAGTCCTCTCCCAGTCGGGTATTATAGTTTTAGGGCAAACTATAGCAACTGGGTAGCCTAGTTTTTTAGCTACTTTGCAGGCTACTACTGTTTTGCCGTACCCTACTCCCGAAGCTTCGAGAGCTACCCTGTTCTCGAACAGGATATTGTACAGCTCTTTATACCCGCGTTTCTGGAACTTAAACAGCTTCATCGGGATTAACTAACTTCCACCCCCGTACAGTAGAGCTCCTAGGCAGTTTCATGACATGTTCCGGCATTGATCTAGCTAGCATGCCTAGCAAACGGCCCATCTTGCGATTGCCTTTTATATCTAAAACTTCAAATTCCGTACCCGCGGTAGCTTTAAGCTTTGAGAATATTTCGGAAGAAGTTCCAACGCACTCCCCTACCGTAGTGAACACTGTTTGAGTTTCGCCTTTAACTACCCTAGTTTTAGAATTGCCATCTCGGAACCCGAACTTCTTTATCACAGACCACAGTGCGGTATGCTCTTCGTTGTCTTGTATTTCAAACTCGGCTTCAGAGTTAATGTAACTCGACTGACCGAAGCGAATACAGGGGCTCTTTATCTTAAACGTGTCGAGAAAATGCCCAAATGCGTACATTTCGTCTTCGATACGTCGATCCAATCGATCTTGGTCTTCGTCAGAATCATTTTTCAAATTTCCGGAAAAAACAATGGGATTGCTCTTTACTATTATGAGCTTGTCTCTGGTTTCTTCCAAAGAAGGCAAGCACCTCATACTGTTGTCGGTATTGTTTACTAAAAACACAACTCTATTGTATAACCTAGATGAGGTAAAAGAAACAGCTTTTTCATACTTATCGTGGTATTGGAAACCCTTGCCCGCTATTGCGTTTTTAATGTTCTCACTTAAAGTCAGCCTTTGGTCTAAATCCATAGCCCCTCCCCTGTCGTCAACTAACCACATCTCGTTACCTACTAAATCTCCGTTATTTTCAGTTTTGCCTGATAAATAAGGCAACGGGTTGAAGCAAGTGCGCCCTATCATAGGAGCCATTATAGAGGAAGCAAAAAAAGTCTTACCATCATTTGGCTCACCTTTGATTATAAAAGCTTGGCCGGGGCGGAATCTTTGATTTGCCAGTGACTTCCGCAGCGCTTCTCTGCAATATTTAAGATATCCGAAAGTAGTCTCAAGCTGCCCAGGATGTGAGTTTAAAAGTTGTTCACATATCTCACGTATGGTGTCCCACTTACCCTTCTTTCCTTCTACAAACTTAGGTTCGCTGTCCACCAATACTCGAGTGTCCAATACTTGATATAAACCTTTCTGCTTACCTGATATGGAAATTTTGCCGTTTATTACATTGCTAAGCCTTATCTGACGAAGCATCTGCCTGCCTATTCCGGGTTTTGATTTAGTCCCAGGTGGCATGCCGTGGTCAAAGAGGAGGTTTTCTAAAACTTGATCTCCAGTTACTTTCAAAACTTGGGTGATCCCCGACGGATCTGTGAACAAGTTGTAGATACCTCCGTTTTGGTGTACGAAGTACTCAGCTAGTATCTGAGCTTTTTTAGCAGCTATCTTAGATTTGGCTGCCTTCTGCTGAATGGGTTTTACGTTAACCATGGATAGCCCTCCCTATTGGATTAGGGTTAACATATAAAAGCTCTTGATCTGAATTTTTAGAAACACGACGACAAAAAGGCAAACGCGTTAATCGCACAGATGTCAAGGAATTTGGGTCGGCGCCGCTCATTACTAACGGTTCATGTAAGTTGGCTGCTACGGATTCAAACTCCTTCTCTGTCTGAGTTCCTAGGTCTACTAAAGCGTGTACGCTCTTACCTCCTGAGGTTACTATAGATTTAATAGGCAGCTCTAGAGTGAGTAAATATCTCAACCAATTATCATTAATTCCGGGGTATTCTTTTTCCGAGTGGTCACACTCTAGTACCAAGTACCTAAACTGGGTTACACAAGCTTTGCTTCGGAAAGAACCCTCAACTGGTTTGCCTTTAACTGGGTTATTTAAAAAGAACACTCCATCGGGGCCCTCTAAAAAGTCCTCAAAAAGGGTCTTAGCTTGGGGCCAAAAAAGGTCTCTTTTCGCCCTCGTGTCCCTTAAAACACAAGCTGTAGATCTACCAAATATCATCTCTAGGAACTCCGCGGAGTTATGACACTCTTCAGTAGCTTCCTCTAAAACTTCGTACGGATTTACGTACGCGTCAACCTGACCAACTAGGCAGTCATAGTCGAACTGAGTGTCAGGCCTTCTCCTTCGGATAAGAGCTTTCTTAGCTTCGTCATCTAGCTCTAGGTAACCTTTAGCCCTCTCGATATGTCTCTCAGTTTCCTCCTTAAGCTTAGCTGGGTCTTCTCTTTTAGATAGATGTTTTATTATGTCTTTTGAATCTTCTTCGGTGACTCCAGCTGACAAAAGCTGTATTACCGTTCTATAGTTCCATGAGTTCACACCCCCTCCATCATCAGGGCAGTCCTCTATTAAACCTTGGGATATTAATTCACCACAAACCTCTTCAATCATTTTGTATATCTTTCCATGACAGCTCCCTCGCAATCTAAAGGGAGTCCGGGGAGCCATTCTGGAACAACCTTCATTAATTTTTCTATGGTAGCCAGCTCTGAGCTGTCATCTACCTCGACCACAATTTCGTCATGCACGTGCATGACAACCTTAAAACCGCTGTCCTCTACTCGAAGTATGCAATCCCTAAGCACGTCTCGTGCGCAAGCTTGTACTAAGTTTTCAGCTAACTTTCCGCCATAAAACTTGTACTTATTGCCGTTCATAGAAGTAGACGACTTATATTCATACCCAAAACGCTTCCCCTCTTCTCTGACCACCCCATAATAGGTTAGGCAACGGCTTGAGGGTAACTCCACCTCGTAAGTATCATGTAATGACCTTTTGTAAGAGTCGTTAAGTTGAGACCATAGCCTAGTAATTTTGGGATTGGATTCCCGATAATCACGGACACATTGCTCAGCTTCGGCTAATGTTATCTTTAAGCCAGCTAATATACGGGCTACATCTACAAACTTAGCAGCCCCGCATCCAAAACCTAGTCCCAACAGTCTAGCTTTAGCTAGTTGGTACAGATCAGGATCCTCTTTCTTCAAAGGGCCCCCTTTCCACCCCATCGTCAACTCTGCATGTGCTTGGTAGGGAGACTTCTTCTCACATTCTTGTAGAAAAGCTTCGTCGTTAGCTAAGTAGAATATGACCCGGCACTCTATTTGTGCAAAATCAACTACTGCGAACTTCTTGCCCGGTGCTGGTATTATTAAACTCCGAATATCTACAGTAGTGCGACCTACTTTAATAGCATCCCTGTGAATGTTCTGCATATTTAGCCCACCAGACCCACTCCATCGTCCGGTGTGTGCTCCGAAATAGAAGAGTCCGTACTCCATTCGGCCGTGCTCATCAGTCCTTTTTATGATAGTTTGGACTGTTTTTAGCAGTTTATTCAACCTTCTGAACAGCTGCACTGCCTTTACAAACGGTGCTTTATCTCCGTAATCCTCAAACCACTTCTCAAACTTAGGGTCTTTGGCGTTAGTCGTCTTAGGCTTAGGTATTCCATAGTCCGAACAGTACTTAGCTATCTGCTTAGGGGAGGTTGGCGGGTATGGTACGCCTTTCGGGTTACATTTTCCTACCCAAGGGATGTCTTTCCCAGTCCTCTCTATCTGCTTTATTAAAGCTTTCTCATACTTTACGGCTCTGTCTATATCAATATAAACACCCCTCTCGCACATCCTCAACGTGTGCAGGGATATAGCCATCTCTTCAGCTGGCCATAGTTTTTTATACTTCATCCAAATATCATAACAAAGCTCGGAGTCAGTCATGGCGTAGTCTTTCCAAGCCTGCTTTTCTTCATCGGGCAAGGTTGAGTACCTTACTCCGCGCATCGAATCTCTAACTTCTTTAGAAAGAGATATTCCCAGTAAATTAGCTGATGCTGCCTTTAGCGACCTTCCGGCGCATAGGAACACAGATAAGTGAGAGGCGTCATGCCACTCAGGTGGGTAGTGAGAAACTTTACCTAACTCAATTAAACGTCGGTGTACTGTAGAATCAAAGTTCGTATTCCAAGAAACCCATATACAATCGCTGATAGAGTCCCAATCAAATTGATCAGGCTCTACACAAACAGATACGGGGTTTCCGGAGTTGTCTAATCCATGTACTGAAACTATAGGAGCTTCAAAACGAGGGTCTAGCGTGTAAGCTCTTGGCCCCAATTCACCAACCGAATAATCACTGTCGTAGTAAGTTTCATAGTCAATAGCTACAAAATTCACAGTAATAAGTGCCCCGAAGCCCCCCTAAGGGGGACTCCAGAGCTATGGTGGATGGTGAAATTATATTATGCACTGAGACTCAAGAAATTCCAAGAAATCTTCGTCGTGGCGACCCATTGACCTAACAATAGGAACGAACCACGACATCGCCTTGGAAGACCGGAGTTCAGAAGTTAAGGCCCATTTTCCTTTGTGGACTCCATCTTTCAGATGACCTGCCATCATAGCAGTTGCTACAGTCCGACCCACAGTTCCAAAAGCGGAAGATTGGCAAATCCAAGCTGCTCGGACGTAACCGTTACCTTCCTTATCTTTGAAAACTGCGTGAGCTTCTTCTACCGGGAGGAGAACTACTAACTCTGCAGCTTCCTTCACCTTCATCTCAGCATTGTAATCGAGAGAATATCCTTCTGCAAGGAACTCTTCACGAGTGTTGAAACGCTTGGGGCGAATATCTGGATCATAGTCGATGTCTTCGACAAAGTACTTATCAGCTCTGAGTACAGTGATCTCAATAGGCTCTTTGCCATCTGCTATCACCAACTCCTTGTTGAATACGAACCCACCTGGGGAGAACTCATTACTGAGGTTTCCTGATTTCTGAACTAGAGAGACGTAGGGGATTCGGATGTCTGCAACATCCCATCCACTGCCACCAGCACCATTATAACTAGCGAGGTCTCCGCCGCTAGAGGTGACCACTTCCGTAGTCGCTTTTTCTTCTTCAGCCGAATCGGCTTTCTTTTTGAACGTTGTTTTTGCCATAGTATTTTAGTATTTTAGTATTTTAGTTAGTCTTTTTGAGGCTTCGTACCTCGTTACCGTGAGCTAGAACCCCTTTGGATTCTAAATCAGCTAGTAAAGTTGATTTTGCTAGACCTTTTTGACCTCGGTCTACATGAGATGCCACTTTGTCCCTTAACTTGGAAACGCTGACAGTTGCGCACTCTAGTAGCTCTTCAACTGTCAATAAGTCTTTTACTTCTTCGTAAAGAGCTGCGGTATCAGGTATTGTGGGACGACCTGACCTTACTACTAAGTCAAACCCGGGGATTTCTACCCCATCTTCTACCCTAGTATCTATTGCAGCTTCTTTTACGTCTTTTATCCACCTCTCAACAACTGGTACAGCGGAGAGAGCTGCCGACAGGTACTCCGGATCCACTAAGTCAGGGTCTCGAGAAACTAAGGGCTCGTCTAACACTGCATTTAAAGTAGTATTAAAAGCTGGGCATCCGAGTTTTCGAGAGCACCACACACAGTTAGTGGCGGTGGGGACTAATAGTTTCTCGTCTTTGCCAGCATCCCACTGCTTGACCCTGTCTACAATAACTTGGATCCGGAGTAACAGTTCGTCTAGTTTGTTTCTGGTAAATTTGTGGGAAGTTATATAACCTAGTCTAGGCTGTAAAAAATGGACAGTCGCCTCCTCTAGGTGACCCCACTTATGGAAAGCTCCTGCTACGTAAGCGATTCCCTGTAAGTTGAACTCAGCATCTTTAACAGGATGCCACCCGAACTTATAATCAACTACGTGTGCGTGGTTACCCTGTATTAGTATAAGGTCGCAGTAGCCCCAGATCTCCTCAGTTACGTTTAAGCACGCTTCTTTATGAGTGTCTCCTGTGCCGAGACCGTCTACGTAATCTTGGCACATCGAAACTAACTCAGTAAGTTCGGGATTTAGCCCCGACCAATCGCCGCCATCTAAAGCTTCGTGGCAGTCTATACCTTCCTTAGTTACTGGGTGCAGTTCTTTACTCTGCTTTGACTCATAACCGGGGCACCCTTCAAAACTCGTAAGCTTGCTGGGGCTTATACGACTGTGACCCCTCTCGGAGTGGTCTACTGCTACTACTTTAAGTTTTTTCGGCATCACATATAAAACAGGGGCCATGGCCGGTTTCGGGGCACGAGTGGTCAGGTTTGCACACCGAAACACAGCCAGGGCCTGTCATGGAACAAAAGATGACGATCGCTAGGCCTACCCCAAAAAACCTAGCGACCGGCTTGTATTTACTACATGCAAATAAATTCATTCCCCTACAAAAGACAACAAATGAAAGCTTTGCAAGAAAAAAATTGACTTTTGTTAAAAAACTTTTAGATTTTGTTGTATGTCTAAGATAGCCAAGGGGAAAGTAGTAGGGGTTAGGGTTGACGAAACTCAGCAAAAAGAACTACAGAAGTTAGCTGAGAAAGCCCAAGTATCTCAATCTACTCTTATTAGAGTCGCTCTCAGGAGGTTTTTCAGAGAAATGGAAAACTCCGAGCATCCTGAAGAAGAGATAGTCAAATGATTATCGCTATTGACCCCGGAGTCGCTGGGGGGATCGCTTGGAAGAAGGAATGGGACTCTCCGGGCGCTGCTAAATGGACTTCTATAGGCGACATGAGGTCTTTATTGAGAGGTTTACTCAGCGAGATCCCAGCTAGTGAAAGTATAACTGCTTATTTAGAACACGTAACTGCTTCGCCTATAATGGGTAAAAAAGCATGCTTTACTTTTGGACACAACTTTGGGCAGTGGGAAACCTTACTGTATTGCTTGGACATTAAAACCGTGCTTATAAAACCGCAGAGTTGGCAAAGGCTTATCCCCAACCTGTCTGGTAAAACAGGCAGTGCTAGGAAGAAAGCATTAAAATCACATGCTGAAAGACTTTTCCCCTCTTTTAAGGTTACGGCAGCTAACCAAGACGCTTTATTAATACTAAACTACATAACTGATGGAATATGATATAGGAGAACTCGCGCAGGAAACTGCTTCGAAAATGGATTTAACGACTCCCCAAGCAAAAATGGCCTTGGAACTGTCCCTGGAGAACGTTTTAATATTTGACAAAAAACAACAAGACTACGGGTCAGGGAATATTTCAAACAACCCAATGCCGGAGTTTGGAGTTGCGATACGTGCAAATGATAAGATTCAAAGAATCATGCACCTACTATCCAAAAAAGGAACCCCCATAAACGAAGCACGGGAAGACTCATGGATGGACTTAGCAAACTACGCCCTGATAGGGTACTTAGTTGCTAAAGGACTCTGGTCAGCAGCGGATCAGTAACCGCCTCTAACTTTTCTTTTAGTCGCTTTTTTCTTCCCACGCGGTTTAAGGCACTTACCAGCTTTCTGGCAACGGGAAGGTGATTTACAGGTTTTACATTTTTTCATTAAAAGAATCTACCGGCGCCCATTCCAAAAAGAGCTGAACTCAGCTGAGGCATAATAGGTGCAGGTGCCGCGCCAGTCTGCGCTCTCGGGAAAGCCATAGCGCCCATACCCATCATAAAAGGGTTGTAGGCACTTACAAAAGGATTTTGATACATTGGGACAGCTCCAAAAGCTCCCCCAGTGCCCATATTCCCAAAAATAGAAGGCTGCACGTTACCAGTTGGCTTAGGCTTATTAGTACTAGCGCTGCTTGGATTTAAAGTAGCGGAGCCTAAATCGGGTACCATATCCTTGTTGTTATCCGTCATCTGCTGTCCAGTGAATACATTAGTAGGCTGTGACCCACCCCCACTAGTCCAGTTCTGACTCCAAGGGTTGTAATTAAAACTGTCCCTTAAAGACCCAGCGTTATTAGATAGAGCGGAACCGTCACCTGCCGGGGCACTAGGGTCGCCACCTTTGAAAGCGTCGTCCTTACCTCCGAACATTTTAGATATTATGTTACCGCCGAGCCCTAAAGCTAGCCCTTTCCCGACTCCGAGAGAAGTGGCTCCTCCTACTAAACCGCCTGCTATAATAAAAGACATTTACATAGTATAGTGACTATGGGGAGGGCATGTCAAGTCTTCCGTATCCCACAACCCAGCTAGGGTGAGAGCCCAGTCAAACGCCAAGTTAACGTCATCTGTGACATTACTACTATTTATGTCGTCATTAGTTAACACGTTGGTATCAGGAGCTTTCCGCACATCCGTGACATTAGTGACATTATTTCCCGGCATTAAACAAATGTAAATATATAATAGTTAAAACACAAATACTTTTTTTATAAATATGATGTCACTAATGTCATTACACTACCTATCTATCTGAATAAAAGGGCTTTACGTTGTGACATGAACCGGAGCCCTTCATGTCACTAATGTCATCTATACCGTCTTCCCATCCTATTTGAACTTTATCTAGTAGCATACCTCTGTCTCTAGCCCAGCACGTAGCTTCGGTACTCATTGCTTTAAACGGCATATAGCAACCACACCCCAAACCTGTAATCTCCGGATCGTGACCGCACGTCTTCTTGAAAGGGTGGTAAAGGGGGCATTTCATACAACTCTTCATACGCCGGAACCATACTCTTTTATTCACTCTGAGTTTAGATAAGTGTTTCGCTAGGTTCATCCACATACGAAGCCTATCGTTCTTTACAACCCCAATAGCCTCTTTCCACTGCCTAAGTCTTTTTCTATTTATAACGCTCATGTAGGCCACTCTACGCCCCTTTAACAGGCATGTCAGGCAAAAAAGTTTGAGATTCTTCGACTAGAGACGCCCTATATATTATATGATCAGGACGTTTGACCCCGACCCCCCTTCCCCCCCGCCCCCTTCGTGAGAGTATGAGTGATACTCTCCCACACGCCACCCTGAGCCTGTATGTATAGGCGTCGCACGCTGTGTGCGTAGCCAATCAATAAACAATAAATAAAACATCATGAGTAAATTACAATTAGCAAGTATCGCATTGAGCAAAGGTGGCAAGTCTGCCCTTAAGGCTGTTCTCGGAAAGTCTGTCATTAAATCAGTAACGGCAGGTGGCGTTGAGACTGAAACCCTCCAAGCGTTGACCTTTGCCAACATCAATTCGTTGAGGAAACGGGTCAAGGGTGAAGTAGTATTCGCTGAAGGCGTTGACCAAGACGGCATCAAGGATGCCCGAGCCGTCATGGATCAAGTATCAGCTGACTTCAACTCTAACACATCGTTAGATGTCAAGAGATCGTTCATCCTTGGAGCAGTAGCCAAAGCTATTGATGAGGGCAATTGCAACCTTGACATCAAGGGTTCAGGTGGCTCGGAGCGTCAGTTTGTTCTCAAGCTGAAGAAGAACGCAGGACTATCCGTTAAGGATCAGCTTGCCATGGCTCAAGCCGAGATTAAAACTCTCAAAGCAAAGTTGAAATAATCATGAGGAGGACAGGGCTTCGGCTCTGTCCTCCTTATTTTTTCCATGAAATTTGCCAATGACGTTACTTATCACTACCCGCATCATGATTAACATGCGTGATGCCTACTACATTTATGCCCAAGAAAAAGAAGAAAGGATCAAAGAATAAAAGAATCAAATCAGCATCATCAAATGATATCCTCAATGGTGGTGCACCTCAGTATCGTCGTCCTCAACTAGTCATGGACGGCAAGCACTCCCCAACAATCGTGGTTATTCCTAGCCACACTCCTCCCACTCAAGCTGATGTTAAATTCAAATCAGCACACAATCGTCAAGGTTTCCCAACAGGGTGACCAATAAATAAATCATATCATGAATCAAATAATACAATTACTCACACAAATACTAATGGGGGTTGAACAACTCGTTCAACGCCAAACCAAGCAAGAGCTCGTCGATGATCGTGATCGCATGATCGAGTCAGCAGTCTTCGGTGATGAAGTTATCACCGAGGATGGGATCAAAAGCCTTGAACACAAGATCTTAAATGAGCAACGCGCTAACCCCGATTGGGCAGGTCACAGTGATGCAGTCACCAAGGACAAATCGTTGTCGTCACCTCATGAGTTCATGGGATCACGCTCCAAGCAATGGTCACAACGATACAAGGGATTGCTCATGGATTTCGAGGGAGCTGAGCGTCGCATCAAAGAACTCGAACTGCAGTACGAATCAGCCATGCAGAGGGAAGAGCTACTAACCCGTGACCTCAACAAACAGATGGCAAACAACTGTTCGATCGTCAAGTCCAAGGAACACAAGGTAAATGAATTAAATGCTAAACTATGCGGTGCTAATGACACCATTGCTAAACTTCAACAAGAAGTTGATGAATACTCAGCCATGGCGGAGCAAGAGCACAACCTCTCTAGACTCCGGGCTAAGGGCATGAAGAAGCTCAAAGCCGCTTTGGTTTACATCAACGACAAGGATTTGTTCAACCTCGATGCTCACCCCGGCGAGTTCTCTGAATGAGTCCGGTCATGACATATGCCATCATAGATGGAGAATATACTTTAGTAGCAGTATGCTACACAACAACAACACATAAATAAGAAAGGGTTCATTAACATGGATCAAATCGCACAACTAATACGCTCCGCTCGCGGGGACAAGAAGATAACAGCTCAAGAGCTATCACAAATGATCATTGATCTAATGGTCACACTGAGTGACTCACATACGAGTAGCCATACCATCAAGCATTTGTTGAATGATGGCATCGAGCAAGTAGCCAAGGAGGATTTCTTGGCTAAGCATGGCACACTCACACCACAATCGTGGCAAGGTGATGCTTATCGTAAAGGTTCTTCAACTCCCTCTGCACTGCGAGGTGTATTTGTTATAGAGAATAACTAATCAGGTGAGGTGAGTACGTCCAACCCGTGCTCACTTCCGTGCGATTGCCAATGACGCTCAAATTATGAAAGAAGAATCAACTATTAATATAAACGGACAAGATGAGACGATAAGTCTCAAGAAGATAACGCTAATATACGATGGGTCGTACGGCATGAATAAGATCACACCTTCGAAGAAGGATCATGTGGTACTAGACTGCAGTACACTGACTGACATGTATCCCCAACTAACCGATGAAGCTATTGATTGGTGGATTACCTCACCCGTATTCTGCTACTTGTGGTATACAATGTGGACAGGTAATATCGCTAGCACAATCGGTAAGGCTGTGTTGGATAAACTACCAGAAACACAAGCGGAGTTCGATGACAGTGCACCCAATGTCAAGCATGTCTTTGCTCTGCTATGTGCAACCATCAATGCTCAAGCCACTGCCGTTGCAACCAAGCGCGTGCCGTACATCAAGTACCCCGAGCTTGGATTACATCCGGGAGTGCAAGCCAATTTCGCTTCGGTAACCATGATGCTATCCGGTTGTGGTGGATTACCACCATGGCTGTTGACCATGACTACCAAAGGCAAACAAACCATAAAAGAAATAATAACAAGAAAGGAAATAAGCTAATGGAAGCTATAACAAAAGGAGGCAAGCATGCCTCGAATAAAATAGTCGAGTTGAGGACACTGAACGTAAATGAGATGTTCAACTTCAACCACGACTGCGGAAGGGAGGGTTGCATTACCAACCACAACCTAAATGAAGCAATATTAAATATTGCCAATGCCAACAAACCATATCGTAAATGTCCTAACCTCTCCGGCAAGGGTGTGACAATAACGCCAATCGAGAGAGGCAGTGGAATAAGCGGGGCTATAGGTCTGAGATTCCTTGAGGATATAAAGACAGGAC
>Ga0209425_10002733_pt1 | contig 19292 bp, 24 predicted proteins | sample COG_05_FD_184749 | JGI IMG/M metagenome (GOLD analysis project Ga0209425, IMG submission 184749) | Pelagic Microbial community sample from North Sea - COGITO 998_met_05 (SPAdes) (version 2) | ecosystem: Environmental > Aquatic > Marine > Neritic zone/Coastal water | place: Helgoland, sampling...
CGAGCTACCAGACTGCTCCACCCCGCGGTATACTTAAATTCTGTTTTTAAGTTTATTTAATTTTTTTACTCTTTTAATATTTTCTTGAAGAATTCTTTTTTTCTTCTCTGAAGGTTTTTCATAGGTATTTTTTAATTTGATAACTTTAAAAAAACCATCTCTTTGAAGTTTTCTTTTCAAAACTCTCAAAGCTTGTTCAATATTATTATCTTTAACTTCTATTTTAATAACTACCTCCAAAAAAGTGAGTACGTAACACTTTTACATTTTCATGTCTATTTATTTTATTCATTAATTATTAGCCTGTTTCGAGAGTTTTTCTTTTTGTTTTTTCTCTCTTTTGACTCTTCTTTCAGCTTTTTCTAATGCTTCAACAAGATCTTTCTGCGTAAATAAGTTTAAGGCAACCGGATCTTTAGGGTTAAGATTATTATAGTTCCAATAACTTTTATTTTTAATTGAAGTTACTGAATTTTTTGTTATACCAACCAACTTAGCAATTTGAGAATCTTTAAGAATATTGTGCTGTTTAATTAACCATAAAGCAGAGTCTGGCTTATCTTGTCTTTTAGACAAGGGAATATATTTTTTAATCTTTTTCTCAGAGTTAGAAATCTCGATGTCAGTACTTTTAATTTGCAATGCTCTAGTATCATCTTTGGATGATAATTCAATTTCTTCTCTTGTTAATTGTCCTGAAATAATAGGATTATATGCTTTAATTCCTTTTGCAACCTCACCATCTGCAATTCCTTGAATTTCTACTTCATGTAATTTACAAAAATCTGCAATTTGTTTAAATGTGAGTGTTGTATTCTCAACAAGCCAAACAGCTGTTGCCATTGGCATTAAAGGGGCATTAGACATTTAGTTTTTTTTTTCTGATTTAAAATTTTGAAATTTCTTATTAAACTTACTTATTCTACCTTTATCCATTAGCTTTTGTTTTCCTCCTGTCCAAGCAGAATGAGATTTTGGATCAATTTCGAGTTTTAAGATTTCACCTTCTTTACCCCAAGTTGATTTAGTTTCAAATTGAGTACCATCGGTCATTTCAACTTTAATAGTATGATAATTTGGATGAATTTTTTTTTTCATGACGAGATTTATAGCAAAAGAAATTTCTAAAACAATTAAAAGTTACTAATTTTTTTATGGATTTTTGAATTAATATCAGCATATCGGGCAACAAATATGACTTTATTGATTTGATGATCAGCTTAATGAAATAATATAGTTGCAGAACTATATTTTACCTAACGTTTGAAATACTAAAATTACAAACGAATTTTAATTAATAGTCGTGCTAATCTTATAGCAAATGTCATTATAGTCCACGTAGGGTTAGTGTAACCGTTGTACGGAAATACACTTGAGCCTACCACATACATATTATTATACCCAAATAACTTTAAATCTTTATTTACCACTCCATCCTTTTCACTTTTTCCAATTTTTGTTGTACAAGAAGGATGTTGCCCCGATAAACCATTTTTGTAAAATTTATTTCTGAACTCGTCTTGATTTTTAATCATATTTCTAATTTGAGGTGATTTTTCTATCAATGAAATATAATTTTTTACATCATCTTTTTGTAAATCCCATTTAATGTTTATTTTTTTTAAACCAAATTTGTCTAATTTATTTGTAAGATAAATCTTATTTTTAACACTCGGACTTTGTGAAAAAAAATATTCAAATGAATATTTATAATATTTCCTAAAAAAGAAACCCATCATATGAAAAAGACCATTAACTTTTCTTACAAAAAAGCTAAAGAGTCTTAAAAATACTCTTAATTTTAGATTTTTAATTCTTATAAAAAATCTTAATAACTGTCTTGTTGGATCCAATTTATAATCTACCTGCACACCACAAAAATATTTTTTATTATTAATTATCAAAGCAGCTTCTTCTGTTTTCATTTTTAAATTTAATTTAATATTTGGTTTAAGAATTTTTTTGAATTTAAATATTTCAGATATTTTAATTTTCCCTAAATTAACATGAGGATGATCTGATAAAAATTTTCCCAAATTTTTATTCTTTTTTTTAAGTAAATTTAACAAAATATGTGGATTACCTAGACCTCCACAACAGAATATTAAATCGTAATTAACATGAATTTTTTTTTCGTTATAGTTTGTATTTCTTATTATTATATTTTTTACATCATTATTTTTTACGTTCAATTTAACGGGTGAATACTCTTTAAAGACTGTTATTTTTTTATTTTCTTTAATTTTTAAATGTTCATAAATATTTCGGAAATTTGCTCTATGTGAATACCTATAAAATAAACTATTTTTATTTTGATATTTAGTCATTAAAGATTTATTAATCTTAAATTTTTTTGATAAAGTATTTGAATACCTTTTTAATTCCTCATAATTTACGCTCCAATTAAAATTGTTTAATTCTTGTTTACTTAATAAATAAACCTTACTGTGCCATAGCAAACTATTTCCACCCATTTCATTACTAAACACTGGAGTATAATAATTTGGACTTTTATTTACATATGGACAAAAAAAATGATTAATAGCATGAGGTTTATCATTGCTGGCACGGTCAACTAAAGCAATACTAAAACCTTTTTTTGATAATTCATCAGCTATTACTGATCCAGCAGGTCCCGATCCTATCAATACAAAGTCAAATTTCATTTATAAAAATCTTATATAATTAAAATATAGAATTTTCTAAAATAATTAAAAATTATCTAATTTTTTAAGTAATTTTGAATTAATATCAGCACTTGAAGCAATAATTTTTACATTTTTTATAACAGAGAGGTCAACTTGATTAAGTATTCCACCAGCTTCTTTTACTAATATAATTCCTGCAGCAATATCCCAGAGATTCAAATTTTTCTGAAAATATCCATCATATCTTCCTGCAGCAACGTAAGCCATGTCAAGTGCAGCACAGCCAGATTTTCTGTATGAAAAATCTAGTTCATTTTTTAATTTTCCACCCGTAACAAACAAACAATCATTCAAATCATTTTTCTTTGATACTCTAACTCTATGATTGTTAAAAAAAGCTCCATTATCTTTTTCAGCAAAAAACATTTCATCTTTTATAGGATCGAAAATTATTCCAGATATAATTTCTTCATTAGATTTTAAAGCAATAGATATTGCAAAATGAGGTATACCGTGTAAAAAATTTATAGTGCCATCAATAGGATCAATTATCCATGTATTATCCCGATCTTTGTTATTTTCAATTCCACTTTCTTCACTAATAATAGAATAATTAGGTCTTGCTTTTTTCAACTCTTCAATAATAATTTTTTCAGCTTTCAAATCTGAATTCGTCACAAAATCTGATGGACCTTTTTTTGAAACTTGTAATTTTTCAATTTCACCAAAATCTCTAATTAATATTTTTGAAGCCTTTTCAGTGGCCTTAATCATAATATTTAGATTTGCTGAAATTGAATTCACAAAATTAAATTTTCTTTACGTATTCTAAATTTCTAGTATCAACAACAACCTTATCGCCTGCTTCAATAAAAGGTGGAACTTGAATGCTTAAACCATTGTCTAAAACGGCCGGTTTGTATGATGAAGACACCGTCTGACCCTTTAAAGCAACATCAGTTGTATCTATTTTACAATTTACCTGGTTTGGTAAATCCACAGAAATTGGTGCTTCATCGTGAAAGCTTACTGAGACTTCTAAGTTTTCAGTCAATAGTTTACCTTTATCTCCAACAATATCTTTTTTTATTTCAATTTGTTCAAATGATTTTGGGTTCATAAAGAAGTAGCTGTTTTCATCCTCATAAAGAAAATTAAAATTTATTTCCTCTAATGATGCTTTTTCAACAGTCTCACTTGATCTAAATCTTTCATTTAGTTTGGTATTTTTATTAACACTTTTCATCTCAACCTGAGCAAAAGCTCCACCTTTTCCAGGTTTCACATGTTGAGTTTTTAAAACTTGCCACAAATCATTTTTATACTCTATAAGCATACCAACTCTTATTTCACTAGCATTTATTTTCATTTTAATTTCTTAATTGCTTGAACTGGTTTTAAATTTTTATTTTTCCAAATGTAACTTGAAATAGCTAAAAAGTTTGCCTTGTTCAACAAAAGTTTTCTATAATTTAGGTTATTAATACCTCCTATGGCGACAATAGGAATTTTTCCTAGTTTTTTGAGTTTTTTTATCAAATCAACTTTTGCTTTATACTTCACTTTTTTTGTTTTGGAAGAATTGAATGCACCAAATGCTATATAATCAGCTTTTTTTTTAATTGCTATCTTTGCAAGCCGTAATGAATTATGACAAGTGATACCTATGATCTTATTTTTTAAAATTTTTCGAGCATCACTTATATCCATATCATTTTGACCTAAATGACACCCATCAGCATTAATTTTTTGAGCTAAAACGGGATCATCATTAACCAAAAAATTTACTTTATACTTAGAACAAATAGTTTTTATTTTTCTTCCTATTTTAATTTTATTTTTCAAATTTTCTTTTTTTAATCGTAATTGAAAAAAGCTAACATTTCTTAATTTTAAAACTTTGATTAAATCTTTATAAAATAAGTTGTTTATTTTATTTGGAGAAATTAAATAAAGAAACTTCGTCTTATTAATTTTCAAGATGTTTTGACCATTTTCCTTGTGCAGCTAAAGTATTCATTTTTGCTCTATGATTAAACACTTTCTGAGTACCTTCAATGTCTTTAATATTTTTAGCCCAATTTTTTAATGCACTTTGTTGTAAAGCTCTGCCATAAGAAAAAGACATTATAAATTTAGTATCATTAAATTTATTAATCAAGTTCAAGTTTTCAGTTGACTCAATCTCAGTTTGGCCACCAGACAAAAATGCAACACCTGGCACTTCGGATGGCACAGATTCTTTTAAGCATTTAACTGTTAAATTTGCTATTTCTTCTCCACTTGTTTTAATTTTATTTTCTGAGCCTGCTAAAATCATATTAGGTTTTAAAATGACACCTGTTAAATCTATTTTATGTAATATCAATTCTTCAAAACATTTTTTAATTACTTCTGATGTTTTTTTAAAACAATCCTCAGCTGAATGATTTCCATCCATCAATAATTCTGGCTCTACAATTGGAACCATATTACTCTCTTGCACTAATGCAGCATATCTCGCAAGAGCATGTGCATTAGAATGAATTGCTAACTTACTTGGATGTTCATTATTAATATTGTAAACACCTCTCCACTTTGTAAATCTTGCCCCGAGTGTATAATATTTTTTCAATCTTTCTCTTAAGCCATCAAGTCCTTCAGTAATTTTTTCATTTGGAGAGCCAGCTAAAATTTTTGCACCAGTATCAACTTTTATTCCAGGTACAGAATTTGCTGATAAAATTAATTCTGGGATAGTATTACCATTTGACGATTTTTGATTGATTGTTTCATCATATAATATTACTCCTCCTATAGAAGTTTTCATACTACTTGAGCTTAAAAGTGTTTCTCTAAATGATAATCTATTTTCTGGTGTTGATGGTACATTCACAGAATCTAATCGTTTAGTCATAGTTGCTGTGCTTTCATCAGCGGCCAAAATTCCTTTCCCATCAGACAAAATTTTCAATGCTATAGTATTTAATTCAGACATGATTCTTTAGAGCCCTTATACCAGGAAGTTCTTTACCTTCAAGAAATTCTAAAAAAGCTCCACCAGCAGTTGAAACAAAATTGAAATCTTTGAAGGCGTTAATTTTATTTAAAACGGCAATCGTATCTCCACCACCAGCAACAGAGTAAATAGAATTTTTTTTACATTTTTTAACGATTGATTTTGCAATTTCGTTACTACCTTTAGCAAAGTTTGGGTTTTCACAATATCCTGCGGGACCATTCCATAATATAGTTTTGCTAGAATTAATTATATCATCAATTTTTTTAATTGTTTTTGGACCTATATCTAAAATCATATCATCGCTTTCTATTTCAGCTAATTCTTTTATAACAGGGTTGTCATCAAAATTTTTACCTATCACTACATCTTCAGGATATATTATCGAACATGAATGTTTTTTTAAAGTATCAAATATATCTTTTAAAATATCACTACAGTTTTTTTCTTGTATAGACTTTCCAATTTTAAAATTTTTATAACTTAATATATTATTGGCCATTCCTCCAACAATTATAATATTATCAAATTTTGGGATTAAATTTTTAATCATATTTATTTTTGAAGAAATTTTCGATCCTCCTATTATGCATGTAACTGGTTTTTTTATATTTATGGTAACTTTTTCTAAAGCTTTAATTTCCGAAATAAGTTGCAAACCAGGATATGACGGAAGAAAATTTGTTATATTCGTTACAGATGCATGAGCTCTATGAGAACAAGAGAAAGCATCATTAATGTAAATATCAGCTAGACTTGCAAGATTTTTTGAGAATTCTAGATCATTTCTTTCTTCTTCAATATTAAATCTTATATTTTCCAAAACTAAAATATTTTCAGTTAAATTTTTAAAAAGGTCAGTATTTTTAATTTTTGTTAAATTTTCAGAAACTAAATTAATTTTTTGATTAAGTTTTTTTTCTAAATTTTCACAAACAGGTTTTAAAGATAATTTAAGATCTTTTTTGCCTTTTGGTCTACCAATATGGGAAACTATAATAATTTTTGAATTTTCCTTTATTAAGAATTTTAAGATTGGTAATATTTTGTTAATTCTAGTTTCATCTTCAATAACACCATTTTTAAGTGGGACATTTAAATCTAATCTTAATAAAATTTTTTTATCTTTTAGATCGTTAAGATTTTTTAAATCTTTCATTAGGAGTTTTTGTGAATATATTCAGCAATATCACACATTCTATTAGAAAAGCCCCATTCATTGTCATACCACGCTGAAATTTTACCCATATTTTTAGCAACAACGTTAGTTAACGTCGCGTCAACTATAGAAGAGGCTGAATTATGATTAAAATCAATAGAAACTAGTTTTTCATGAGTGATACCTAAAACTGGATTTGATTGTTTGTCTATAAATTCTTGAAATGCATTGTTAATCAATTCTATAGAAAGGTTTTTTTTAGTACAAAAAACTAGTTCTACTAATGAAACATTTGGAGTTGGAACTCTCATTGCAATACCTTCGAGTTTTCCTTTTAAAGAAGGTATAATTTCTCCTATAGCCTTTGATGCTCCGGTTGATGTTGGAACAATTGATTGACTAGCTGACCTAGCTCTTCTTGGATCTTTATGAGAATTATCTAAAATTCGTTGATCACTTGTAAAAGCGTGAATAGTAGTCATGAAACCTTTTTCAATTTCAAAATTATTGTTAATTATAAAAGCAACTGGTGCTAAGCAATTGGTAGTGCATGATGCTGCTGAAATAATAACATCCTCTTTTTTTATTTCATTTTCATTAACACCAAACACAATAGTTTTATCAGCATTTATACATGGAGCTGAAACAATTACTTTTTTTGCACCATTATTGATATGTGTAATTAACTTTTCTTTTGAATTAAATTTACCGGTGCACTCAAAAACATAATCAACATTGAATTTCTTCCAATTTATATCATCAATCTTATTATTCTGAGAAAATGTGATTTTATTATTATTAATTATTAAGTGATTTTGATCAAAATCTAAATTCGCATTAAATCTTCCATGGACTGAGTCATATTTTATTAAGCTACAAGTTGCTTCTGAATTAGATCGATTATTTATATGTTTAATTTCTATATTTTTATTTTTACTTTCAATAATTGCTCGAACTATCATTCGACCAATTCTACCCATTCCATTTATTCCTATTTTTATTGTCATTTATAATTTTTTTAATAATTTTTTTGTTTTTTTTGCGCAATTTTCAGCAGTTAATCCAAAATGAGTGTAGATATCTTTAAAAGGGGCACTTTTTCCAAAATCATTAATTCCAAAATTAAGACCATCAAAACCAACATATTTCTTCCAGCAGTCCACAGAGCCAGCCTCAATAGAAATTTTTAGTTTAGTTTCACTAAGAATTTTTTTCTTATATGCGATGGGTTGATGATCAAAAAGTTCATGACACGGCATAGATATAACTTTACTATAAATTTTATCTTTGGCTAATTTAAGGCTGGTTTCAATAGCTAAATTTACTTCTGAACCACTAGCTAGTATTGTAACTGAAATTTTTTTGTTAGTTCTAAAAATTTCGTAAGCTCCTAAGGAACACATATTAGTATGTGTATATTTTTTTCTTATTGGACTTAAATTTTGTCTAGTTAAAGACAAAACACTTGGTGTTTTTAATTGTTTTAGTGCTTGTTCCCAACATTCTATAGTTTCTATTCTGTCTGCGGGTCGAAAGACATTTAAATTTGGAATTGATCTTAAACCAGTCAATTGTTCAATAGGTTGATGAGTAGGACCATCTTCGCCTAGGCCAATAGAGTCATGCGTCATTACATAAATAACTCTTTGTTGCATAAGAGCTGATAATCTTATTGAGGGTTTACAATAATCTGAAAAAATTAAAAAGGTACCACCATAAGGTATAAAACTACTGTGGAGAGCCAACCCATTCATTATACCACTCATTGCATGTTCCCTTACACCGTAATGAATGTAATCACCATTAAACTCACCTGGTTTAATTATCTTATGATATTTTGTTTTAGTATTATTGGACCCAGCTAAATCTGCTGAACCTCCAATCAAAGTATTATTTTCTTTAGTTAGAGCTGTAAGCATTAGCTCTGAAGATTTTCTTGTTGCTAAACTTTTATTTTCTTTTATAGCAATTTTTTTTTGTTCTTTGATTATCTTTGTAAAATTATTTTTTAAAATTTTATTAATGTTTTTATTTTTACAATTTTTTTTCCATTTACTCTCAACTAGTTCACCTTTTTTTCCTATTTTTCTCCACTCTTTTAAGATTTTATTTGGAATTTCAAAAGGTTCATGACTCCAATTTAAATTTTTTCTAACAAGTTTAATTTCATCTACACCAAGGGGGCTACCGTGGGATGATGATTTTCCAGATTTATTAGGTGAACCAAAGCCAATTTTAGTTTTACAAGAAATAACAGTTGGTTTTTTTGCATTTTGAACATTTTTAATTGCTTTATAAATTTCTTTTTCATTATGACCATTAATCAGAATGTACTCCCAGCCATAACTTTCGAATCTTTTTTTAAAATTATCCGAAACAGCTAAACTTGTTGAGCCATCTATTGATATTGAATTGTTATCAAAAAGCATAACTAAATTCTTTAGTTTTAAATGTCCAGCCAAACTCATTGCTTCATGACTTATTCCTTCCATTAAGCAACCATCCCCAGCTAAAACATAAGTTTTGTGATTAATAATTTTTTGACCAAGTTTTTTTTTCAAAATTTCTTCAGCAATAGCAAACCCAACAGCATTAGCAATTCCTTGACCTAGTGGTCCGGTAGTTGTTTCAATTCCAGTTCTTGGATGGTATTCAGGATGACCAGCACAAATAGAGTTAAGTTGTCTAAATTTTTTAATACTACTTAAAGAAACACTTTTGTACCCTGTTAAGTATAGCAATGAGTATAGTAGCATTGATCCATGACCTGCCGACAATATAAATCTATCTCTATTTAACCAATCAGGGTTTTTAGGATTAAATTTTAAAAAATCCTTAAATAATACAGTCACAACATCTGCCATGCCCATTGGCATTCCTGGATGGCCTGAATTTGCATTTTGGACAGCATCGACAGATAAAAACCTGATACAATTAGCTAAATCATTGTGTTGTTTGTTCAAAAAAATTTTCCTGTGTAGACTTAAAAGAATCTATTTAATATTATAAATATATATATGAATTCTCTAATCGAAAAAGAAAAAAAATTAAGTTTAGCGCTTGCAAAGTTGAAAAACTTAAATTTAAAAAACCCTAATTTGCAAAATAGTGTTGAAAATTTAAATTTAAAAAAAAATCAATTAGAAATTGAAAAAATAGAGCTGGAAGACAAGTTCAATCTATTAAAAACTGATTACAACATTCTATCTAAAAAATTAGAAGAAATACAAAATAATGAAAAAATTGAACAAAAAAAACAACTTGAATTTTCAGAAAAAATTGATGAATTAAATCAAGAAACAGATACTTTGCTTGAGGAGATAGATAAATGGCAAACGTAAGTATTAAATTTAATGGTAAAGAATTTTTGTTGTCGTGCGATGATGGACAAGAGGAACACTTAGAAGAATTGTTGATACAAATAAATCAAAAATTTAATGAATTAAAGAACAATTTAGGAAATTTAGGAGAAAATAAATTACTTTTAATTACAGCAGTCAAAGTAATGGACGAGTATCATGAAACAAAAAAAAAAGTTGAACAGAAAAAAATTGAATTATCTGAGCTTTCCAGCAAATTTAGAGAGTTAAAAAGTTTAGTTTATGATTATAGAGACAAAAAAGAAGAGGAAATAAAGGAACTTAACGAAAGACATTTTAACTTAAAATCTGATATTGAAAATAATCAAAAAAGTTATGAAAAATTAATAGATCAAGCCGCAGAGGAAATTTCAAATTTTGTTGAAAAAGCAAATTCAAAAAATTTATCTTAAAAGATTTAATGATTAAATCAGAAATAAGAAAAAAAATTTTAAAATTAAGAAAAAAAAATTATTCTAAAAATTTATCAATAAATTTTGATAAGTTTTTAAAATTTTTAAGTAGAAAAAAAATAAAAAATAAAATTATAGGAGGCTATTATCCTTATAATTACGAAATTAACACTTTAGAAATATTAAAAAAATTAGAAAAAAAAAATTATTTAATTTCTCTTCCAAAAATTAGTAATAATCACAAGATGAATTTTTATCGCTGGTCCTTTAAGGACCCTTTAACAGTAAACTCCTACGGTATACCTGAACCTATTTCTAAAAAAAAAATTATTCCAGAAGTATTATTAATTCCACTTGTGGCTTATGATAGTCAATTAAATAGACTTGGTTATGGAGGCGGTTTTTATGACAGATATATATCTATTGCCCAACGCAATAAAAAGGTTATAAAAATTGGTTTGGCTTTTTCATATCAAAAAATTAATAAATTACCCGTAAATAAAAATGATAAAAAACTTGATTATATAATAACTGAAAAAAATTTAATTTAATGAGAGTTTTATTTTTAGGTGATGTTGTTGGTATTTCGGGGTGTTCAAAAATATTAAATAATTTAAAAGATCAAATAAAAAAAAGAGATATAAATTTTGTAATAGTGAATGGAGAAAATTCGGCTGAGCCTGGAGTGGGTTTAACCAAAGAAGTTTGTAATGATTTCTTTAATTGTGGCGTTGATGTAATCACAACTGGAAATCATGTTTGGGATCAAAAAGAAATTATGAGCTATATAGAAAAAGAAAATAGACTTTTAAGACCTCATAACCTTTTTGAGCCTTCTCCAGGTAAGGGTTTTGAAATTTATGAGACCTCTAATAATTTAAAGATAGGGGTTTTAAATTTAATGGGAAACGTTTTTATGAAAAAATGTGAAAATGTTTTTGAGGCTTCAACAAAATTTTTAAAAAATTATAAATTAAAAGAGAATTATGATCTTTTAATAGTAGACTTTCATGGTGAGATCACCAGTGAAAAAAATGCTATTGGTCACTATTTTGATGGAGAAGCAACAATGGTTATAGGAACTCATACACACATCCCAACTAATGATGCCCGAATTCTAAAAAATGGAACTGCCTATCAGACGGACGCAGGCATGTGTGGAGATTACGATTCTGTTATTGGTATGAATAAGGAAATTTCAATTAATAAATTTTTAAAAAAAGACTCTACAAAACATTCTCCGGCTTTGGGTGATGCTACTTTGAGTGGAGTTATTGTTGATTGTGACATAAAAACAGGATTGGCTAACAGTATAGAAAGTTATCTCTTCGGAGGACAACTTAAAAACACAATATAGATCATGGCAGGACACTCTCATTGGGCAGGCATAAAACATAAAAAAGGTAAAGCAGATAAGCAAAGATCTAAAATATTCTCTAAACTTTCAAAAGAAATTACAGTTGCTGCAAAATTAGGAGACAAAGATCCTTCGATGAACCCTAGATTGAGGTCAGCAATTCAAGCTGCAAGATCTGCAAATATGCCAAAAGATAATATTGAAAGAGCTATTGATAAATCTTCAATTAATACAGAGTCAAATTTTGAAAATTTAAGATACGAGGGATTTGGACCCAACAAAGTAGCTATGATTGTTGAGACTTTATCAGACAATAAAAACAGGACGGCTTCAAATATTAGAACAATTTTTCAAAAAGCAGGTGGTAATCTTGGTACACAAGGATCAGCCTCACATAATTTTAAGCAAAAAGGAATTATAAAAATTGATAAAAAAGAGGTATCTGAAGAGGAAATATTAGAATTAGCAATTGAGTCAGGAGCAGACGAGTGTATTTCAAAAGATAATTTTCATGAAATACAATGTGATGTTAGTGAAATATATAATATTAAAAAGAACTTGGAACAAAAAATAAATAATTTTATCTCAACAAAAATAGAATGGATACCGTTAAATAGTGTTCAGGTGTCAAAGGATAAGCAGGAAAATTTAATAGAATTTTTTGAAAACTTAGAGGATGATGAAGACGTGCAAAATATATTTTCAAATGTAACAATGAGCAAAGATTAATGTTAATAATTGGAATAGACCCCGGCATATCTGGATCAGTATGTTTTTTTGAAGATGGTAAAATTTTAGATGTAGTTGAAATGCCAACTATGACGGAAGGAAAAAAAAACAAAAAACAAGTAAATGGATCACAAATTTATAACGAGATTTCCAAAAGAATTAAGGATTTGGATAAAAAAAATATTAAAGTAATTATAGAGCAGGTTTCAGCTATGCCCGGGCAAGGTGTAACTAGTATGTTTAATTTTGGCCAATCATTTGGAATTTTGAAGGGAATATGCTCAGCAATGAAATTACCAATGTATTTTGTTAGACCAGCAAAATGGAAGAAGTATTTTAACTTAATAAATTCAGAGAAAGACGCAAGCAGAACTAAAGCAATAGAAATTTTTCCATATTTTTCATCTAATTTATCCAAAAAAAAAGACTCTAATAAAGCGGACGCTATTTTAATTGCCAGTTTTTATTATGAAACATTCAGACAAGACGAATAACTATTTTTTTCAAGACAAATTGATGACACAATTGAGTGTGACAAGATCATTATATGGAAGCAGATATATCATCACAAGCAGTTGGCTTGGCATCTAGTGCAGACTTTTCTCTTATAAATTTATTTATACGTGCTGATATAATAGTTAAATCAGTCATAATTTTATTGATAATCTGCTCAATTTATTCATGGGCATTAATTATAGAAAAATTTAAACTATTTAAAAAAATAAATAACTCATCTGAAGAGTTTGAGGAAAAGTTTTGGAGATCAAGGTCTGCAGAAAGCTTTTATAATAGTTTACCAGCTAATATTGACGATCCAATGGCCCTGTTATTCAAAGAGTCGATGCAAGGTTTATTAAAATCAAAATCTAAAACAAATTTAATCGAAAAAATGGGCGGCATTCTTGAGCTAGGAATAGAAAAACAAATGTCTAAAATTGATAAGGGCTTTACGTTTTTAGCTACAGTTGGATCGACAGCACCATTCATAGGATTATTTGGAACTGTTTGGGGCATCATGAATTCATTTCAATCAATTGCCATATCTAGAAATACAAGTTTAGCAATCGTTGCTCCGGGAATTGCTGAAGCATTATTTGCAACTGCTCTAGGTCTTTTAGCTGCAATACCTGCTGTGGTTGCTTACAACAGGTTTAATAATGACTCAAAAAAATATTCTCTAAGATTAGAGAGTTTTTCTAAAAGATTTTTATCAATTATTTAATTAGCTAATGGCATTTAAATTAAATCGTTCAGAAAAAGAACCAATGAGCGAAATAAATGTGACTCCATTTGTAGATGTAATGTTAGTTTTATTAATAATTTTTATGGTAACTGCACCATTACTAACTGTTGGCGTCCAAGTTGATTTGCCTGAAAGTTCAGCAGACTCTCTTCCTGAGGAACAAGAGCCATTGACATTATCAATAAACTCAAAAGGTGAAATATTTATTCAAGAGTCTAAGGTCGAATATGATAAGATTATTGCGAAAGTTCTTGCAGTATCAAAAAACAGAACAGATACCAGAATATATGTGAGAGGTGATAAAACCATTAATTATGGAAGAGTTTTAGAGATCATGGGATTACTTTCAGGATCAGGTTTTACAAAAGTAGCATTAATTTCAGAGCCCTATAAAGAAAGGTAACTTAAAAGTGAATAGGAGCTTAATTACATCTTCTGTTTTGCATATATTGGTAATATTTATAACAGCAATGAGTCTTCCATTTTTATCAAAAAAAGTAATAGATTTACCTCCTATTGTTTCTATTGAATTAATCCAAATTACTGAAAAAACAAATATTCCATTTGCCCCCAAAGCAAAAAAAATTATTGAAGAAGCCAAGGAAAAAGAAAAAAAGTTAGTATCTGAACAGGCCCCTCCAAAAAAAGTTAAAAAGAAAAAACCAGACTCTGTGCCTATGCCAGAAGATAAAGTAAAGAAAGTAGAAAAAATTAAAGATGATAAACAAAACCCTGAAAAGATTGATAATGAAGTTAAACAAGTTTCAGAGTTTGAAAAGGATGAGTTGTTTGACCCAAATAATATTGCTGCTTTAATTGATAAATCCAAAGAAGAAACAACTACAGTGAATAATAAAAGAGATGATGTCACCCAAGATCAGGTAAAAAACTTTGAAAATTCAGGTCTATCTTTAAGTGAAGAAGATGCTTTAAAAGCTCAAATATTTGGATGTTGGAGTATACCTCTTGGTTTACCTTACAATGAAAATTTGCTCGTTAGAATAAAACTCAATTTAAAACCAGATGGATCAGTTGTTAAATCAGAGATTTTAGACCATGCTAGAATGAATAGGCCTGGACAGGGATTCTATAAAGTTTTAGCTGAAAGTGCTTTAAGAGCTGTTAAATTATGTCAACCATTGAGGGTACCAAGTACTGGATATGAGAGATGGAAAGAGCTACAATTAAATTTTGATGCAAGGGAAATGTTGGAAGGTTAGGCAATGAACAATTATATAAATAAATTTTTTATAACTTTTTTAATTATATCATTAATACCTACAAAGTCATTTGGCTTAATAGAGGTTGATATTACAAGAGGTAATTTAAATCCCTTACCATTAGCAGTTTCACCTTTGTCAATTGAAGAAAAATCTAGAAAAAGTTTCCAAGAATTAATTAAAAAAGAAAATATAGGGATAGAAATTTCCTCAATTGTTGAAAATAACTTGAGAACATCAGGATTATTTAATCCATTAAACAAAGATGCTTTTTTACAATCACCAGACATAGCAAATTTGAAACCTAGATTTGAAGATTGGAATTTAATAAAAGCCCAAGCATTAATAACAGGCAAAGTAAGTTATACTGATGAAAAATTAAGAGTTGAATTTAGGTTATGGGACGTTTTAGCTGGAAAGGAAATGATGGCACTTGCATTTACTACGGTTCCTAATAATTGGAGAAGAGTTGGTCATATAATCTCAGATAAAGTATACGAAAGGTTAACTGGAGAAAAAGGTTATTTTGATACTAGAATTATTTATGTTGCTGAAGAGGGACCAAAAACAAAAAGAATAAAAAAATTAGCTATCATGGATCAAGATGGAGCAAATAATAAGTTTTTAACGCTAGGAAATGAATTAGTTTTAACACCAAGGTTTAATCCTACAAGCCAGATGGTTACGTATCTTTCCTATTTTAGAAATTTACCTAGAGTTTATTTGTTGGATATAGAAACAGGCACACAAGAAGTTGTTGGTGATTTTCCTGGTATGACATTTGCTCCAAGATTTTCCCCTAATGGAAAAAAAATAATTATGAGTTTTGCTAAAGATGGAAATTCAGAAATATACACAATGGATCTAGAAAATAGAATTGTAGAAAAAATAACAAATCATCCTTCTATAGATACATCACCCTCATATTCTCCTGATGGAAAATATATTTGTTTTAATTCTGATAGAAGTGGATACCAACAAATTTACGTTATGAAGAGTGATGGTAGTAACGTTAAAAGAATTTCATTTGGAAAAGGAATTTATGGTACTCCAGTTTGGTCACCAAGAGGAGATTTAATAGCATTTACAAAACTTCATAAGGGTAAGTTTTATATAGGAGTGATGAGAACAGATGGTAGTGGAGAAAGATTATTAACTGAAAATTTTTATCAAGAGGCACCTTCTTGGTCGCCAAATGGTAGAGTTTTGGTTTTTTATAGAGAAACAAAAACAGACAGTAAAGGAAAAGGTTTTTCCGCAAAATTATGGTCAATAGACCTCACGGGTTATAACGAACGTAGACTTAAAACACCAACAGATGGCTCAGACCCATCATGGTCATCATTATTGAGTAAATAAACTATTAATTACTTGATTTTTTGCTTGAAACCTCTATTGAGTTGTGAATAAATTAAGTATTAGAAATATTGATCAAGGAGCAATAATGAAATTAAACAAGAATTTAAAAAATGTACTTTTAGTCGTTTTAGCGTGTTTTACGTTAAGCGCATGTGCAACAAACAAAGTTTCAACATCACAATTACAAGGTGATGTTTATACAGGAAAAGATACTGTAGAATATTTAGCCTCAGGAGTACCTGATAGAGTATTCTTTGCAACAAACGAGTCAGTTCTAACAACAGCTTCAAGAGAAACTTTAAGAAAACAAGCTGCATGGTTAAGAAAAAATTCAGATGTAACTATTGTATTAGAAGGTCATGCTGATGAAAGAGGTACAAGAGAGTATAACTTAGCTTTAGGTGAAAGAAGAGCTAATGCTGCCAAAGATTATTTAATGACTTATGGAATATCTTCTGACAGAATTTCAGTTTTAAGTTATGGTAAAGAGAGACCAGTAGACTCTGGATCAAATCCTTTAGCATGGTCAAAAAACAGAAGATCAGTTACAGTTAAAGCTAATTAATCAATATTTCAATTTTAAAAGATCCCTTAAAAACTTTTTTTAAGGGGTCTTTTTTTTGCCATTATTTTAAACATAAACTAACTATAATGCGCTTGAATAAATTCTTAATTACTAAATTAATTTTTACAATTATTTTATTGATCAATCAGAATAGTTTCGCAGACAATCATAATATTTACGAAACATTAGAGCTTATTCAAAAAGATATTAAAACGCTTGAGAAAGCTGTTTATTCTGATTCGATAGACTCAGATAACAATATTTTAAATTCATCTAATTCCTCAATTTTAGATAATAATTCTGAAGATGTATTAACCAGACATTTATTGAAGTTATCTGAAGTTGAAAGTCAATTTCAACAACTTACAAATAGATTTGAAGAAATAAATTTTAAACTTGATAAATTATCCAATAGACTATCAAAAGTGCAAGCAGACAACCAAATAAGATTTCAAGACATAGAAGAAGCATTAACTTCTGAAGAGGGTGTTAAAAAAATTTCTAAAAGAAAAATTAATGACGATGATAATCTAATACCGGGTTCTTCCGAACCACAAGATTTAGGTTCAATATCATATAAAGATACAGAATCAAATGATACAGAACAAAAAATACAATCTATTGAAACAACTTCATCAATTGTAACTGAAACTTTTCAGACCGAAGAAAAAATTCTTCCAGATGAGGAACCTAATAAACAATACGAGTTTGCAACTAGTTTTTTAAAAGTTGGAGATTATCCAACAGCTGAAAGGGCCTTTAGAGAGTTTGTTTTGTCAAACCCAAATCATGAATTGGCAGGAAATGCACAGTATTGGTATGCGGAGACATTTAGAATTAGACAACTATATACAGATGCAGCAACCGCATATTTAGAAGGGTATCAGAAATACCCAAAAGGAGAAAAAGCCCCAATTAATTTATTAAAGTTGGGTGTATCAATGGTTCAGATAGGAGAAAAAGATCAGGGATGTAAAATGATTAATGGTGTTGAAAAACAATATCCAAAAGCTAACCAATCTGTTATCCAAAAAGCTAAATATGAGTCTCAAAAATTTGAGTGTAATCAAAATTCCTAAAATTTTAAAAAATAAATTATCTGATAAAAAAGTAATAAAATTATATAATTCTTTTGAAAAAGATTTTGATATCAAAGATAGTTTTGTAGTAGCTGTGTCTGGTGGCCCAGATAGTCTAGCTTTATCATTTTTAACTAAAATTTATTCAATCAAAAATAAAGTAAACTGTAGGTATTTTATTGTTGATCATAAATTAAGAAAAGAGTCTACTAATGAAGCAAGAAAAATAAAAAAAAAACTCAATAATTTCAATATAAAGTCAGAAATTTTAACATGGTATGGCAAAAAACCAAAAAATAATATTCAGTCTCTGGCTAGAAAAAAACGATATGACTTATTATTTTCGAAATGTCAAAAATTAAAAATTAACAATCTAGTTACCGGACATCATTTAGATGATTTATATGAAAATTTTTTTATCAGACTTACAAGAGGAAGCGGTTTAAAAGGACTAGTTTCTCTAGAAAAAAAAACAACGTTGAACAATATTAACTTGATTAGACCTTTATTAAACTTCAATAAAAAAGATTTAGAGTTTATTTCACACTATGTATTTAATTTTTTCATTAATGACCCTTCAAATAAAGATATCACTTATAAAAGGACAAGAATCCGAGAACTTATTCAAAAGTTAAAAATTGACGGACTCGATAAAGCTAAATTATTATTAACACTAAAAAATTTAAAAATATCTTATAATGCAATATCAGATTATGTGGAAAAAAATAAGAAACTAAATTCTTTTTTTTATAATGATAAAATGCAATTATTATTAAATGAAAGTTTCTTTAATCATCCCTATGAAGTGGTTTTTAGATCATTTTCAGACTCAATAAGAATAGTTGGGAATAAGCACAACGCAGTTAGAGGAAAAAAAATTGATCATATTTTAGATAAAATTAGACAGAATCGCCTAAAGAAAGAAACATTAGGTGGTTGTGTGATTAAAAAGGTAAATCAAACGGTAATTATTTCAAAAGAATACTAATTTTCACACTTGTTTAATTAACAATTATTCTTATCTTATCACTATGAATATAAAAAATATAATAATGTGGGCTATCATAGTTTTTTTAACTATTGGTCTTTATAATATGTTTAAGAACCCTCAATCAAATATGAGGGGCACAAATCAAATTATATTTTCAGATTTTTTAAGTTCA